>Ga0310123_10002673_pt1 | contig 14062 bp, 10 predicted proteins | sample CB6_AW_1057_MG_FD_203505 | JGI IMG/M metagenome (GOLD analysis project Ga0310123, IMG submission 203505) | Marine microbial communities from Western Arctic Ocean, Canada - CB6_AW_1057 | ecosystem: Environmental > Aquatic > Marine > Oceanic | place: Canada: Western Arctic Ocean | collected... | reverse complement strand
CGGCGAACAGCACGTTCTGGATGCCCGAGCCGATGGCGCGGATGGTGAGGTAGGTGCGAGGCTCCTGCTCGATCTTCATCATCCCGCTCATGTGAGGGAACAGGTCGATGGCCCGGCCGATGTTCTCCAGAGCATACAGATCGTAGGGAGCGTACTCGGCAACGAACTCGATGTAGTCGAACATCCCGCTGTGGCCGGCCAATTCGGTGATCGAGGCCCAGGACGAGTGGATGTGAGTCCCCAGGCTGGGAAGATCGGCGTCGAGCAGTTCACGCAGTCGGTTGTGCCGCATTGGATCTGGTGCCTTCAGGATGGAGTGACAGACAACCCATTCTACGCCAACAGGTAAATCACGACCACCAGCACCGCCGCGGTCCCGTAGACGATCGCCCAGGCCCGACCGGTGGCCAACCGCCGAGCCAACCAACTGCGTTCGATCGGAGCCGCCTCCTTGGTCTCCGCCTCGGGCACCGGCAGCAGCGCATCGGAGGCGAAAATCACCCCGGCCACAAACAGCGTTAGCACCACCAGGTACCCGACCACGTTCCACGGCCGGAACGAATCGGGCAGGCGGTGGTCGAGGAACCCGAAGATGATCATCGCTACCAGTCCCACCGCCGCGACCACCACACCGGCCTTGCTACGAGGCGTCCAGCCGGCACGACGGAACGACATCCGAGAGAACAGGTCACGCGTCGCGGCATCCTCGCCGCGGCTGGTACTCAGGCTGACCAGCACCAGCACCGCGGCCGAAAACGGCATGCCGAACAGGGCTCGCGTGGCCGGCAGAGTGTGGTCCCAGCCGAACACGTGATGCACCAACGGGACCGTGTCCAGCCCGTACGCGTATCCAAACCACTCCACAGTGCCCAGGGCACCGTAGGTCGTGTAGGTGATCCCCGCCAGCAGGCAGGCGATGCCTCCGGCGGCCGTCGCCCGGCGGAAGAACAACGCTCCAGCCACCACGACGAACAGCGTCGGTTGCACGATGCTGCCGATGGTCCAGGCCGAGTCGAGCAGAGTCGACTCGATCCGGTGACTGAAAATGGCATAACCCAGCCCGACGCCTCCAGCCACCACCGTCACCACCCGCCCCACCCGCAACGACGTGCGGTCGTCGCTCTGGGGACGCAGCGGCCGGTGGATGTCCTGGCGAAAGAGCGTGGCCAGGCTGTTCAGATAACTGCTGGCCGTCGAGTTCGACGCGGCGACCAGTGCGGCCAGGAACAAACCGCCCAGGCCGACCGGCATCATCTTCTGGGCCAGGTGGGGGAGAATCGAGTCGGCTCCGCCGGGTAGGTCCTGGTACTCGGGATTGGTGCCCGCTGCCATCGCCGGCACGATGTAGCACAGCGTCAGCGGGCCGGTCAGCACGGCCGCCCACAACAGGCCCTTGCTCGCCTCCTGAACCGTCTTCCCCGCGAAACTCCGCTGCAACATGTACTGCGAGGTGAACCAGTAGGGCAGTCCGAGCACGAACAGCATCAGGATGGTCAGGTAGTCGGTCCCCGCCTCGGGACCACTCGGCCGCCACATCACCCACTTGTCGGGAGAAATCCTGTCGGGAGCAGCGTGGTCGGGGCTGAACAGGGCCTCGAGACCCCCACCGGCCTGGATCCCCAGCGGCAGCAGGATCACCGCACCGCCGACGATCAGAAAACTCTGCAACAGGTCGGTGTAGACCACCGCCAGCAACCCGCTGGCCAGGCAGTACAGCATCACCACCCCGGCCACCACCACCGTGACCGTCTCGAAGGTGTCCAGCCCCGGCAGGTGAAACGACACCGGCACCTGAAAGGCCCCCGTGACGATCGTGGCACAGGTCATCATCGTCACGCCCGAGAACAGCGCGTAGAAGACGATCCACAGCAGCGAGACACAGACCGAAACGACCGACCCGTAGCGTTGCTGGACCAGCTCGGTGATCGTCGTCAGCCCCAGTTGGCGGAACCGCGGCAGGAACGTGACCGCGGCGATCGCCGCCAGCATGTTTCCGCTCCAGGCCATCAACAGCAGCGGAGCTCCGACCTTGTATGCGTTTCCGGCCGGACCGACCAGGTACAGCGCCGCCACGTTGGTCGACATGATGCTGCCGCAAATCACCCAGCGGTTCAACGACCTCCCGGCAATGAAGTAGTCGTCGCCGCCGCGGATGTAACGAGCCAACCACAGGCCCAAGCCGAGCATGCCGGCCAGGTAGACCACCACGATGCCCAGGTTGATCCAGCTCGCAATCGTCATGGTGTCGCAGACTCGTCGGTCCCGGATCGATGCCGCACGCAGCCTAGCAGCGCTGCTGGGAATCTCGTACCCAGCCCCCTATTCTGACCGACTCCCAACAACTCCACCGCCAACACCCCGCCCGCCCCCCTCCTTTCCCCTTTCCCTCGATGTCCCGCACCGCCTTCCGACTGATCCTGCTCGTCTCGTGTGCCCACGCCCTGGTGCACGTCTTCGAACTGGCGTTGCCGAGTGTCGAGCAGATGATCGGCGAGGACCTGGTGGGGAAGACGCCCGAGGAGAACAAGGCTGCGACCGGGGCCCTGGGAATGGCCTGGCGGCTGCCGTTCGGGCTGCTGGCGATGGTCGCCGGGTGGCTGGCCGACCGCTATGGCTCCCGGCGACTGCTGATCGTCTACCTGCTCGGCTGCTGCGTCACCTCGATCGTCGCCGCGAGCTCTCTCAGCATGACTCCGCTGTTTGTCTCGATGCTGGTCATGGGCGGCTTCGCCAGCATCTACCACCCCGCCGGACTGTCGTTGATCTCCCGGGTGACCACGCCCGAGACCCGTGGCCGGGCCCTGGGCTGGCACGGGATCTTCGGATCGATCGGCATCACCGCCGCCCCGATGGGAGCCGCCGTGCTGTTTGGAACCGGGTGGCTGGGCTGGCGAGGCTACTACGTGGCGTTGTGCGTGCCGGCTGTGGCGATCGCGGTGCTGGTCCTGGCCTCGATCCGTCGAATCGGCTCGACTCGAGAACCCGACTCGCCGGTTGCCCTCGACGCCCTCCAGGACACCCCGTTCCAGCGAACCTCCTACACGCTGCTGGTCGCCTCGGGAGCACTCTCGGGGTTCGTCTACGGAGCGTTCCTGCACTTCCTGCAGAGGTACCTCGACGGAGCCGGCATACGGCCCGATTCGATTTCCGCCGAGAGTTTCCGGAACCTGCTGGCGGGGGTCACGCTGTCGTTTGCCGTGGGCGGCCAGTGGTTGGCCGGTCGGATGGCCCGACCCGGTCGACTCGAATGGCTGCAGGTCACGATCCTGCTGGCCAGCATGCCCTGCCTGATCCTGATGGGGTTCGCCACCGGCTGGTTCTGTTTGGTCGCCACCTGCTCATTCGCCTTCATCCACTTCATGACCCAACCGGTCTACAACAGCCTGATCGCTCAACTGGTCCCCGCCCGCCGCCGCAGCACCGGTTACGGGTTCAGCAACATGATCTGCTTCAGCATCGGCGGACTGGGGTCGCTGGTCGTCGGGCAGTCGACCAACAACGTGCTGATCTACTGTGGCTTGGCAGCCGTCGTCGGACTCTCGGCAGTGCTGGCCGCCATCCTGTGGTGGACCAACCGCAACACCCACCGCACCTCAACCGACTCCATGACTCCCACGACAGAGACCCAGTGATGACCAGCCTGCTCCCCGAAAATCTGACGACACTAACCGAGGCGGCCGCGGCGGTGCGGACCGGCGAGACGACCGCTACCGAACTCGTCACCGAATGCCTGGCTCGAATCGAGACCGCCGACGGTCAACTGCAGGCATTTGTCTCGGTGCAAGACTCCGAGGCCCTGGCCCGAGCGGCTGAACTCGATGAACTGGCCCACTCGGGTCGCCTGGCGGGTCCACTGCACGGGATCCCCGTGGCAATCAAGGACATCATCGACATCGCCGGTCTGCCAACGGCGGCGGGGATGTCGTCAACGAGCGTCGCGGCGACGACCGGCCGCGAGCAGCCCGCCGCCCGGGACGCCGCGCTGGTCAGTCGACTCAGGGACGCCGGAGCGGTGCTGATCGGCAAGACGGTCACCACCGCATTCGCCTGCTTCGATCCGCCGCCGACCCGGAATCCTCACGACCTGGACCGCACTCCCGGAGGCTCCTCGAGCGGCTCGGCGGCGGCGGTCGCCGCCGGGATGTGTTTCGCGGCGATCGGCTCGCAAACCGGTGGCTCGATCACCCGCCCGGCAGCCTTCTGTGGCGTGGCCGGGGCAAAGCCGTCGTTGGGCCGAGTGCCCTGTGCGGGGGTGGTGCCGATCAGCGAGCACCTGGACCATCCCGGCCCGATCGCCCGCAGCGTCGCCGACCTCGCCATGATGCTCGATGTACTCGTCTCATACCAACCCACCGACCCCACCTCGCGGAACACCCCGCAGCCCGGACTGGTTGCCTCGCTCGCCTCCGCCACAGGACCCGGTCCGCGGTTGGGCCGCCTGGGTGGTCTGTTCGCCGAGCGAGCCGATGCCGAGGCGACCGCGGCAATCGACTCGGCCATGGCAGCATGGGAAACCGCCGGGGCACGATCCCCCCGGGTCGAATTGCCCGTCAGCTTCGACGAGGTGCTCGACCACCACCGCATCGTGCTGGTCGGCGGCCTGGCCGCCAATCACCGAGACTACTACCCCGATCATGCTGACGAGTACCCCGAGGGGCTGGGTGGGCTTGTCGCTGAAGGACTCGACTTCCGCATGACCCGCTTCATCGAGGCCCGTCGGCACCAGATGGGGCTGACCAGTGATATCCTGGGCTGCTTCGATGAGTGCGACGTACTGGTCTGCCCGGCCGCCGTGGGCGGGGCCCCCGATACCTCCACCACCGGGGACCCGTCGATGAACGCGCCGTGGAGCTATACCGGACTGCCGACCGTTTCGTTCCCGATCGGCGGAACCGCCGATGGCATGCCGCTGTCGGTGCAGTTGGTCGGCCGGCCCGACGGGGAAGCCGAGCTGTTCAGCATCGCGGCGTGGTGCGAAGAGTACAGTACGGCCGCACACATCTCTTGACCCGTTCGCCTCGCTCCCCGATGATCCCGCCCCGCTCGTGAGACGCGGCACGGATCTCGTGGCCGGATTCCGGCGATGTGACTCGGTGGTCCATGCGTCTCAAGGGCCTGGCGATTCCACCAGGAACGAGATTACCGCGTGGGCAGTTTTCTTCGCTTGATGCCCTACGTGCTGCCGCACCGACGGCTGTTCATCCTCAGCGCCGCGTTCGGACTGGGAGTGGCCATGCTGTGGGGTACCAACCTCTCGGTCGCGTTCCCGATCGTCAAGGTCCTGCTACAGGGGCAGTCCTTGCAGGAGTACGCCGACCAGGAAGCCGACTGGTACCGCGATGAGATCGCGGCCAAGACCAGCAGGCTGGACAGCCTGGGAGCCGAGGAGCTCAAGGAACGGGCCCGCCTGCAGGGCAAGGTCGCCGAACAGACCGGCGTGCTCAGACGACTCAACTGGGTCCGTGGCAAGGTGCTGCCGCACCTGCCCCGGGACGCATTCGACACGATGGCACTGGTGCTGCTGATGCTGTTGGTCGGAACCGTTCTCAAGGGTGTCGGAATCTTTATCCAGGATGTGCTGGTGGGCAGCGCGGTGGAGAAGTCGGTGCGAGGCGTCCGGGAGGCGTGCTTTGAACACTGCCTCTCTCTCGATTACCAGACACTCGCAAACGACGGCACCGCGCCGCTGATGGCCCGCTTCACAAACGACTTCACCGTGATGGCAAACGGCCTGAAACTGATGGGCGGCAAGGTGATCCGTGAACCGCTCAAGGCCGTGACCTGTATCGCGATGGCCTTCCTGGTCAACTGGCAGCTGACACTGATGTCACTGCTGTTTGTGCCGGTCTTCGGCATCGTCTTCTACCGCTACGGCAAGGCGCTCAAGACGGCCAGCCACCGGATGATGGAGAGCATGTCGAGGATCTACGAGACGCTCGCCGAATCGTTCCACGCTTTGAAGATCATCATCGCCTTCAACGGCGCCGACCGACAGAAGGACAAGTTCCGACGCGCGAACCGTGAGTACTACCACAAGGCAATGCAGGTCGTGAAAATCGACTCGCTGACCAACCCGACCACCGAATTGCTCGGACTGGTCGCAGTTTGCGTGGCGTTGCTGCCGGGAGCCTACCTGGTGCTGAGAGGGACTCGGGGGATCTGGGACATCCGGTTGACGACCGAGGTGATGGATGTGGCGAGACTCTCGCTGCTGTACGCCTTCCTGGCCGGAACCATCGATCCCATCCGAAAACTCTCCAGCGTCTACTCGCGACTGAAACGGGCCAGCGCCGCCACCGACCGCATCTTCGAACTGATGGACCGTGTCCCCAGGATCGTCCCGCCGGAATTGCCTCAGCAGGTCGAACCCTGCCACCGCTCAATCGAGTTCCGCAACGTCTCGTTCCGCTACGACGGACAGTCCGAAGAGGCCCCCGAGGCAATCTCGAAAATCAACCTGCTGGTCGAAGCGGGCGAAGTGCTGGCACTGGTCGGTGGGAATGGATCGGGCAAGTCGACACTCGTGCACCTGCTGCCTCGGCTGTTCGACCCGGACGAGGGATCGATCCGCATCGACGGGATCGACATCCGCGAGATTGACCCGGTCGAGTTGCGCAAGCAAATTGGCATCGTCACGCAGGAACCTCTGCTGTTTGATGACACGGTGTTCGAGAACATCCGCTTCGGGAGACCCGATGCGTCTCGGGACGAAATCTTCGACGCGGCTCGACGGGCACTGGTGACCGAGTTTGTCGAGCAGTTCCCCGATGGGTACGACACCATGGTCGGCGAACAGGGCGGACGACTCTCCGGCGGACAACGACAACGGGTCACACTGGCTCGAGCGATTCTCCGCGATCCGGCCATCCTGCTCCTCGACGAAGCCACCTCCGCCATCGACGCCACCAGCGAGGACAAGATCCTCGGAGTGCTCGCCGAGTTTGCCCAGGGCCGCACCGTGCTGATGATCACTCACTCGCTGGCCCCCAGCGTGCTCGAACTGGTCACCCGGGTGATCGTGATGGACAGCGGCCGGATCATCGCCACCGGACGACACGAAGACCTGCTGCAGTCGTGCCCGACCTACCGCCAGGCCTTCTACTCGCGAATCCACGTCGATTCCGACGCCGCCTAGCACGACGCAAAGACGGGGCTGGCTGTCCTCCGCAGGCGGAGTACCAGTCCCGCATCTGGCGGAACCCCAGACCCCATTCGGCTGGTAGACTAAATCCACACCGATGGACCCCACGCCCACCACCACCGCCGGACCCAGACGACTCGTGGCCATCGCCACGGTAGTGGTCGCGCTGCTGGCACTGATGCTCGCCTTCGGCCGCACCCAGCGACGGGAACCGGGCCTGACCGAAGACCAGGCCAAGTACCTCCAGGACGTCGAACACCTCGGAGGATTCGTCTTCGGCGACCTCTGCCTGCCGAAATTCGCCAAAGCGCTCGCGCAGGAGAACCACGATGACCTGATGGCAATGGTCTCGACCGGTTTCACCGGAGCATGGCTCCTGGACGAGCACCACCTCGAATCGAAGCACACCCACGGACACGTCACCGCGACGCAGCGGCACCGCGACGGCACCGACACAACACAGGCCAACTGCGAACAGGGCGAATTCATCGAATGGTTGCTCCAGCAACGTCGCTCGTTCACTTCGCTCGATGCCACCGCCGCCAAGCTCAAACGCATGCAGCCGACAACGCCCGGCCAACTCGACGGGACCTGGGATGGCACGCTGCTGCTGAGAATGGCGGGCAAGACTGCCGGGGGGCGGATCCGGGAAACGCGGATCGAACTGGCCTGCCGGCTCGATGGGATCAGCGAAGAGTCGCCGAAGTTCGGAGGCTGGTTCCAGCGGCTCTCGGTGATGCGGATCGACAGCGTCGAGAGCAAGGCGGTGCTGATGGAGGAGATGACCGGGGAGACGGGGATCGACGTCGCCCGGCTGCAGGACAACTGGCTGAGAGTCACCGGCCCGCAGACTCCGGCTCTGACCGGAGGCGTCTACCTGGCCGACTACGACGGCGACCGACACGTCGATTGCCTGCTGACGGACATCAATGGCCTGGCCCTTTATCACGGCCTGGGAGACGGCCGTTTCGAAGAGGTGACCACGGAGGTCGGATTGCCCCGGGAATTCGACGAACTGCCGGCCGCCTGGGGCGACTTCGACAACGACGGTGACCCCGACCTGGTCCTCGGTCGACGCCTTTATAGAAACGACAGAAACCAGCAGCCTGGCAAAGGCCGGCCCCGGTTCACTCGGCTGGCAACCATCGACACCGGCCTCGATCTGGAAGACGCCGTAGGCTTCGCCGTCGCCGACGTCGACCTCGACGGACGACTCGACCTCTACGTCATCGGCATCGGCCAGCGGACCAGCGGTCAAAGGTGGATCGGCACCAATGACAGCAATCGCAACCAGCTGTGGCACAACGAAGGCAACCTGCACTTCAGCGACGTGACCGATGCCAGCGGGACGCTCGGACGGGGCACCAGCACCTTCGCGGCCGTCTTCTTCGACGCCAACAACGACGGACACCCCGACCTGATGACCGCCTGTGAGTTCGGCCGCAACGACTTCTGGCTCGGCAACGGCGACGGGACCTTTGTTGAAACCGAGTTGCCCGAGATCTACGGAGGCTTCTCGATGGGCCTGACCGTCGGCGACATCGACAACGACGGTTTCGCCGACCCGTACCTGGCCAACATGTACTCCAAGGCAGGCGAACGGGTGGTGGCCAACCTTCCACGAGACATCTATGAAGCCGATGTCGACCGGAAGTTGCGCGACTTCGTCGCCGGCAGCGAGCTGTACCACAACACCGGCGGCACGGGGTTCAAACGGATCGGCCGCACGGCGGGAGTGGCGGATGTCGGCTGGGCCTACGGACCGGCCTATGTCGATCTCGACAACGACGGGCAACTGGACCTCTACGCTCCGTGCGGATTCCAGAGTGTCACGCGGAAACGGCCCGACGGGTGACGCTGCGTGTGGCTGGCTGTCGTGTCACAGCCGTTCGATTGCCACGCGGTGACGCCGGCCTTGAGGGAATTGGATCGCAAGAGCGGTGAGTTCTGGGTGCCCAACCCGTGGGACTTCGCCACGCGACGTGAGAACCTCTCGGCCTACGAACGCAACGGTGTCTACCTGAACCTCGGCAACGGCCAGTTCGCCAACATCGGCCACGCCAGTGGAGCCGACAGCGACGGCGACGGCCGCAGCGCAGTCGGATGTGATGTCACCGGGGACGGTCGGCCGGAACTCTTCGTGAGGCAGGCCGGAGGCGGACCACTGCGGGTCTACCGCAACCGGTTCCCCGACGCGGGCTGGCTGACCGTCACGCTCGAAGGCACCACCAGCAACCGACAGGGAATCGGAGCCCGTGTCATCGCTTTCCTCGAAGACCGGACCGTTCGTCGAGAACTCTACCCGGTCGTCAACTTCCTCTCGCAGGCCCCGGCCCGAGTGACACTGGGGCTGGGCGACGCGCGGACGATTCCCCGCCTGGAAATCCACTGGCCCTCGGGAAAGCGGACCGAACTCAAGGACGTCGAGATCAACCGCCACCTGGTGATCAGCGAGTGAAGTGGCGGAGCCCTACTTCTTTTTTCTACGCTCGGCGTGCGTGTTGAAAAACTCGAAGATCGCCGGCAGGCCCTGGAACGCCGGGCCGATGTGGCCACCGTCCTTGTACTCGATGTACTTGTGAGTCATCTCCAGTTCCTTCATCTTCTCGATCCACTTCCGAGTCGACGAAGCACGAACCAGCCGGTCCTTGGCTCCCTGCACGACGATCACCGGAATGTGGCGGATCGCCGTCAGGCCACGAGGTGAACGGTAGATCGCCGGAGCGATCGGAGCCAGCGCCGCCCACCGGCCTGGGTACTTCATCCCCAGGTGCAAAGTGCCGCCACCCCCCATCGAATGACCCATCAGGTAGACCCGCTTCGGATTCACCCGAAACGCCTTCTCGGTCAGCTTCAACACGTTCATCACGTCCTGCTCACTCAACGCACCCAGGTTCATCGGCTTCCAGAACCTCGACCGCTGCCCCTGGACGCCATACCAACCCGTCGAGTTGTACCCCATCGGAGCCACGACGATGTAGCCATGCTTCTCGGCCAGGCCAACCAGGCCGGGGTAGTGGAGGATCTGCTGCGGATTGCTGCCGAGCCCGTGCAGGGCCACGACCAGCGGAAACAACTTCTTGGCGTTGGACTCCGACTCGTAACTCGACGGAACAAACAACCCGTACTCCATCTTCTTCCCGGCGTCCTTGAAGTCGTAGCTGAGCGTCTGGATACGGCGGGTGGGAGAGACCGGCTTGGGTTTCGCCTTCTTCGCCGGCTTGTCGGCACCCATGAGAACAGGGAGCACAAAGAGCAGCACGAGCCCTTTCAGGGAAAGCCTGTTCATGAAAACGCCTCCAGTGGTCGTCGCCCGGGATGGTATCAGATTCCCGGGACCGGATCCGAGAATCCCAATTCGCTGCGAATCCCACTCCACGGCACCAGGTAGTCCTCGATCGAAAGCCCATCGACTCCGACGACCGCCTGCCCGCTGGGTCCATCCACCCCCGGACCCTCGGCCACCATCCGTGCCACCAGTTCGTGCTGCCAACTGGGTGTCAACGGCTCGATCACCTCGATCCGCCCGGCTTCGATCGCGACCGCAGCAGCCAGCGCCCACGCCCCCCAGTTGCTGATCCCCGCCAGCAGGTTCCAGTCGGTCGCGATCCGACAGGGGATCCGCACCGAGTGGTCTCCCGGCAACCGTGCCACCAGCTCCTCCCACGGCACCGCCCCCATCCCAATCTCGTTCCCACCGTCGCCGATCCCGATCGTCACCGCCTCGGCACAGAACTCGTGCAACTCATCGAACAACACCGACACGTCGGCAGTCCACTCGTCGATCACTCGAGCCCGCATGTTGTGACAACACCCCCACGACTCCGCCGGAACCCTCTCGAGAAACTCCGCCTCCGGCGAGTCCCCGTGGCGAGCCTGGGCCCGCATCGAGTCGACCGTGTGGCTGGGTCCGACCCGTTCGATCACGACCAGGTGATCCAACCCGCCCCCGTCGCGTCGCCCGGCCAGGAACTCGCGGCACCACCGCGACGATCCCTTCAGCGGCGCCACCGCCAGTTCGACCTCATCCAGCCCGGCCGCGGCGGCCGTGGCCCGCATCGCACCCTCGCACGGCAGATCGGTCAGCAACACCACCTCCCGACCCAGCCCGACCAGCACCCGGGCCAGCGTCGCGGCACCCGGCGGTCCATCGGTCTCGGCCGCGGCTGGTTCCCCGTGAGGGATGAAGAACCCGGTCAGGATCGCCACCGGCCCCGATTTCGACGCCAGGTCCGCAGCCGCTGCGGCCAGGTGACCGGCACACAACTCGCCTCGCTGGGCCTCCGAAGAGATCAACCCGCGACCGGCCGGATCGCGGCGGACCAACTCCTCCAGACGCTCGATCCGCTCGGTTTGCTCTCCAATCCCCATTCCGCCGCCCCACTTGGTTGCGATCCACGCCTCGCAACCCAAGAATACTCACTCACCTCTCATTTCCCAATTCGCTCCTCGTCCCACGCTCATCACCACCCGATCGGATTCCTGCCCCTGAGAACATCCCGTAAGGAGATTCTTGGTTTTGGGAATCACCTTCCAGCGGTGATGGGCGAGGTTGTCGAGGCCGGAGCGACTTGCCAGAATTCCTGAAGAACACCGTGGAGCGGCCGCTTGGTGCGGTCCGCCACGGGGTACCGAGCGGCACGTGGCCCGACGGACAGGGTCCTGCTACCGGAAGCTGATCATGGCCGACGAACGACCCTCAATCGAAGACATCCTGGCGCAGGCTCGGTCACAGGACAGCGGTTCAGGTTCGCCGACCGAAACACCGCCGCCGAGCGATGAGCCGGCTGCGCCGGCCGAGGAAACCGCCGAGGCTGAAGAGACCTCCGACGCTGCGGAGACTCCCGAGCCAACTCCCAAGAAGGCCCCGGAAAAAGCACCCTCCAGTACCGCCGACATCCTCTCCATGGCCCGCGGCCAGGACGGAGCCGACTCGGGGGACGAGCCCGCTGCGGAAACGCCTGCCCCGGCCGAAGAAAAACCGGCTCAGCCTAAGAAACCCGCCGCAAAACCCTCGGGAGTCTCGGACATCCTGGCGATGGCTCGATCCCAGGACTCCAGTTCAACCGCTGGCGACCCGGAACCGGCCACCTCCGACAACGCCGCGGCCAGTGATCCGGACGAAGAGCCCGCCGAAAAGGTTCCCGCGACAGCCGACGACGCAGACCGACCCAGCGTCCAGGAGATGCTGCAACAACTCAGGCAAACTGACGGCAAGGGTGGAGCGACCCAGACGCAAACCGTTGCCGAGCAGCCAGAGGTACCGGAGGTGTCGGAGGTACCGGTCTCGGAGAGACCGATGCCGACGCGGCCGGCGGCACCGGACGCACCCGTTGCAGCACCCGCAGAAGTCGGACGCCGAGGCGTGCTGATCGCGCTGCTGCTGCTTCCCACACAGCTGATCACCACGCCGTTCGCCGTGGCCTGGACCGCGCTGGCGGCCGCCTGCGGAGCAATGGTGCTGGGCCTGGCCCGCTTCATGTTCCCCAACACGCTCGTCGAACCTCCGATGACCTTCAAGATCGGACCGCCCAGCGACTATCCCCCCGAATCGGTTTCCACCAAGTTCAAGGCCGACCGCGCCGTCTGGATCGTTCGCTCAACGATGTACAACGGCCAGGACCAGATCGTCGCAGTCTCCACCGTCTGCACTCACCTCGGCTGCACCCCCAACTGGCTCGAGGGCGAGCAGAAATTCAAGTGCCCCTGCCACGGGTCAGGGTTCTACAAGTCGGGTGTCAACTTCGAAGGCCCGGCGCCTCGGCCACTGGAGCGCCACGGCCTGAGCCTCGCGCCGGACGGAATGCTCGAAGTCGACAAGAGCAAGAAATTCCAGGAAGAACTCGGGCAATGGGAAGAAGACGGCTGCTTCGTTACCGCCTGACCCAAACACTTCACACCTCAGCACACCAAGAAACCAACCGCAGCACGGATCGGACACCCGGAGCCCACCCACTCGATGTCTGTCGGCGACTACATTCGCGGTTCCCAGATCTGGAAGAGCATCTTCCGTCACCCGGCGCCCTACGATCGGCGCAATCGGGTGGTGGTGATGCTGACCAACTTCTTCCTGCACCTGCACCCGGTTTCGGTCAAGCAACAGGGCATCGCGCTCTCATACACCTGGTGCATGGGAGGCATCACCTTCTTCCTGTTCCTGGTCGAGACGATCACCGGCGTGTTGCTGATGTTCTACTACCGACCCACGCTCGAGTGGGCCTACCAGGACATCCTCGCACTGCGCGACGTGACCACGCTGGGAATCATGCGCGAAATCCATCGCTGGGGGGCTCACGCGATGGTGATCACCGTCTGGCTGCACATGTACCGGGTCTTTTTAACCGGCAGCTACAAGCCACCTCGTGAGTTCAACTGGGTGGTGGGAGTGCTGTTGCTGGTGTTGACTCTGCTGTTGAGTTTCACGGGGTACCTGCTGCCGTGGGACCAGCTGGCCATCTGGGCCATCACCGTCGGTTCGAACATGGCTCGGGCCACGCCGGTGCTCGGTCACGAGGGTCCCGGGTTCCAACTGATGAACATGGGCGGGTACGACCTGATCACCAGCGGGAGCGATGCGCGCTTTCTGCTTCTGGGTAGCCGCTTCGTCGGCGAAGAAACTCTCAACCGCTTCTACATATTGCACTGTGTGGCGATCCCGCTGGCCGCGGCCGGCTTGATCGCGATTCACTTCTGGCGAGTCCGCAAGGATGGCGGCATCAGCCAGCCCTTGTGATCCCCTGGTCCACCTGACGGCTTCCATGCACGTCGACCCGTTCATCGATCCGCACCCCAACCTGACTCCTGCCGTACTGCAGGGGCTGGGCTGGCTGTACATGGTGCTGTGCGTGATGAACCTGTTCTGGACCGTGCGGGTCTACAAGGAAGACCGGCACGTGGTGCTGCCGGTGCTCAAGATCCAGC
>Ga0310123_10002672_pt1 | contig 14068 bp, 13 predicted proteins | sample CB6_AW_1057_MG_FD_203505 | JGI IMG/M metagenome (GOLD analysis project Ga0310123, IMG submission 203505) | Marine microbial communities from Western Arctic Ocean, Canada - CB6_AW_1057 | ecosystem: Environmental > Aquatic > Marine > Oceanic | place: Canada: Western Arctic Ocean | collected... | reverse complement strand
AGAGGGCTACAACGACATTGTAGCGTTCCGCCTGCTCGGCGACCATCGAGAACGCCGCCGTCAGCTTCTGCATGTCGATGTCTGCAATCACGCCACCCCGTGTCAGCCAGCGCATGGGCCAGGTTGGTTTGCCCGCGGTGTACTCACCCGGCCAGGCAAAGCTGAAGGCGCCCACAGCTCCCACCCCAATGCGGTTGGCAATCTGCATCGAGCGAATCAGGTCGTTGAATTGCTGGCGAAATGCCGGATGTTCGCCCATCGTCTTCACATTCAGGTCGGTCAGATGAATTGTTTTGAAGGGATTGCCCGCGTTGAGCAGAAAGATCTTCAAATTGTGCTGGGAAACGCGGGCCGCCATGCGATCTGCCTCGGCATCGCTCATGCGGGCAATGTCCGGTCCATCGGCCAGACGATTGAACCAAACGTATTCCACACCAATCTGCTTGGCCTTGGCCAACGCCTGGTCAAAAGGCAGATCCAGTTCGGGAAGATACATGCCCAATTTGAAACGGTAACGTGTCCGGTCTGTCCAGGAGGCCTCTTCGGCACCACCTCGTTCTGTTCGAGATCTGGACGATTGGGAATCGCCGCCAACACCGGCCTCGGCTGTGTTTGACGCCAGCAGAAAGCTCGAACCGGCCAATCCCACGGTGGCGCGCTCCACGGTGCTCAAGAACTGTCGCCGCGGCATGCCGATCGAATTGTCGTCCATTTATTTCTCCCGTTGTGCGTATCGGCGATTTCGATGGTGCATGGGTGGCCCAGCCATTTGGTTGCCTTTTTCAAGGCGAAAATCTTCGCGAACCATGCTTGTCGAATTGTGGCGACGAGATGATCAAAGCGCCGCTCGATCATACCAACGCCTCGACGCTGAAACCACGCCGGGAGGGATGGCGCTGCATGGCGTCCCCCATATCCCGGTCAACTCCATACGTTATTTGGAACAGACCCGACCGGCCGATTCCGGCCAAACTCCCGCCGGCGCAACCGATCGATGTTGACGGTTGTAGTTGTGCTCTACCAATCAATCCACAGCCTGGTCCAGCGAATTCTGCAGGTGCCGTTTTCCACGCACCAGTGTGTTGCCAGCAACATACCGTTTTGCAGGCGGATCGCTGTGGGAAACCCGAATGCAAATGCCGCCAACTCATCAATGCCCGACTGCACCTCGGCCGACCGCTGATGATAGGACTTCGCGTCGTACAAAACGTCCTCGTGATGGACGGTCCAGTTGTCCGCGGTGAAGGTCACCAAGCACATCACGATCGCCTGCTCGCCGTAACGGCGGTTGTAAAGGACGAGCAATCGATCGTCACCCAGCGGAATGGATGTGAGCGTTTGTCCGCGAATGCCGGTCGACCGCGGCGGACCCCAGGTGAGACCGCCATCGTTGGAAATCGTGAAACTGTTCGGCTGGTCGCCGTAGTCGCCCAGCGTGACCGTCCAAGCGGTGGCCATCACCTGGCCCGACGGAAGTTCAGCCAGCTTTTGTTCGAAGTAGCCGAGCTTGCCCGCTGGGTCGCGAAACACAACGCTGTGCGACGGCCATGTCTGCCCGCCATCGTCGGAGACGGCAGCGAACACCTGTTCGCCAAGCCGATCTGCGGAAGCCAATGTGGCCGCGGGCGCAAGCAATCGGCCGGAGCTGAGCGGCAAGACCGCGTGCGAGACTTCCAGCGGGCAATCGACGGGCATTGGTACCGACGTCGACCGCGACCATGTGCGGCCCTCGTCCGTAGATCGGCAAATGATCGCGCGAGACGGCCGCGTGCCAAATGTAAGCTTGTCATTGTCCGAGAGTTCCTCTCCGTAGGCGTAGATCGTCCGGCCGTCAGCCGCGATCGACAGTTTCAGAAAGTTCACCAGACCGGCTGCCGGATCGGGCGGCAAAAGCGTGCCTTCCAGAGTCCATGTTTCTCCACCGTCAACAGACCGAGCCCAGTCGGTTCCGCCTGTCACGTGTTGTCCGCCTCCGACACTGAACGAACAAAGAATGTCGCTGCTCGGCAATTGCACCGCCTGCGGAAACGCCGAATCCCGTTCGTCGATACGACCCGTGTCAAGAATTTCGAGGGAAGGCATGCGTTGATCCGTGCGAGTTTGTTGCGCCTGGGATTGGTCAGACCGCTTGGTTTCGAGACAGATGGTCGTTGCCGTTATCCTTGCGAATAGCACCGGCCACGAATCGAATTTGGATGCGGCTCTTCAGCAACACGAACGAACAGTATTGCCGAACACCGTTTTGCCGAAACAAGATGAGAAGATTCGGCGTTTAGACCTGTCCCCTGGGTTGAGTCTGACAGGTCAGCAGTTCAGAATAAAGAACGGCTCACCACTTTGCTGACACCTATCTGGCGACGTGGATCTGTTTAGTATCCTATCACGAAGTCGAACAAGAGCGAAATGCAAGGGTACATTGAGATGAAACACTCCGCCATGATTCTGCCCATCATTTTTCTAGGAATGGCGTTTGCGCAGGGAGCGGAACAAGCCCCAAGCTGGGTCAAGGCAACCAACCAAGCGGAATGGCAGCCGCGCGACTCGCAGGGTGAAGTCGTCTACAAGGACCAACTGTGGATCTTCGGCGGGTGGTTCAACTCGTTCGAAGCTCCGCCCCGCGATGTTTGGAGTTCTCGTGATGGAAAGACCTGGAATCTCGTCGAAAAAACCGCCCCGTGGAAGCACAGCGATCTCTCGATGTCCATCGTCTTCAACGGCAAAATGTGGTTCATGGGTGGCTGGTACAATGGACGGCTGAAGGGTCACTCGGCCGGCAACGCGGTCTGGTGTTCGACCGACGGCGTGGAGTGGCAGCAGGCCACGGCCAACGCCGCTTGGACTCCACGGGTCGCTGCCGGCACCGTCGTTTTCAAAGGCAAGATGTGGATGCTGGGAGGGACCGAGAGCTACTACTTCGGCAATGAGCAGAGCCTCAAAAACGACGTCTGGTCTTCTGCCGACGGCAAGCAGTGGAAGTTAGCGACGGCAAATGCCAGGTGGTCACCGAGGGCGTATCATCAAGCGGTCGTCCTCAACGACAAGATCTACGTCTTCGGCGGCGGGAATTATGTCCCCAAATACCACGCGGTCAACGATGTGTGGAGTTCCGCAGACGGCGTCCACTGGACGAAAGTGACGGACGCGGCGGCCTGGCATCCGCGACTGTGGTTCTCGTCGGTTGTTTATCGGGACCGGATGTGGGTCCTCGGCGGCTGGTCGAACAATCCCTCGAAGAATTGGGGAGACGTCTGGTATTCGCAGGACGGCAAGAATTGGACAGAGTTGAAATCCGACCTAACCTGGAAGGCGCGTCACGAGCACTCGGCCTATGTGTTCCAAGACAAAATTTGGGTGGCTGGCGGTCACGCTCGACCGTTGAGCAGCGAGGTCTGGTCGCTGAAGGTCTCCCCCGAGTGGTTCAAACAGTAACCCATCAAAACTAGCGCAATCTTCTTACGAATAACCTAGCAGGAAACGAATCATGGTGGTGTTCCTCCCATTGCTTATCGTTATTCTTCTAGGCTTCTCTGCCGGAAGACTCCTCGGGGAAGAAGGACAGCAGCCCGGTCCGGTCTTAGCGAGGTTTGAGGCCGTTGTAGATCTGGGAAAGGATCAGGGGCAAAGATTCGGATCGATTTTCGAAGCCCGCACCGGGAACGGCCGAGTCGTCGCAGGAGCGGGCTTCATGGAAGTCTACAACACTCGGTTCCGCGTGGGCCGTCACATGCTTCAGTTCTTTGTTCGGCCTCTTAAGAACGAAGACCAGTTCACTCTGCAACGGCTGCCGCACCCCGACCTCGACTGCGGCGTCTACATGTTCGACCTCGACGAGAAACTCTACGCCTGGAGTTCGGTGCAGAACAATTCGCTGCGCCGCTGGGATGAGCCATCCAAACGCTGGCTGAACCAACTGCCACACCAGACAGTCCGGTTGAGATCAGGCGAGACCGTGATGCGTCTCGGCAAGGGGCTACTTACAATGGCCAACAACAAGGTTAGCTACAACGACCGTATGATCCTCGGTCCGCCGACACGAGGCAACTACTACAACTTCTACTACGCAGGCGGATGGCTCTGTTTCTATCACAGGCTGACGGCGAATTCAGACGCCTTCACGAAAATATATGCCTGTCCGTGGACCCCTGAGAAAGATGGACCCGTCGAACTCTCGCGAGCCGTCGTGATGGATACGAAATATGTGGGTGAAACACCTTTCGCTTGGGGACAGTTCCAAGAGACTGTGCTGACGGTCTCGAACCAGGGTGGCGTTTATGCTTTTGACGGCATGACGTGGAAAACGCTGCTTGAAGCCGACAACACCGTCAGCTATCAGGTCTACTCGATGTTGAACTACTACGACCGCTTGTTGCTTGCACAGTATCCGACCGGCTACCTGTTCGAGTTCATGGGTCAAGAACTAAAGTTGTTGAAGGGTTGGCCTCCGCGTCTGCCAGGGGTTTCGCCGCGAGCCCGAGAAGCGCAAACGTTGTCGATTTACCGTGGCGACTTGTTGGTCGGAGTTTGGCCGTGGGCGGAACTCTGGCGTTACAATCATCAGGCTAAGAAATGGCACTCTATGGGTCGTATGTTCACGCACCCGGAAGTTACCGACAAAAGGGTCCATCCCTACGAGGCTGCGGCCAACAAATATGGACTTGTGACAAATCACTGGGGTCAGCGAGTTACGGGTATGGTCCCGTTTGGAGATTCGCTGATGCTCTCAACATCGTCCAAGGGAACCTCTCGTTGGTACGACAAGTACGACTTTCTCACAGAAGGGCAGCGCCGTGAATACGGGGCGGTCTTGCAACTGAAGATGCCCGGCAACTTGGCGGCCCAAATCGAGTGGAAAGATCGACCGTCTCGATTTGAGTTTATCCTCACCCGCGACAAGATGATCATCCGGCAAGATGGTCAACAACTTGCGTCCACACCGTTGCAACTTACAGATCAAGGCGAGAAGAACGCCCTGGAACACATCCACACAACTTGGGGGCAGGGGGTGTTTGGCCAGTTCAACGGGAAGTCGCTGAAACATTCGCATTGATGCAAATGGATGTAAATTGATGTTAGTTATCAATCTGGCATGAGCCGTCCGTGGTTTCACATCGAGTAGGCAGGCCACTTAGGCTAAGACGTACGTCTGCTCGCGGACAAGTCTTCAGGTAAGATTTCGAATCTTTTTACGCGAGGAGACAGCAAATGACTACAATCCGTCAATTGATAAGTCGGCGTGCCTTTCTGGCGAAGTCTGGAATCGTAACTTTCGGAAGCTGGGCGGGGCTTTCATCCACGACTTTGTCAGCCACCCCAGTCGATGTTCCGGCTCGTCGGCTCAAGCGACCGTTGAGCCCGCAAGTCTTCCAAGACAACCTGGCAGGCCCCATTCTTTCCTTGCCGACGACCTTCACGGCCGACCTAAAAGTCGATTACAACGCCACCGAGAAAATGGTTCACCGCGCTCGAAGATATGCTGTGCCGATCTTCGAGCTCACAGCCGGGAATAGCAAATACGGGCTCCTCTCTGACGACGAAATCAAGGGTGTCACCAAACGCATGGTCCAGGCAACAGACGGTAACGGTCTGACGATTGCCGCCACCGGAGCCTGGTCGACAGATCGCGTGATCGACTATGCCCAATATTCCGAATCGATCGGCGCCGATGCCGTTCAGATCCTGCTCCCGAAAGGTGTCAGGGACGAAGATGCCCTGTTCGTACATTTCCAAACAATCGCCAAAAACACACGCTTACCTCTTGTCCTGCACGGGAAATATTCGTCTTCGCTATTGCGGAAGCTGGTGGGCATCGAGTCGATTGTAGCCATGAAGGAGGATGGAGCGCTGACATACTACATCGACCGGGCCATCGAGTTCGGCGACCGGCTCGAAATTTTTTCCGGGGGAGGTGAAAACCGATACCTGGTGGGATATCCCTACGGGTGCCGCGCGTTCTTCGCTACCTACACCGGATTTGCGCCCGATATTCCGATGAAGTTTTGGGCAGCCATCCGCGCGGGCAACCTCAAGCAGGCCGTCGCCATCAACAAGCAATATGACCATCCCTTCATCAAACGTTTCAGTCACCCATTCTGGCATGCGACGCTGGAATACTTCGGCGTGGCCCAACGCTACATGCGCCCTACCTTCAAAACCTTTACCGACGACCAAATGGCCGAGGTCAAGGCTTTCTTCGACGGACAGGGCCTTTCCCCGGCCGACTACGCAGATTCTTGAAAACAAGATCGGTGCCGGCAAGTGGCCGTTGGGCAGTACACCCTGCTTCCGATGCACATTGTACAGGTCGACAAAATATATCCCTGAACTGGCGGGGCTATCGCGGCTGCAACGCGGGCGGGATTGGCACTCCTGACTGTTGGAAAGTCTATCGTCATTGACAGGTCTGGCTCGGGATGTTCGTTCAATTTATCAACATCATTCTGGGCTGCGCCATTGGAGATTCGTTTATCCCCAATGGGCCGCTCATTATCCATGACAATGGTGATGCGGGATTCGTCTGGCCAAGCAGGGTGCCACTTTACATTGGTGCCACAATTGGTAGCACGATTGGTTATTTCATCATCCTACAGATTATTATCTGTGAAATGCGTTCGGCTGCCGTTTCGGTTCGCGGAGTTTCTGCAGCCGACGCTTCGATGGAGGTGGCTCGTCCTTCAACCCTTCCTCGTAAGCTCCTCGTAAGCGAACCGCCAGAGCGTCAAAAAGACCTGTCGGCGGTTGTTGACCGTTCGGCTAGCTGCTCCAAGGCGGTGCGAAAATCGAGCGATTCGTACTTCATCAAGAACGAGAAGCAGTCCCCCCCTTCGCCACACGACCAACATTTGTACGACTGCCGTTCCGGCGAGACGGTCAGCGAGGGGTTGTGGTCCTCGTGGAACGGGCACAGCCCGACGAACTGCCGTCCACCCCGTTTGGGCTGCAGGGTCACGCTTTCCCCAATCAACTCGACGATGTCGGTCCTTGAACGAACCAACTCCTTGAAGTCCGTCGAAAGACTGGAGGGCACCAGAATCTCCCGGAGAGCGTGCGTCGTGAAAGCATCGAAAGATGAGGCGGGACGATATCCGAGATGTTTTATCTCGGGGAAGGCTCAGCGCCTGCACTCCAACTTGGCAAGTCAACAAAAGTTCAGATGCGGCTGGCATCCGTGCAACACGCCGCGACAATATAAATCTACCCGCCTGACAAGCAAAGTCAAGCAAATTGAAAACGAGTTAAGACACATTTCTCACGCGCAAGTATATATTTGGAAGCATGTTAACCGAACTCATCATCGCGCATCTCACCGGTAGTCGGCAGGTGACCGCAATCGGTCTTCTCACCACAACTCCCGGTTCCCGTACAGTCTATGTAGGTTTTACGACATTTATGGTCACTTGGCATGAATGACTTTTGCAGGTTGAGAGTATGGGTTAGTGTCCTAATTTAAACTGTACCAGTGAACAAATAGTCGAAAAATTGTGGCGGGCCGCGCATGAAAATACCCGCCGAAGCAGGTTTGAAAGCAATTCAACGACGCTGTTAACAGACCTCAATCGTATGTGTTGCCTTCTCCACATCATCGAGCAAGACTCGAACCAGCAGATCTCCTGACTCTTCGACTGGTATATTTATGATTTCGAGATGCAGATTCTGAAAACGAACTTCTGCGTTCACGTTACTGCGGAACACTTTTGTGTAAACTCCAGAGAGAAAGTGTGGTTGGTGGCGGAGAGAAAGTGCGACACCGTAACTTCCAGTTCCCCAGAGGAAGGGCATGGTCCAATGCGCCTGGCTTGCGTTCCAACAATGCCAGATAATGCAGCGGCTCGGACGAAACGTCCTCCTGGCCCCATAGCCGTCGGTGTGTGGCAATCCACTCTTGCCGGTAGCAGATCTCCACACGATCCACGTAGCCCTTCACGACTACCGGGTGATGGGCGTAGCGCACCGGAACCGAGTAGTCGTTGTGGTCGAAGCGGACCAACGACAACGAATTCACGGTGGTGGAGGCCTTGCGGCAGGCGTCGAACGGGGCCGCTGGAAGAGACAGAAACGCCGCTTGGTCTTCCTGGAGCAGCACATCCTTCGTGGACTTCTGACCCCGCAGACGTCGTTTCCGGTCCTCGACACACTGCTCCAAGAGTCTGCTGTTGAGTTCTTCCAGATCGCGTACCTGCGGCACCGGCACCAGGAAGTTCAACCGAGAGTCTTTGACCATTGACTCGACGACACCCTTCTCGTTGGCTCGCCGGACCTGACAGAAGTGCGAGTCGAACAGGTAATGGCTCTTCAACTGCAGGAAACCCGCAGCCGCCCGCTCTTGCCCGGCTCTCTCAGACGCCAGCAGCAGTTGTAGTGCGCGATGTGCAGGCTGACGGCGGCGCACAAGTTGTCGAGTTTCTTGGAAAACCCCAAGGCCAGTCGCGATAACCGTTTCACGAACGTTCTGACGGAGAGGCTAAATCGCTCGACGTGACTGGTGCAGATCGTCCAAAGCTGGCGTATGCCCTGCATGCTGATCCTGTCGGCTCGTTTCAGGTCAGGCGCCGCATATCGGCCGGATTCGGGATTCGAGTAGTTCTTGACCAGAACCCCGTGCCTCACACTCTGACGGAATGCCCGGTCAATCGTGGACGGGTAACTGGCCCAGCCGTCGGTTGAGATTTGCGGCCTATCTTCTCCGGCCGAGGAAATCGGAAAATAGTTAATCCGCACTTTCAAAGTATGAAGGAGAATGGCAGAAACAATCGATACCCAGCGTGTTCAACCTTCATCCTTTTTTAGGACAGCGGCCATTTCTCCGGCGTGATAGCTTGAACGAACAAACGGCCCACTGGCAACCAGCTTGAAACCTAATCTGCGGACCAGATTGCCAATCTCGTCGAATTCGTCCGGCGGAACATACCGATCGACCGGCAGGTGCTGCGGTGTCGGTTGCAGGTATTGGCCGAGGGTGATCATCTCACAGCCGACGGAGCGTAAATCGGCGCAAACCTCCAGCAGTTCGTCTCGGGTCTCGCCCAGCCCGAGCATCAGCCCGCTTTTGGTCGGTATCTCCGGCGCCCGTTGCTTGACGCGGTCGAGCAGGTCGAGAGTTCGTTGATAGCGGGCGTTCCGACGGACTCGCTCGTAGAGCCGAGGAACCGTTTCGGTGTTGTGATTAAACACATCGGGCCGCGCTTCGATCACCCGGTCGATCGCTGCGGCTTTTCCGAGAAAATCGGGCGTGAGGACTTCGACGGCCGCACCGGTCTGTTCGCGGACAGCCAACACACAGTTGTAGAAATGCTCGGCCCCGCCGTCTGTCAGGTCGTCGCGAGTGACCGACGTAATGACCACGTGTTTCAAGCCAAGCCTGCGGACCGCCTCGGCAACGCGCTGCGGTTCGTCGGGCTGAACAGTCTCGGTTTTTCCCTTCGGGACGGAGCAGAAGCCGCACGGGCGCGTGCAAACGTTGCCCAGAATCATAAAGGTCGCTGTCCGGTGCGACCAGCATTCGGTGCGGTTGGGACACTTGGCGCTCTCGCAGACCGTCTCCAGCCGCAGGTCCGCAATGACGCCGGAGGTCAACTGCATCTCCGGTTCCGGCAGCGGACGTTTCAGCCACCTCGGCAACCGGCGCCGCGGCCGCGGGGGGGGAATGTCGGTGAGAATCTCAAGCGGAACCATTTTCTTGTCGCGGTCAGGAACGGCGTTTTCGGCGGAGATGTTTCAGGGGATAACGCGGACGGACCGGTTGTTGGCAGCGGAGACTCGGCGTTTTATCCGCCGCAGCAACGGATGGCCGGTATACAGATGAAAATGCTCGTAACCGAGTCGCGCTGCTAGGTTGCGGACCAGGCTTTCACGAACCTTGTGCATCGAAGTGACCCGCAGGCGTTGCGTTGCCAGCGAGGTCATCCGCTCACCGCTGCGGTTCGATTGAACGAGCTTCAGCAGTTGTGGCGCCGGACAGACGTTGATGAAGAGACCGTGGTAGGCGACCCACGACTTGACCGCAACCCCGAGACTGGCGAACTGTCCGCAACGACACCATATGCCCGGCTCGTCCGTTCGCCGCCAGGCGGGAACCCGCAGTTCGCGAGAAACGTCGATGATGCTCTCTTCGAGCAGATGACGGAATTCAGCCAACCCGATCCGCAAACGGTCTAACGGAACGATTGGATAAACCGCCAGTTGTCCGGGGGCATGAACCAAACAGCCGCCGCCCCGGTTCACCCAGCGAATTTCCATCTGCTGCGAGACGAGTTCGCGTGGCTCGACGAGCAGATGCGACCGGCTTCCTTCCCGTCCCACGCTGATCAGCGGTGGATGCTCGCACAACAGCAAACCACCCTGCAAGTCGTTTCGGGCGCTGATTTCGTGGACCAACCGTTCCTGCAGAAACAACGCAGAGTCAAAATCCACGCACCCCAGCAAATACACTTCAAGCGAATTTGAAGCGCGGTCGAGGCTGACGTGAATTGTGCTCGAGGACGACATCCCTCTGTTCCCGCGACGTCCGACTCCTTTCAACCGACTCTTCTGCTGTGTTCGGCGAAAGCATGGCAAACACCGCTTCGAATCCCGATGCAAACCAGACGAGAGTTATTCTACCAGAGAAGCATACGCCCGACAACTTGTGCTGACCCTGGTTCAAGCATGATTGACGTCACGGTGCAACCGCGACTGCCGATGGGACGGGATGATTCACAAATCCACAGAATGATTTTGTAAGTGATGAACTGGCTGTTTGTGACGTCGTTGAAACGAAAAACACTGAGTAGGACGGCCTTTCCACATCATCCCTGAATTATCGGGGATGAACGGAACCCCCGTTTCATGGACGCGCTGCACGGGCCTGCAACGGGCCGACTCGGCGGGCATCATCCGCTGCAATTTGTTGCTGAGTGCAGCACTACGGCCTGACAGAGTCGGAAGAAAGATCGTTCTTCTCGGCTGCGAGCGTGCAGTTGGCCTCGCCGCTCCAGGCAGAACTCTGCCCCCCAGAAGCATCTCTTTTTCCTGCGCGGAGAACGAAAAAATATCGGCATCGGTTTAGATAAAAAACCGACGAAACTAAAGCATGTTTTTGATCCGCGACTGCGGAGAATAGAGGTCAATCAAAACTCCCTTCTAGTACCAGTCTACCAGTATGCCGAAAAAACCGCTGGGAACATATTTCACATACGTCATGTCAACGGCGATCGCCCGGCGTTTTTCTGCGACAATCTGTTCGCGGAACATTTCCCGCAGCAGACACAGGTCGGCCCCGTCCCAGATTTCGATTTTTCCCATTTTTAACATTGTCACACCGTTTCGCAGACCGATCCTCACTCGGCTGTTTGCCGGCATCTGCGAAGCGGCGTGGTTTTGATGCAGCAGAATGTCCCCGGAGTCTGGCCGTTTGTCTTTCCTGTTCGCGTCCATTGCCCCATGCCTTGCCCGACTTCCCCATGCTCATTCACCCGACGACTCTGTCGGGCCCCAAGAGGAGATCAGTTTTTAGTGGGATAATGGTCACCGCCGGAACCGATTTGATTGTCCCTTTCGTTCCGGGTTTAGGTGGCCGAATGGCCACTTTCAGCACAGCAGGCCACACAGGTCCGCAAAACCCGCCGATTCGGCAAAGGACTCTTCCACTTCCTCGTTGCCGGGGGGAACAGGAACTACATAAAGGCGACGCAATATGCGGTTTCTGCACGCCGTAGCAGCGCGTTCAACCCAGCGAGACGACAAAGCGGAAGGCGAGCGGTCGGCGTCAGCCGGCTGTTCCATCCGGGGGGGCTGACGACTCGTCGACGTCAAAACTCGTCAAGCTGTTTACGTAGCTCGTCGCGTTCTCGGCGGGTGACTTCCAGATCGAACATCAGATACTTGACGTCCAGCCTGAGTTGCGACAACGCTTCCTGCACCAAGCCCAAGATCCGACGGCGACGCAGAACAGAATTGACGACACGTCTGTAGGCCACCTCCAGGTTTCCCTGGTGTTCAATCGGTAGGGCCGCAATGTCCCGTGCGAGTTCGACAATCTCGCGAGGTAGTTGGTCGGCGATGCGGTCAGGAAATCTCGATCGGATGTTCATAGTTTGTTGCTCTCTTGAGGTCGTTGCCCTGGGGAACAGATTTTGTGCCAAATGAAGTTTTTTCTCAAGCAACGCACCATAACATCCATTGGTTAAATAGCTTGTGTAAATATCCCGTTCTCCGGGCGTAAGCCCATCCGGGTGAATTAACGCAACGTCTCGTCTTGGCGGAAAACGCAAGGTGAAGTAAAATTCCCGACTTACGTCGACGCGGTGTTGTGAGGACGGCGTTGCGAAGGAGAATCACTCTCTGGTATCGCAGGGCAAACCACGTGACGGCTGATTCCAGTTTTCCCAGAATGGGTGGACCCCAGTCAGGGTTTGGCCGATTGGGCAAAGATGAAGCCCATAACTTTCCAATGGCACCCCTTCCGTTACTGAGTGGAAGCAAGGAATTGATGTCCGCTCGCCATTTTTTTCTGTTTCGAGTGGCTGTTTTCGGGCTGGTTTTCGCGGCCATGCCGGGAGACCGCTGCGCGCCGGCCGGAGAGTTCCGCCACGGATTCGACGACGAGCAGAAAAGTTGGATCGTGCATTACAAAAAGTCGCTCGTGCAAATGCTTTCGCATCGGCGGCACGCGTTCATCAAAATGGGCGGACGCGCTGCGGAGAATCTGGAATTCGACACGCGCGAACGGGAACAGATCATCCAGTTGGAACATCAATTGCCTAGGGCTCGTGTCTTCGACGAGCTGAAACTTTCGCTGTGGGTCCGGTCGAACCGGCCCGGCGCGGTCCTTTTCCTGAGGGTTGTTTTTCCCCACCAACTGGACCCGAGCACCGGGAAAGTGCTCAGCGGCTTCGTCCGCGGCGAGACCTACACCGACTCAGGCAACTGGCAGCGGCTGAATTGCACGACGCTGCAACAACAAATCGACGATCAGATACGGCTGGCCCGTGATCGCCTGAAGGACCCCAACATCAACACCCGCGAAATGTTGGTGGACCGCGTCTTTTTGATGATGCAGCTTGACCCGGGAACGACCGAATTCTTTCTCGACGACTTGAGGTTCGGTCCGGTTGTCGAAGGGCGCGCCACGGCCCCTGTGCTTCGCGCCTCGGACGAGACAGACGACGACGGGCCCGACGTCGAGTTTCGACTCGACGGGTTACTGGTCGAGGGCATCCCGTTCTTTCCACGAATCGTGCCCTATCACGGTGAACGGCCGGAGACGCTCAGGCGGACGCGCGCCAACGTCGTGTGGATTCCAAATTATCAAAACCAGCCGTTGATGGCCGCGCTGCGGGCGCAGGATTTGCGGATCACCGCGACTCCGCCGCGAGCAATCTCGACTTCGGGCGAGATCCTCAATTCCCAAACCGCGAGCATCCTGCCGTTTACCTCGCGAACCAGTCCGATTCTTTTCTGGAACCTGGGTTCCCGAATCCCTCCGCAAGCCAAAGACGACCTGGTCGACTGGATACGGCAAATCCTGAATGCCGATTCGCGCCATCGGCGGCCCATTTTGGCCGACGTCACCGAAGAGGAGCGAATCTATTCGAGACACGTCGATCTATTGGGTGTCAGCCGACATACCGTCCACACCACCCTTCCGCCAAAACGATATCGTGACTGGCTGATCCAGAAACGAAAGCTGGCGCTGCCGGGCACCTTTCTATGGACCTGGATTCAGGTGGAACCCTCGCCGGCCGACACCGCTCGTCGGCTCGCCGCGGGTCAGAGTCCGCTGGTCGTCGAGTCGGAGCAGATTCGCCTTCAGGTTTACAGCGCGCTGGCAGCGGGATGTCGCGGGATTGGGTATTGGCTGAGTGAATCGATCGATGAGGACGATCCGGCGGTTTTGGAGAGGCGGCTGGCCATCACGCAGCTCAACCTCGAATTGGAACTACTGGAGCCCTGGCTGGCAACGGGCAGTTTGTTGGAACAGGTTCCATTTCGCGTCGAGCAGCGAACCATGAGAATCGATCGGCGAATGCTCGACTTTCGCGTTTGGCGGCGTGAGCAGGAGGCACTGCTGAAAGCCCGCGACAATCAGCTCAGA
>Ga0310123_10002669_pt1 | contig 14079 bp, 7 predicted proteins | sample CB6_AW_1057_MG_FD_203505 | JGI IMG/M metagenome (GOLD analysis project Ga0310123, IMG submission 203505) | Marine microbial communities from Western Arctic Ocean, Canada - CB6_AW_1057 | ecosystem: Environmental > Aquatic > Marine > Oceanic | place: Canada: Western Arctic Ocean | collected... | reverse complement strand
GGTCTCGCTTTACGTACTGGTCGCGATCGCGCGCAAGAGGTTGGGCCTGGAGGCGAGTCTCTACCAAATTCTACAGATTCTCAGCGTTACCCTGTTTGAGAAAACGCCCATTTTGTAGGCCTTGCAGCCGTCCGACTCCCAAGAAAACTCACTCGATGACCCTAACCAGCTGATTTTATTTGACTTTTAACCGGACAGTAGTGGTTTGGAGTCATCAGACGGCCAACGTCATCGCCGGCGAGTGGATGCAAGTCTCCGGCGATGCAACTTTCGATGAGACGCTGGGCAACGTTCTCCGGGTGGAGATCAGTGCCGATCAGGCCCAAGGGGCCGAGCTGAACTCGATCGACAACTTTTCACTGCTGACCGCCGACACTCCGCCGCTCGTTCAGTCTCTGACCGTGTCGCCCGGCAGTATCAGTTTCTCGGGTGTAGCGACGGGTCCGAATCCCGCGCCCATAACGCTGAATATCACTGCCGCCAATGGTGAACTGCGCTGGGAGGCCAGTGTTGAGGGTCCCATGGCGGACCGGGTTTCTCTTTCCGGGGAGTCGGGGGATACGCCGTCCGAGGTGACTGTTTCCCTCGACACGCAGGGCGCCTCGGCGGGCATTCGAGAAGCGGCCCAAATCACATTTACGGCCGTCGGCGCGACGGTTTCTCCGGTTGTCGTCCTCGTCAGGTTGATCCTGAGCGACCAGCCGAACCCGCCGCCGGTGATCTCTACAGGCGGCGTGGTGAACTCCGCGACGTACCTCGCGCAGTTAGCTCCCGGAACGCTGGCCACCATATTTGGAGAGTCATTGGGAGGCGCCGGTACGAGCACAGCCGCTTCATTTGTCGGACGGAATCAGGACTCGTTACCCACCCAAATCAACGGGGTTCGGGTGCTGATCTTCAATTCCGACGGACTGCTGATCGGCGAGGCCCCGATCAGTTATGTGGGTGATTCACAGATCAATTTCCAAATGCTGTTCGAAGTCGCGGGGCTGGCCGTGGTAGACGTCGTAGTGGATAACGCCGGAGCACGCAGTGCTGCTCAAAGGGTTCAGATCACGGGCTCGGCTCCAGGGATCTTTACCTTCGGCCAAGGCCGAGCTGTGGCGACGAACGGTGACGGAACCCTGAATACGGCGGACAATCCCGTCCTGCGGCGGCAGGTTCTTACTGTTTACATGACGGGCCAGGGGCCGCTAGCACCGGCCCTCGCATCGGGCAAAGCGGCTACCGCGAACCCTCTCATCCTGGCTCCCCTCGAGGCTGTAGCGTTTGTAGCGGGGCACGAAGCCGTGATCGACTTTCTTGGCATGGCGCCGGGTCTTGTTGGGGTGCTGCAGCTGAATATGCGGCCGAGCCACTTTACTCCTTCCGGAGATCAGCCCTTGATCGTCAATATCGGTGGCCACGACTCGAACGTGGCGACGATTTCGATTCAATAGATCCGGCCTCGTCTGAGCCGCGCGCGTAAGCAAGCGGTCTGCACCTGAGCCTGAGCCCTCTCGATCGAAAACGCTATCGAACCCGAGTAACCGCGCCGCCCTTCCAAACCAACCAGACGCTGATCGCGGCTATTAGAGCGAACAGCCCGGCCTCGCTCAGCTCTCCCAGCAGCAGTTTTCCCATGCCGAGCAGCGCTCCGTAAATCAGCCCGCAGCCGGCAACCCAACTGACCAGATCACGGCGGGCTCCTGTTGACGGAGTGACATCTTCTGCTAATCGGGCGACCGGTCCCCAAAACGTGGCGTAGGGCCGCACACGCCGGTAGAACGCTACGAGCTTTTCCTCGGGTTCAGGGTCCGTCAAGAAAGTGACCGCGATCCATACGACCGTCGTGAGGCCCACGGTGATGAGCATGACCAGCGCGAAGTCATGCGGGTCATCGGTGTTGTATCCAGCCACGAGCTGCAAACTGAGAGACACGACGAACGCGGCGATCATCGAAGACACCTCGCTCCAAGCATTGATGCGCCACCAAAACCAGCGCAAGATCAGGACCGTGCCGGTACCCGCGCCCGTGGCAAGTAGCAGCTTCCAGGCCCCGGCGATGCTGTCCATATAGAAAGTGATGGCGGCCGAGGCAAGCGCCAGCAGAATGGTTGCGATGCGGGCGGCGGAAACCAGCCGTTGTTCGGAGGCATCCGGTTTGATGAATCTTCGATAGAAGTCGTTGATCAGGTAGCTGGCTCCCCAGTTGAGTTCAGTGCTGATGGTCGACATGAAGGCGGCCGCGAAACCCGCAATCATTAGTCCGCGAAGGTAGGGCGGCAGATACTCGAGCATCACCAAGACGTAGCCCGTTTCAGGGTCTTCGAGATTGGGGAAAGCAACAATGGAAACCAGGCCGACAAAAATCCAGGGCCAGGGCCGTACCGCGTAGTGAGCGACGTTGAACCAAAGCGTTGCCAGCAAGGAATGCCGCTCGTCACGGGCAGCGAACATGCGCTGTGCGATGAATCCGCCTCCACCCGGTTCGGCGCCAGGGTACCAGGTGGCCCACCAGCTCACAGCAATGTAGACGAAGAAGGTCAGCATCGGCATCCATGCCGAATCCGCGGTGGGAAAGAAGTTGAGCGCCCCTCCATCGCCGCCCGCCGCGGCAAGCTGGCTCTTCAGTTCGGAAATCCCTCCAACGCCCTGGACGGCAAACACTCCCAGCGCGATGGCCAGGCTGATCATTAAGACAAACTGCAATAGATCCGCTACCAGCACGCCGCGCAGCCCGGCCAGCGCCGACACGGCGCAGGTGAGCGCTGTCAGCCCCAGCACCACAAAAATTGCTTCCACCTTCTCGATGCCCAGAACCAGCATCAAGACTTTCACCATCGCCAGGTTGACCCACCCCATGATGATGCAATTGATCGGTATCGCCAGATAGAGGGCTCGAAAGCCCCGCAAGAAGGCAGCCGGCTTGCCGCTATAGCGGATCTCCGCGAATTCAACGTCGGTGAGCACACCCGCGCGGCGCCACAGGCGTGCGTAGAGGAAGACCGTCAGCATCCCGCTGAAGCCGAAGTTCCACCACAACCAGTTCCCCGCAATCCCGCCCGTGGCGACCATGCCGGTCACGGCCAGCGGCGTGTCGGCGGCGAACGTCGTTGCGACCATGGAGGTGCCCGCCAGCCACCAGGGAGCCGAGCGGCCCGAGACGAAGAACTCATCGATATTCTTCCCACCTTGCCGCCGGTAGTAGAATCCAATCGCAAGATTGAGAAGGAAGTAGGTGGCAATGACTACGAAATCGACGGACGTCAGTTTCATGGAGAAGCCATTATAGGCGAACGGCCGGCGTCGGATTCGGCTACCAGGTCAGCGCACTCCAGTGTGCTAGGCTGCGGCACTTTGGCTCTTCATGAGGTTCCAGGAATCGCAGTGTTACGCTATCTGGAAAAGGCCGTAGATGTGAAGCTGCGAATAGATGCTTTCGTACTCGATTCCACTATTTTCGATGCCACGACGGAAAGTGGCTTGCCGGTGACATCAACCGAGACGATTACATTCATGCTTTTCGCCGGCTCGTACCCCGCGTGGTGAACGACGCCGAGCCTTGGGGCACGATGTTCGAGCGGGACGCCCGGCTTTGGGAGCAGGAAGTAGTCGAACTCTTCCTCGATCCCGACGGCGATGGAAAGAACTATCCCGAGCTAGAGGTCACGCCGCACAACGTCGTAGTCGACCTGCTGATTCCTGCCCCTCGCAGTGGGGCCGGCACGGCTGCGGAATGGGACATCCAGGGATTGCAGACCGCTGTCGGCAAGCATGCTGGAGGCTGGACCGTGGAAATGGCTATATCTTGGAAATCACTTGAAGCGGGCGGAGTAACCCGTGCATCCAAAAGCGGCGACCGCTGGCGGGTGGGCTTGTATCGCATCGAGCGGCCAGGCGGCTCGGAGGTTTTTGAGAAAGTGACACAGCTCCGCAAGCGTCTCGACACAGCGAGTGAAAAGGAAACGAAGAGCATCGAGTCGGAGATCGAAACATTGACCGCCGGCCGCCAGTTTCTCGCCTGGTCACCGACCCGCGTTGAGCGAGGCTTTCATGATCCCGAGCGGTTCGGGATTGTTGAGTTCGTGCTCAAGCCCTAACGTAAACAAGAACATTGCCCGCGGCTGTCCACAAATCCGCCCGTAAGTATTCTGGTTGCCTGCGAAAGCGTTTTGAAAACCCGTAGCGCAGGTTCCCGGCGAGGCCTGATAAACAATGACGCAACGCAAAGGTTGCCTTGTGGGCGGATTGTGGGCTGTGGCCTGCCTCCGTAGCAGTCGAAATCCAGGGCAGGGAGGTTCGACCTTGGGAGATTCTCATCGACTCCCTCCCTGCGGAATAAGTCAAGAGATAATCTCCCTATCATGTTGAAAATACAATATATTACAAGGCAGTGTTGGAGGCTATTACAATAAGTAATACTTATGTTGTCGCGCCAATACCTTTCCTTGCTATCATACTCCTGCGAGTGTTATCCTGTCGCTGATCAAGCGGCGCATCTCTTCCCCGCGAAGAAGCGTTCGGACAATTCTCTAGGCACCGGTACCCTCATCTGGAGCTGTCAGCCGGACCGAGTGAGTCCTGTTTCGCAGACAGCAAGTTTCTATGTTGAACTACGGCTTACCACCGAAACAGGGTCTATACGACCCGCGGCACGAGCATGATGCTTGCGGCATCGGCTGCGTCGCCGACATCAAGGGCCGCAAGTCCCACGACATCGTCGAGAAGGGGCTCGAGGTTCTCGTCAACCTCACCCATCGCGGCGCATGCGGCTGCGATCCGGAAACAGGTGACGGCGCCGGCCTGCTGCTGCAGATGCCGCATGAGTTCTTTGTCCGCGAGTGCAGCGCGCTTGGATTCGAGCTTCCCGAAGAGGGCTCCTATGGCGTCGGCATGCTGTTCTTCTCAAACAAGCCGGAGGAACAGGCCGGCATTCGGTCGATGGTCGGGAGAGTTGTTGAGGAAGAAGGGCAGCGCGTTTTAGGCTGGCGCGAGGTTCCGTCCGATTCGAATGCCATCGGCTGGCTGGCTCGCGAGTCCGAACCCGCCATCGAGCAGGTCTTCATTGCGCGCGGAGAGGGCTCGGAGGGACTCAGCGGCGACGCCTGGGAGCGCAAACTCTACATCATTTCGAAACGCACCGAATCGGAAGCTCGGCGGCTCAAATTGTCGCGCTACTACCCTTGCACGATGTCGGGCCGCACCATCTGCTACAAGGGTTTGCTGATCGCGCCCCAGATTCCGAAGTTTTATCCCGACCTCAGTGACCCGCTCTTCAAGTCGGCCATCGCGCTGGTTCACCAGAGGTTTTCCACCAACACCTTCCCGACATGGGAACGCGCCCAGCCGTTCCGCTACCTGGCGCACAACGGCGAGATCAACACCCTGCGCGGAAATATCAATTGGATGCGGTCTCGTGAAGCGACGTTCTCCAGTCCGCTCTATGGAGACGACATTAAGAAGATTCTTCCGATTATCGACGAGACCGGCAGCGACTCGGCCATCATTGACAACGCCCTGGAGGTGCTGATCAAAAGCGGCCGCGAGACGCCGCACTCGATGATGATGCTGATCCCGGAAGCGTGGAGCTCGCACGAGCATATGGAGGACTACAAGAAGGCCTTCTACGAGTACCACGCCACGATGATGGAGCCCTGGGACGGACCCGCCTCCATCGTTTTTTCTGACGGACGCTACGTCGGCGGCGTGCTGGACCGCAACGGTCTGCGGCCCTCGCGCTACTACGTTACCCACGATGACCTGGTAGTCATGGCGTCGGAAGCGGGCGTGCTCAGTATCGAGCCGCCGAATGTCCGCTACAAGGGACGCCTGCAGCCGGGGCGCATGTTCCTGGTAGACACCGAGGAAGGACGTATCGTTGAAGACGAGGAGATCAAGAAGACCTGCTCCACCCGGAAACCCTATCGCGAATGGCTCGACCAGCAACTGATCCATGCCGTGGACCTGCCCGAGCCCAAAAAAGTTCACGGCACCGACTTTGACACGCTGCTCCAGCGGCAGCGCATTTTCGGCTACTCGATGGAAGACCAGCGAATCCTGCTCGGTCCGATGGCGGCCGTGGGTCAGGAGCCGATCGGTTCGATGGGGGTAGATATTCCGCTGGCCTGCTTGTCGGATCGTCCGCAACTTTTATTCAACTACTTCAAGCAGCTTTTCGCTCAGGTCACCAATCCGGCGATCGACCCGATTCGCGAACAGTTGGTGATGTCGACGATTACTTACGTCGGCCCGCAGCAGAACTTGCTCGATGAAACACCCGAGCACGCGCATGTGCTGCGGGTCGAGCTGCCGTTGCTAACCAACCGGGAACTCGAGCGCTTGCGCGGCGTAGGTGAGCCGGGTTCTGTCGAATACGGCAATGGGAACGGGACTTCGCGGCGGATCCGATTCGGCGCGAAGACGCTGACGACCCTGTTCGATCCGTCCTCGGGGGGAGACGGGCTGGAAAAAGCGCTCGACGAACTTTGTCGCCAAGCAGAGGATGCTGCAAACAACGGCTACAGCGTGCTGATCCTCTCCGACCGCGGCGTGGATAAAGAGCGGGCGCCGATCCCGAGTCTGCTGGCGCTGGGGGCTGTGCATCATCACCTGATTCGCACGGCTGTCCGCGGCAAGGTCGGGCTGATTGTCGAATCGGGCGAGGCGCGAGAGGTGATGCACTTCTGCTTGCTGATCGGCTACGGCGCGAACGCCATCAATCCCTACATGGCGTTTGAAACGCTGGAGGATATGTACCAGCGCGGTACTCTCGCCGCGGGCCTCGATCTGGACAAGGCAACGAGCAATTACATCTTCGCGATCAAGAAGGGCATCCTCAAAGTGATGTCGAAGATGGGGATCTCGACCGTGCAGAGCTACCACGGAGCCCAGATCTTCGAGGCGGTCGGACTGAATCATTCCATCGTCGGTCGCTATTTCGCGGGCACGACTTCGCAGATCGAAGGTGTTGGTCTCGACGTGCTGGCTCAGGAGGCTAAGCGGCGTCACGACTATGCCCACCAGGACATCAGTGAGGCCGTCACCGAGCTGGATGTCGGCGGCGAGTATCAATTCCGAACGCGGGGCGAGAGGCACATCCTCAATCCCGATACGGTGTCGAAGCTGCAGCATTCGGTTTGGAAGAAGAGCTACAAGTCGTTCCAAGAGTTCACCGACACAGTGAACGACATGAACAGAAACCTCTGCACGTTGCGGGGTCTGTTCGAGTTCAAGCAAGACAACGACTCGGTGCCGCTCGAGGAAGTCGAGCCGGCCCGCGAGATCGTCAAGCGTTTCTGCACCGGAGCCATGTCATTCGGCTCCATCAGCAAGGAAGCTCATGAAACGCTGGCGATTGCGATGAACCGCATCGGCGGCCGCAGCAATACCGGGGAGGGCGGGGAAGACCCGCGGCGCTTCGAGCGCGATGACAACGGCGACTGGCGGCGCAGCGCGATCAAGCAGGTGGCTTCGGGGCGTTTTGGAGTGACCTCGCACTATCTCGTCAACGCGGACGAGCTGCAGATCAAAATCGCACAGGGAGCCAAGCCCGGTGAGGGCGGCCAGTTGCCCGGGCACAAGGTCGATGAATTCATCGCCAAAATCAGGCATTCGACCCCTGGAGTCGGGCTGATTTCTCCGCCGCCGCACCACGACATTTACTCGATTGAAGATTTGGCTCAGTTGATTTTCGACCTCAAGAACGGCAACCCCAGGGCGGCTGTCTCGGTCAAGCTGGTTTCCGAGGTTGGCGTGGGAACGGTAGCGGCCGGCGTCGCGAAGGGCCATTCCGACCTGGTCCTGATCAGCGGACACGACGGCGGCACCGGCGCGTCACCGATCAGCTCGATTCGCCACGCCGGAACGCCTTGGGAGCTGGGTCTTTCCGAGACGCAGCAGGTGCTCGTGATGAACGACCTGCGTAGCCGCATTCGCTTGCAAGTCGATGGCAAGCTGGCGTCCGGCCGTGACGTCGCGATCGGCGCCCTGCTGGGCGCCGAGGAGTTCGGGTTCTCTACGATGCCGCTGGTGACGCTGGGCTGCATCATGATGCGCAAGTGCCACCTCAACACTTGCCCTGTCGGCATCGCCACTCAGGACCCGGCTCTGCGCAAAAAGTTCGAAGGCAAGCCCGAGCACGTCGTTAATTTCTTCTTCTTCATCGCCGAGCAGCTGCGGGAGATCATGGCCGAGCTGGGCTTCCGCAAGTTCAACGACATGGTCGGCCGCGTCGACAAGCTGGACGTTAACAAGGCCGTCGATCACTGGAAGGCCAAGGGCTTGGACTTCAGCAAAGTCTTCTTCGACCCGCCGGTGGATAAGAGCATCGGGCGATACTGCAGCAAAGAACAGGACCACGGCCTCGACGTGCAACTTGACAACGAGCTGATCAAGCAGGCCCAACCAGCGCTGGAAGACAAACAGCGCGTCGACATTCAGATGGGTATTCTGAACGTCAACCGCACCTTGGGCGCGATGCTCAGCAGCGAGATCTCGCGGCGCTACGGCAGCGAAGGACTGCCCGACAACACGATCAACATCAGCCTTCAAGGTTCCGCGGGACAAAGCTTTGGGTGTTGGGGGGCCAAGGGCCTTTCGATGACGCTAGAGGGCGATGCCAACGACTACTTCGCCAAAGGTCTTTCAGGTGCGCGCCTGGTGGTATTCCCGCCAAAGGGCTCGAGCTTCGTTTTCGAGGAGAACATGATCATCGGCAACGTGTCGTTCTACGGTGCGACCTCCGGCGAAGCTTTCGTGAACGGCATGGCGGGCGAGCGTTTCTGCATCCGTAACAGCGGCGTCACGGTCGTCGTCGAAGGCGTCGGCGATCACGGATGCGAATACATGACGAACGGGAGCGCGGTGATTCTCGGCCCCGCGGGTCGCAACTTTGGAGCCGGCATGAGCGGCGGGTTTGCATATGTTCTGGACGAGGTGGGAGATTTCGCGGAGAAGTATTGCAATCACTCCATGGTTGATTGCGACCGGTTCGACGATCCCGAAGACATCGAGCACGTGAAAACGTTGATCCGGCGGCATATCGGCTACACCAACAGCCCCAAAGGTCAGTGGGTGCTCGATCATTGGGACGACATGCTGCCGAAGTTCATCAAGGTTTTCCCAAAGGAATTGAAAAAGGCGCTCAGCGACCGCGTGGCCTCGGAGAAGGCGCTGGTGTCGGCGTAAGCCGCGAAGCGGCGCAGGATCGTAGCCCAGCGTGGAGCGCAACCCTGGGTGCCAACTACTGAAACATGGGCAAAGTAACCGGATTCATGGAGTACGAACGTCAGGTCCCCCAGGGCCGCGACGTTCTCGTTCGCATCAAGGACTTCAACGAAGTCTACGTGCCGATGGCGGAGGCTGATCTTAAGGTCCAGGGCGCTCGTTGCATGGATTGCGGCATCCCGTTCTGCCACACCGGGTGCCCGCTGAACAACATTATTCCGGACTTCAACGACCTGGTCTATCGAGGGCGCTGGAAGGACGCGCTGCGGGAGCTGCACTCAACCAATAATTTCCCCGAATTCACCGGCCGTATTTGCCCCGCTCCCTGCGAGGCGGCTTGCGTTCTGGGTATCAATGAAGACCCGGTCTCGATCAAGGGGATCGAAAAATCTATCGTTGACCGCGGCTGGCAGGAAGGGTGGATTCTCCCCGAGCCGCCGATGACACGCACCGGAAAAAAAGTAGCGGTCATTGGCGCGGGCCCGGCAGGTTTAGCGGCCTCGCAACAGCTCAACCGCGCCGGACATTCGGTCACGCTGTTCGAGAAAAACGAAGTTCCTGGCGGATTGCTGGCACTCGGCATTCCCGACTTCAAGATGGAGAAGCATCACATCGAGCGGCGAGTGCGGCAGATGGAAGCGGAAGGCGTGGAGTTTCGCTGCGGCGTCCACGTCGGCGTTGACATCACGGGCGAAGAACTATTGCGTGACTTCGACGCCATCGTGATTTCGACTGGAGCGGAAAACCCGCGTGACTTGAAAATTCCGGGGCGCGAGCTCAACGGCGTCTATTACGCTATGCAGTTTCTGCCGCAGCAGAACCGGCGGCTCGGTGGCCGCCCGGTGCAGCCTGAATTCGACATTACGGCCAAAGACAAGCATGTCATCATCATCGGCGGCGGCGACACGGGCGCGGACTGCCTGGGTACCAGCCGCCGGCAGGGCGCAAAGTCGATCCGGCAGTTCGAGCTGCTGCCGAAACCGCCCATGACGCGTGATGAGGCGGGCGCTTTCCCCTGGCCCATGTGGCCCTTCACTTTCAAAGCGGAAAGCTCTCACCAAGAGGGTGACGTGCGCGAATGGGCGGTCAACACCAAGGAGTTCGTCGGCGACAGCGATGGCAACGTAAAAGCGCTGCACGGCGTACAGCTCGATTGGCCCGATGTCGACCCCGAAACGAACCGCCGTCCGTTTAAATTCGAGGACAAGCCCGGCTCGAAATTTGAAGTCCCGGCCGACCTGGTGCTGCTCGCCATGGGCTTCCTCGGTCCCGTCCACAACGGACTGGTTGACGGACTCGAACTCGAGAAAGACCCCCGCGGCAATATCAAGGCGACCTTCTCTGAATTTCAAACCTCGAACGAAAAAGTCTTCGCCGCCGGAGACGCCCGCCGCGGACAATCGTTGGTCGTCTGGGCCATCACCGAAGGCCGCAAAGCCGCCCGAGCTGTCGACGAGTTCCTGATGGGCTCAAGCACGCTGCCGACTTGCTGAAAACACGCCGGTCCGGCGAGGCGGATCCATCGTGCAACCCCCGTTCGTATCGAGTCCCACGTGTGTTAACGTGATACCACGTGGCTGGCCCATCCATTACTGATCTGCTGCAGTCGAGCCTCGAAGAGCGTATTCAGCTCGCCGAAGATTTGTCGGACAGTATTACCGTTGCGCCTGAAGTAGCGCCCCTGGCGGAAGCACAAAAGCGAGAACTGGACCGCCTGCGTGGAAGACTACCACCGCAACCCCCAAGCGGAATATCCTTGGTCAGTTATACGGGAGCGGATGACTCAAACTTCTCAGTGAACCTTTTCGGGGCCACACCACCGTCCGAGGAAGTAACCATTCATGGCTGAACCCCAAGTCCCCTTTTCACTCCAACCAACTGAGGCGGCGTCGGAGACTGACGCCCTAACCCGCGACGCGCACGACTACTGCATCTTCCCGGCGACCTCCAAGGAGCAGCTCGACCAAGAGGGCCTCCACATTTACACTCACGGCAGCGGTGTCGAGCTCACCGACATCAACGGCAAGACCTGCCTCGACATGGTGTCCGCCCACACCCGGGCCAACACGCTGGGCTATGGGAATGAGGAAGTTGCCAGCGCCGTCGGTGAGCAGCTTCGCACGCTGCACTATATCGGGACGCGCAACAACCTGGCCGAGCCGGCCATCCGTCTTGCCAAGAAACTGGCTCAATTGACGCCCACGAAACTTTCCAAGACGATGTTCGTCAGTGGCGGCTCCGAAGCTGTCGAAACCGCCTTCAAGCTCGCCAAGCAATACCACCTCAACCGCGGAGCCAAGCCACGCGCCCACAAGATCATCTCCCGTTGGGACGCCTATCACGGCTCCACCATGGGATCGCTCGGGGCCAGCGACTGGCTCGACATCCGGCATGTCTCCGAACCCACCGTCCCCGGGCATTCGCATATTCCCGCCCCCACCTGCTATCGCAATCCGTTTGGCGCGGAGCCGGAAGCCTACGCCGAGTTTTGTGCGGCCTATCTCGAACAGCAGATCCTTCACGAAGGCCCCGAACACGTAGCCGCCTTCATCGCCGAAGCCGTCATGCAGGCCAACGGCGTGCAGATCCCGCCCAGCAGTTACTTGCAGCGCGTGCAGGAGATCTGCCGCAAGCACGAAGTGCTCTTCATCGTCGATGAGGTCATCACCGGGTTCGGCCGGACAGGCGAGTGGTTCGCCCACAAGCACTTCGGCATCGAGCCCGACATCATGACGCTAGCCAAGGCCCTCACGGCCGGTTACGCCCCTATGGGCGCCGTCATGACGAAGCCCGAAATTGCCGGCGCGCTCGACATCTTCCTCCATCTGCACACCTTCAGCGGCCACCTGGGGGCGGTGGCGGCGGCGAATACGACGATCGCCATTTACGAGCGCGAAAGCTTGATCACCCGTGCCCGTGACAACGGCGCCTACTTCCTCGATGCCCTGAAAATGGAGCTGGAGAAGCATCCGATCGTCGGGCAAGTGCGGGGCCTCGGTATGTGGCTGGCTGTGGACTTCACAGCGGACAAGGCCACGAAGGCCGCGTTCGCTGACGATACCGTGAAAGAGATCGTCAAGCGAATGCGCGAGCTGGGCGTTCTGGTCAATCCGGCTGGGACGGCTTTCGAGATAGCGCCTCCGCTGATCACGCCTCGGGACGCTCTGGACCGCACCGTCAAGATCGCCGCCCAGGCGATTGACGAGGTGGCACGAGAACGAAATCTCGTCTAAGGGCCACCCTGAATCTTGCCCGAAACCCCCCATCCCTTCGTTCGGCATTCGCACCGAACCTTCCTAGGACTGACGACACCCCTTCTCTTCTCGCTCATCGCCGAACCGTTGACCGGACTAGTTGACACCATTTTCGTCGCACGCTTGGGCGCGGCGTCGCTGGCCGGACTCGGAGTCGGCGCGGCGGTGCTCTCGAGCCTGTTCTGGGTGTTCAATTTCCTGGGAGTGGGAACCCAGACCGAGGTTGCTCGAAGTGAAGGCGCTGGCGACCGGCCACGCGCCAGCCTGATGAACGCACAGGCGCTGCTGCTCAGCGGCATCTTCGGCGTGCTCCTTTGCGTGCTCGGGCTGCTCCTGCTGGATCCCACAGTCCGGGCGATGGGCGCCAAGGGCGAATTGCTAGCCCCGGCCAAAGACTACATGTCCGTGCGGCTCTTCGGCGCCCCCGCCGTGCTGGTCACCGTGGCGACATTCGGGACACTCCGCGGCCTGCTCGATATGCGTGCCCCCTTGTGGATCGCCGTCGCCGTCAACGTCCTCAACATCGCCCTCGACCCGATCCTGATCTTCGGGCTCGGGCCCGTGCCCGCAATGGGAGTCGCCGGCGCGGCCGCCGCCAGCGTGTTCAGCCAATGGCTCGGCGCCATCGCCGCCATGATGGTCTGTGTCCATCGCCTCGGGTTCCCATCACATCTGCGATTAGGGGAGCTGCAAGGTTTCCTGCATATCGGCTGGGAACTGTTCTTGCGAACCGCCTCCCTGAACCTCTTCATGCTGCTGACCACACGGGCGGCAACCGAGGCCGGCACGAACGAGGGCGCGGCCCATCAGGCGATTCGCCAGGTCTGGGCCTTCACCGCGCTCTTTCTCGATGCCTTCGCCATCGCCGGACAGAGTCTCATAGGCTACTTCATCGGCGCCGGCGATCTGCCTCAGTGCCGCCGTGTCGCCAGGATCGTCTGCCAGTGGAGCTTGGCCGCGGGATGCATCTTGGCGGCGCTGATGATCTCCGGAAGCGCCCCGGCGGCGGCCGCGCTTCTCCCGCTCACAGCGCACTCCCCGTTTTTCCCCGCCTGGAGAATCGCGGCCATCATGCAACCTTTGAACGCCTTATCGTTCGGGACCGACGGCATTCATTGGGGTACGTCGGATTTCAGGTACCTGCGCAACGCCGTGATCGCGGCCGGAGCCGTTGGCGTGCTGGGACTCCTATGGATCGGCCCAAGCGCACCATTCCCGCTGACCTCGATCTGGCAAGTAATCGCCGTCTGGATCGCGATTCGCGCCGCCTTCGGAGTACTGCGGATCTGGCCCGGAGTCGGATCAGCCCCGCTAGCCAAGCGCCTATCGATCGCTCGCTGAATGGCCGAGTGAGGTGGCGCGCGCCTCCTGGCGGGCAGCGTCGGCCTCCGGGCCGACATCCCCCACCTACCAAAGCACAACCAAATTCACAAACCCAATCAGCACCCCAAACAAAACCGCCCAAATCGCCGGTTCCAAATACCGCGGCAGGCCCCCCGGCCCAACCTCAAACGGATACCGAGGCACACTCTTAACCTGCTTCCGAGTAACCTCCAGCCAAGTGCCCTCCGTAGCCGGCAATTCAACCCGCTCAGCCTCCCCCTCAGCAGTCTCGCCC
>Ga0310123_10002668_pt1 | contig 14080 bp, 10 predicted proteins | sample CB6_AW_1057_MG_FD_203505 | JGI IMG/M metagenome (GOLD analysis project Ga0310123, IMG submission 203505) | Marine microbial communities from Western Arctic Ocean, Canada - CB6_AW_1057 | ecosystem: Environmental > Aquatic > Marine > Oceanic | place: Canada: Western Arctic Ocean | collected... | reverse complement strand
CCCGCCCGCGTGATGCTCAAGGGCCGGCAGTTGAAGCCCGGCGAGCGGGTTTACGCCGAGTTGCGGCTCTCCGAGGACATAGTCGCGGCGCACGCTCAGCGGTTCATTCTCCGCCGGGTGTCTCCCGCCTTGACCGTCGCTGGTGGCCGCGTACTCGATCCCTGGCTGCCGGTGGGCAAGCGGATCCGAGACCTCCAGTTGGCCGGAGCGGCTCTCGACCAGCCCGACGAACGAGCCCGACTCTCGGGGCTGGTCGCCAACCTCGACGACATCCCCGAGACGCCCTTGGCGGCACTGTGGCGGGCGGGGGTAAGTAGCCGGCGGTACGAGGAGCTGGTCGAGGAACTGACTGCGGAGGGGACGATTGTCCACGTCGGTGACCCGGGCCGCACCGTGCCGATTCACACACAGCGGCTCGAGTCACTGTCCGGTACGGTGGTCAAGACGATCCGCGAGGAACTCGAGAAGCGGCAGCCCCGCCGGACTCTGCCTCGTGCCACCATCGTTTCGGCCTGCCGCGAGATCATGAGGCCGGCGCTGCTGGAGGCTGTGCTGGCTCACCTGGTGTCGACCGGCGAACTGGTCGCCGCCGGCGGCAACCTGGGGCCGGCCGACGCCCAGGCCCAGCTGACCAAGGCCCAGCGAGCCGCTCGCGACTCGCTGCTGGAACAGGTCCAGGCCGCCGGCCTGGCGCCTCCCACCTTCAAACAGCTCAGCGAATCACTCGGCCAGTCACGCGACGGGCTGGCGGCGTTGCTGGCGTTGTGTGCCGAGGAGGGCCTGGTCGTGGCCGTCTCGGACGATCTCCACTTTGCGCCCGCCGCGATCGAGCAGGGACGCGTCGTTTGCCAGGAACTGTTCGCCGAGGAGAGCGAGGCGACGATGTCGCAATTGCGCGAAGCGTGGGGGATCAGTCGCAAGTTTGCTGTGCCGTTGTGCGAGTATTATGACGAGGTCGAGATCACAGTCAGGCAGGGCGACGTGCGTGTGCCGGGGCCCAGGCTGGCCGAGGCTGTGGGTTGAGTTCGTCGCGGGCCGAGGGGTCCGGTCCCAGGGAATCCAGTACGTGAACACGACGCACCAGGAACTGCTTCGGACACTGCCGCCGGTCACCGAGTTGATCGAGGACGAGCGGCTGGCCGGAGTGATCGGCGAATCGGGCCGCGACGCGGTGCTCGAGTGGATCCGCCTGTCGCTGGAGGAGGTGCGGACGTGGCTGCTGTCTGAGGATGAGCCGCAAAAGGATGTGACCCGCGAGACCCTGGGCGAGCGGGTGATTTCGGGAGTGCTGGGTCAGTGCAAGTTGGCCGGATTGCGTCGCTTTGACCGAGTGATCAACGCCACCGGGGTGGTGTTGCACACCGGACTGGGTCGTTCACCGCTCTCGAGTGCCGCTCGAGAGGCACTCGATGAACTGGGAGGAGCTGGAAACGTCGAGGTCGACCTGGAGACCGGCGAGCGGCGGTACCGGGGTCACCAGCTGCAGGCGGCCTGGGCTGCGCTGTGCGGGGCCGAGGACTCGGTGGTGGTCAACAACAACGCCGCGGCGACTCTGTTGACGCTGCAGGCGTTGTGTGCGGGCCGCGAGGTGGTCATTTCGCGGGGGCAGTTGATCGAAATCGGAGGGTCATTCCGGCTCCCCGAGATCTTCAAGCTCTCGGGCGCGGTACTCCGCGAGGTCGGCACGACCAACCGCACCAGCGTGGCCGACTACGCCGAGGCGATCGGTTCCGAGACCGCGGCGATCATGCACGTGCATACCTCGAACTACAAGGTGGTCGGATTCACCGCCGCTCCGGGCATCGAGCAGCTGGCACCCCTGGCTCACGAACACGACCTGGTGGCGATCGACGACATTGGCAGCGGAGCGATGATCGACGTGTCGCAGTTCGGGTTGCCCGTCGAGCCGACGTTCAAGGACAGCCTGGCGGCCGATGCCGACGTGGTGCTCGGCAGCGGTGACAAGTTACTCGGCGGGCCTCAGGCGGGGATCATCCTGGGCAAGAGCCGTTTTGTGGAACCGATCCGGCGGTTCCCGTTGGCTCGAGCGGTACGCGTGGGCAAGCTGACTCTGGCGGCGTTGACCGCGACCCTGGACGCCTACCGGCGAGGTGAGGCGATTGCCGAGGTGCCGGTGTTGAGACTGTTGGCGGCCAGCGAAGCGGAACTCATCGGGCGGGCCGAGGCGTTGGCCGGGCAACTGGTTGAGGTTGAGGGGTTCGGTGTCGAGGTGCTCTGCGAAACCGCCCTGGTCGGCGGCGGGTCGTTGCCGGGTGCCGAACTGCCCACCGCCGTGCTGGCGATGCAACTGGCGGGGGTTTCGGCCGAGGAACTGGCGTTGCGATTGAGAACCGGTGCGGTGCGGATGTTCGCCCGGATCCAGCACGACCGCGTCCTGGTCGATCTCCGCAGCGTGCTGCCCGAGGAGGATGCGCTGGTGCTCGAAGCGTTGACGGCTGCGGCGGTCCCGGCCTGTTGAACTGCGGAGGTACCGGCGGCGGTTCCGGTGCTGGAGTCCCCGGTTGCGTCCGAGTAAGCTGGTGACGCTCTGCAGCGACGACCCCAACCGAAGATTCTCCCCGACACCGGAGGCCCCGCCGATGAAGATCCGTCACCTGCTATTGACCACCGCGATCCTGGCCGCCACGGCCGTCTCGTCGCAGGCCCAGAACGCCAAGACCGCGTTCCTGGACGCCAAGTCGGCCGGTCCCGACTTTGCTGTGCAGGGCGAGTATGTGGGGACGATCGGCAAGGAGCGGAAGCTGGGGATCCAGGTGATCGCCCTGGGTAAGGGCGGATTCAACGCGGTGCTTTATGCCGGCGGGCTGCCTGGTGCGGGTTGGGACGGCAAGACCAAGACCGGGCTCAAGGGCCAGACGGCCGGTGGCAAGGTGACGTTCAAGGGGCGAAACATCACCGGTGGCGTGGCCGCTGGCGTGTTCAGTGGCACGGCCGAGGACGATGTCGCCTTCAGTGCGAAGAAGGTGATGCGGAAGTCTCCGACGCTGGGTGCGAAGGCTCCCGCGGGTGCGGTGGTGCTCTTTGACGGCAGCACGGCGGAGCACTTCGAGGGTGGCAAGCTGGAAGCCGGCAAGCTGCTGAATGTCGGTGTCCGCTCGAAGCGGAAGTTCAGCAACTTCACGTTGCACCTGGAATTCCGCCTCCCGTTCATGCCCTACGCTCGCGGCCAGGCCCGCGGCAACAGCGGCATGTACCTGCTGGACCAGTACGAGTGCCAGGTGCTGGACAGCTTCGGGCTGGTGGGTCTCGACAACGAGTGCGGCGGCATTTACAAGGTGGCCCGCCCCAGCGTCAACATGTGCCTGCCTCCATTGAGCTGGCAGACCTTCGACGTCGCGTTCACCGCGGCGAAGTTCGACAAGGCGGGCAAGAAGCTGGCACCGGCCGTGACCACCATCCGCCACAACGGCGTGGTGATCCACGACAAGTTGACGCTGAAGCTCACCGCCGGCGGCGGTCGGAACGACGAGAAGCCCGGCGCTTTGTACTTGCAGAACCACGGTGACCCGGTTCGCTTCCGCAACATCTGGGTGGTCGAGACCAAGTAGTAGGCCTTCACCGAGTCGCGTTTGTTGTCGAGACACCCTGTGGGAGGCGATGTGATGGCCCGGGTTGCGAACACTCTGACGACCGACGAGTTGCGTGAACATGTGGGGCGGTTGCCTCGCTACACGCTCGGTCACCTGCCGACTCCGCTGGAGTACCTGCCGCGGTTCAGCCAGGCAATCGGCGGTCCGCCGGTCTACATCAAGCGAGACGATTGCACCGGCCTGGCGTTTGGCGGCAACAAGACGCGTCACAACGAGTTCCTGATCGCCGATGCGCTGGGCAAGGGTGCGGACCTTGTGGTCTGGGGTGCGGGGATCCAGAGCAACAACTGCCGCCAGACGGCCGCGGCGTGTGCCAAGGCGGGGCTCGACATCCACCTGGTGCTCGGCCGCGGCAAGCCGGCCGACGGACCCGACCTGGTGCAGGGCAACCTGCTGCTGGATCACCTGGTCGGTGCCCACATCGAGATCATCGACGGGCAGGTGGGTCCGGAAGTCGACGCGAGGATCCTGGAGGTGGCCGAGGAGTACCGGGGTGCAGGCCGCAACGTGTACGAGTGGGATCGGTACACGGTCAAGAGCCTGGCGGCTGTGAGCTACGTGTTGTGCCTGGTCGAGATCATCGAGCAGGCTCGCGAGGACGATCAGCTCGAGGCTCATTCCGGCGGCTGGTCGCCCCAGGCCGTCTACGGCTGCTCGGCCGGATCCACCGGCGCCGGCATGGTCCTGGCCGCTGCGGCGATGGGGGCCGATTACCCGATCCGCCACGTGGCTCCGATCGTCTGGCCCTGGGACACTCGGGCCGACATGGCCAAGATCGCGACCGAGGCGGCTGAGCGGATCGGGGTGGATGCGACGTTTGAGGGCGAGGACATCGAATTGTTCGAGGACTTTGTGGGGCCGGGTTACGGCGAGGTGACACCGGGTTGTCTCGAGGCGATGGCCGTGCTGGCGCGGACCGAGGGGATCCTGGTCGACCCGTCCTACAGCGGCAAGGCGCTGGCCGGGCTGATCGATCACATCCGCGACGGGCAGCTCGACCCCGACCAACCGGTGGTCTTCGTACACACCGGCGGCACGCCGGCGCTGTTTGCCTACAGCGAGGTGCTGGCCGAGCAGATCGAGGCGAGGCGACTGGACGTACTCGAGAGTCCGGTGCTCGCAAGCCCGTCGGACGCTAGCTGAGGGATTGAGTTCCAGAAGCCGGTCCGGCGTGGCCCAGGAAGCGGTTGATTTCGGAGATCAACCACTGTCGCTCGTCGTCCGTGTCGCAGGCCAGCGAAAAGGCTCCGCTGCGGTGTACGATCTCGAGCACCATGCGGGGCTTGCCCTGCTCGTTCATCTGCAATTTGGCCAGGACCTCGCGGGCGTATTGGACCGTTTCTCGAGCGTACTCGCGGGTGAGACGCAGTCCGAACAACTCGCGACGGGTGACCATCACGTTGTGGTCGATCAGCAGGCTGGTCTTGCCCCGCACCGTCCACAGCGTACCGCCAAACATGCCGAGTCCGACGATCCAAAAGGGGATTGAGAACAGGGCCATGGCGATTGTGCCCCACCCGTTGTCTCGCGGGCCGGCGTTGATCACGCCCGGCATGCCAGGAACCCGGTCCAGACGCTGGCAAAAATAAGCATGAACCACGAGGTGGGTCTCATGCCACGCGCGGGCACGAGCACGGCCATCGATTGTTCGTCGGGGTGGTCGACGATGATCCAGGCGTCGAAGGGTCGCTCGGGGAACGAATCGACCGGTCCGAAGGTGGGAATCCGGAAGCCGTCGAGCACCTCGTGCAGTGGGAAGACTTCACGGCAGCCGGTGCACTTGCCCCAGCCGGTCTCCAACGCCACGTTCTCGACCGGCACCACGTTGTGGCAACTCGGCTCGGACAGTGGACCTTCATGGGGTCGGCCTGGTGATCGCCTAGAGCTTGGGGAGCCTGGGCGGTTTCGGCGGCGGAGCCGGTCGTGGCGGCGGAGTGTTCTTCTTCTTCTTCGCAAAGATCACTCTCGGCCGGTTGGGTGCCGCGGCCCTCGGACGGCCCGGTCGCCTCTGCACCGGAGGCACGAAGCGCTGAATCACTCTCAACCCCAGCGGGTCCTTCAATTCGCGAGCGGCCATGACCGCGAACGGGGTCCCGGGAGCCTCGTGGACCACCTTCTCGAGCCACTCGGTTGCCTGCTGGGCGGTCTTCTTGAGCGGGGCTGCGTAGTTGAGCTTGTCGTCGGGTCGGAAGATCCAGTGATTGGACGTGCTGCCGACGTCCTGCGGTGTCAGGTCATTCTTCAGCTGGGCACAGGCGTAGTTGTATTCCATGCAACGGACCTTCTGAGCCAGCAGCCGTCCGTAGGCCAGGGCGAAGGCGACCCGCCATCGAGGTGACAGCTCGCTGGCATAAGCCTGCTCGATGCCTCGCGGGAACGCCTGCAGGATCTGCTCGATCATCAGCATGCTCTCGGCGACCGACTTCTGTGCGTCGCTGGCCACCTGCTTGAAGTTGCCCGGAGTGACGCGAATGTCCAACCGGGGCGTGCTGTTGGCTCGGAACTGCCGGCTGGCCATCGAGGCGTTGTAGACGGCCATCCGCAGAGGTCGATTGGCGATGCTCTTGAGGCAGTCGGCGGGCGAGGAGTAGCTGTAGTCGGGTTCAAACGGTCTCATGGCCCCCGCGTCGAAGCTGCCCAGCGGAGCCAGCCCGGCCATCGTTGTCATGTTCGACATGAAGTAGATGCCGCCGGTCTCGGTGACCAGTCGGGCCAGTGCGTAGGGAGCGAATCCCGAGGAGAGTGGTGGTCGGTCGTACTGCGGGCCCGAGAACCAGAACGGCAGTCGGACCAGGCTGGGGATCGCGGCGTCGGGGCCGAGGTCGACGGGCAGCTGGTAGATCTTGCCGTTTTCGGGAGCGACATAGGGGACGTAGCCCAGGCGGGCTCCAAAGGGGGCCGAGGGTCCGATCACGTAGGCCTTGGCACCCTTGCGGCGGCAGCGGGCGATCGCCGCCTCGAGCGGAGCACCGTGGTCGTCGCCGGCCTCGTCGGTGATCGCCACCAGCATGATCTGGCGACCCTGCTTGTTGCGGTAATGACCCCACATGCCCATCACCTGGTAGAACGCCGTGAACACGTTTTCCTTGCCGCTCTCGTCGGGCTTCAGTGCCGCAAACGCCTTCTCGATCTCGGAGAACTGGTCGGTGGGAGACTTGGTCAGGTAGGTGGTCTTCAGTCCGTAGGAGACGACGGCCGAGAGCAGGGGCTGGTCACGCATCGGCAATTGACCGATCCGCTCCAGGGCTTCCAACTCACCATAAATCCGCTTCAGCCGCTTTTTCACGAGCTTCCGCTGGCCGGCCAGGCTGCCCGAGGCGTCGAGCATCCAGACGACCAACACCTTGCGTTCCTTCAGGTTGTTGGCGATCTCCCAGGTGACCAGATCGAGAGCCGATTCGAGTTGCACGATCGCTTCGCCGACGGTCCCCTTGACCACGATCCGGTCGTCGATCTCGATCCCTTCGGGGATGTCGTAGGCGGCCTGCTGCAGCTCGGTCGGAGGCCGCAGGAGCTCGGGGGTCGGCGGAGCCTTGGGCTCGGGGTTGTCGTTCTGGGCGATGCCGACGCTGGTCGAGTTGATCACCTCGCGGACTTCCAACTCACGCTCGTCCGGGTTGGCCAACTCGTAGTCGATCTGCTCCTCGAGTTCCTCCAACTCCACCGGCTCGTTCATCACCGTCTCGATCGTCGGCGGAACCGGCGGCGAGTCGTGGGGGTCGATGAACAGTCCCGAGAGGTTGAAGACGACCCAGGCGTGCAGCAGCAGGCTGACCACCGTGCCGGCCACACCCAACCGCCGGGTGACGTCGTCCGACTCGCCGTCCTCGGCCAACTCGAGCTCGATCACCCCGTCGCCATCGACAGTGACTTCCGGCCCGAATTCGCTGTCGGGCTTCCAGTCCCGAAACGGGTTCAGGGCCCCTTCGCCCCAGACTTCCGAAGCATCCGGATCATCCGCCACCCCAAGATCGACGGATTCGTTGAGGGTCGCAGCGGTTGGGAGGTCGGTCGAGACCGTCGCCTCAGCGGCGTCGCCGGCGACGCCGGAATCGACGGTGGGAATGTGAGAGTCATGGAGCATCGGACGGCTCCGCAGCCATGTCAGTCCGTGTCCACCTGCAGTCTATCACAGGTGATCGGTTGGGTGTACAGGTCAAGGCCACCGCGATCGTGTCAGGGGCCAAGTTGGACACAGCGGCCGATCTCCTCGATGCGGGAACAGCGAGGCCATTTCGGGATTCGTTCGAGATTCGCGTTTCAGGAACCGGTGGGCGTGGCCTGGGTCTTCAGGCAGCGGTCGATCTGTCGGACGGCCTGGCGGAGCCGCTGCGAGTTCTCGACGATCGCCAGCCTCAGGTAACCCTCACCCTCCTCACCAAACCCGCGTCCCGGGCTGCAGGCCACGCCGGCTTCGTCGAGCAGCTTCAGGGTGAACTCGATCGAGCCCATCTCGGACCACGGCCTGGGGATGGGGACCCAGATGAACATGCCTCCGCGGGGGCGGGTCACGTCCCAGCCGAGTCGTTCGAGTCCGTCGCACAGGGCATCGCGACGCTGCTGGTACTCGGCCGTCACGCTCTGGACCGCCGCGTCGCAGTGACGCATGGCGATGATCGCGGCGATCTGGATCGGCTGAAAGATGCCGTAGTCGTAGTAGCCCTTAATGGTCGCCAGCGCCCGGATCATCTCGGCGTTGCCCGTCGCGAAGCCGATCCGCCACCCGGCCATGCTGTACCCCTTGCTCATCGTGGTGAACTCGACGCCGACGTCGATTGCACCCGGGGCCGCCAGGAAGCTGGGGGCCTGGTAGCCGTCGAAGCAGATGTCGGCGTAGGCGAAGTCGCTGATCACCAGGAAGCCGTACCGCTTGGCCAGGCGGACCAGATCGACGTAGAAGTCGGACTCGACACAGGTCGTGGTCGGGTTGTGAGGGAAGTTGACGATCACGACCTTGGGCTTGGGCTCGAGGTGCTCGCAGGCGTAGGCGATGTTGGAGAGGAAGGCGGCGGGGTCGCGGCAGTCCAGCGAGATCACGTTTCCGCTGGCGAGCATCACCGAGTAGACGTGGATCGGGAACGACGGTGAGGGGACGATGGCGGTGTCGCCGGGGCCCATCAGCGCCAGGCACATGTGGCTGAAGCCCTCCTTGGACCCGATGCATGCGATCACCTCGTCGTCGGGCTTGAGCCTGACGCCGTACCGCTTCCAGTACCTCGCCGCCACCTCGCGACGCAGATTCTCGATCCCCGACGAGACGCTGTAGCGGTGGTTTCGAGGATCCTCGACCGCCTCGGCCATCTTCGAGGTGATCAACGGGTCGGGCGGGTCGGTCGGGTTGCCCATCCCCAGGTCGATCACGTCCACACCCTCGGACCGCTTCTTCTGCTTCAGGTCGTTGATCCGCCCGAAGAGGTACGGAGGCAGCCGGCGGACCCGGTCGGCGACCGGGATCGTGAAGTCTCCTTCGTGGAACGGAGTTTCCGATTCGCTGCGCATGGGTGTGGTCGAGAGAGTTGAGCGAGAAGACGAGAGGAGCCGACTTGGGGTCGGCCCGCTGAGCTTCATCTTACCAGCGTGGCGACACAGGACGAGTCCGGGTGCCCGGCGGTGATCTGCGGTGGTAAGCGGCGGGTCTGGCTGTAGCGGCTGTGACGACCGCACGCCGACAGGACGTGGCAAAGCGGTCGAAAACGGCTAGGATGGACCCGAACCCACTGCTCTAACGGGCAACCGCTCACCCAACCGATCGGCCATGTCCAGCCTCTCGATCGCCTGCCCGGGTTGCCAACGGCAGCTGGTTTTTCCCGACCACTCGGTCGTGGGCAAGACGGCTCGTTGTCCGGAATGCGGCACGCGGTTCCCGATCGAGGCTGCTGCCGAGTCGGTTCTTCCCGAGATCGAGGTGTCCGAGTCGCCGGTGGTGGTTCGGAACCGCGGCCGGAGACCCTCGGCAACCCGGGCTCCGAAGGCCTCGACTCGACCGACGGCACGCGGTCGCCCGGCGTGGTTGCCCCTGGCAATCACCGCTGTCCTGGGCGTGGTCGCAGTCGCGCTGCTGCTGATGATCGCCGGCGGTGGCGGCGGTGGTGAGAATCCCGATGATGCTGGCCGATCGGCCCGGGGAACCGGTGATGCCGATGGGGCAGGTGAGCGGGAAGCCGGAACGAATCCGGCCGTCGCCTTACCCGCTGCCTCCCGGGCCACCGGCACGATCCGTGTCGAGACGACTCCGTCGGGAGCCACGGTGCTGATCGACGATCAGCGGGTCTACGATGCCGACGGCACGCCGCTGTTGACCCCCTGCGTGGTCACCGCACCCAAGGGGTCTCACGCGGTGACCATCATCCGCCGTGGATTCCTGGACCAGACCCGGCAGGTGAACGTATCGGACAAGGGGGTCGAGGCGGTCTTCGCGGAGCCTCGCGAGGGGACCAGCGCGATGCTGTCGACCCGCTGGTTCGTCGATGCCCAGGTGGGCCAGGCGGTGCCGATCGAGGCGATCAATGCGGTGGGTCGTCCTCGAGACCCCTGGCTGGGCTCCGATGGACTCTCGTTGTGGTTCGTCGCCGACGGCACACAGGGGAAGGGGCAGGGGCAGGGGCAGGGGGTCTACTTCGCGACACGTCCCAGTTCCTTCGACGAATTCGACCAGCCGCAGCTCGTGCAGATCACTCGCGGCCGCGATCGCCGTGCCTCGCCGAGTGTCACGTCCGCTGGATTGCTTGTGTACGCGGTGCCCGAGGCGGCGACGATCTGGGGTGCGATCCGCGGCGGTCCGCTGCGACCCTTCGACGACAAGCACGCCCTGGTCTCCAGCCCCAAGACCTCACCGAAATGGACCGCCGCGCAGGTACTCGGCGGTGGCCTGCACCTGTTCTGGGTCGAGGTGATGGGAGAGAAGTCATCGAGTTTCCACGCGTCGCGGACCAAGCTGGATGCTCGCTTCGGTGAAGCCGAGCCGAGCGACTTGCCCGGCATCCGCCCCTGCCTGTCCGCGGACGGGCTCAGGCAGTACGTCTTCGATGGCAAGACCCTGATCCGCTGGCGGCGGACGTCGTTGCGAGGCCGATTTGCCGAGGACGCGACGGTGGCAGAACTCGAACTGACCGACTACGTCGACGACCCGCTGGCTCGCCAGTTCGCCGTCAGCGACGACGAGCGGTGGCTGGTCTACAGCCGCGGCCCCGATGAGGGGGCTCCGATGATGATAGTCCGGCTGCACGAACGGCCCAACCGGGGTGTGCGGGTTGTCGGCGTTCCCGCGCCGCCACGGGCCGTGGTTGCCAGAGCCGACACGGCGGGAAAGCCCGGAAAGAAGATGGCCAGCAATTCCGAGCCGGGGACACCGGCGCCTGGGCTGGTGATCGATCCCAAGGCGCTGACGTCGAAGAAGAACGGATCGGCCAAGGATAAACCCGGAGCAGCCGCCGGGAAGGCGGTGGTCCCGAGGTTGGCTCTGAGCATATACCGGGACACCTGGCAGCGGTTGCTGGGGGCACGCGACTACACCGCCGCGGCGGCTCACCTGGCCGCCGCCGGACGCGACAAGGCGATGGCGGATTCGGCCGAGTTGTTGAAGTGGGACGCCGAGGAATTGGCGTTGATCGAGATGTTCTGGAAGGACGCCCGGCGAGTGGTGGCGGCCATGAAGCCCGACGACCCGGTCAGGATCGGCAGCGTGCGACTGAAGTTCGTCAGGTTCGAGAAGGACATCCTGGTGGCACGCGGGCAGGCCAAGCCCATCGAACGTCCCCTGGCCAAGATGGCCGCCAGTGACCTGGTGGGCCTGGTCGAGCCGACTCTGGGTGACGACGACACCGCGGCACGGCTGCGGCTGGGAGTCTTTCTGTATCACGACCTGAAGGGTCGAGGCACCTCGGTGGCACAGCGATTGGCTCGGGCCGGGACGGCCGGGACACAGTTCGTGGATCGGCAGGGATTGAGGCTGTTGTTCGAAGCGCGTGAGGAGATTGCCAGGGATCGGCCCGAGAGAGCTCTGCCGCTGCTGGCGGCGATCGAAAAGAAGTACGCCAGGTCGTCGGCCGCCAAGGGGGTGCCCGCCACGCTCAACACGCTGTATTCGCTCGAGAAATGGACCAGGCGAGGGTCGCGACGCTGGCAGATCGACGGCGTGGCCTGGAGGGCGGCTGCGGGACGTGCGGCCGGCAGCCTCGTGGTCTCGCCTCGCGAGATGGCGGGGTTCGAACTGTCGCTGGAATGGAAGACCGAGGGCGAGACGGGGCAGGGGGGAGTCTTCTTCCGGTACGCCGGCAGCGGCAACCCCTCCACCGGAGCACTCAAGGTGCAACTCTCAAGCGACGCCGGAGTCGCCGCCGACCAGTTCTCCACAGGGGCACTCTTCGGAGTCGCTCCGCCGTCGGTCAACGCGGTCAAGCCGACCGGACAGTGGAACGCACTGAAGCTGAGGGTTGACGGTGACGCGGTGCGAGTTGAGATCAACGGTCAGAGGGTGCTGATGACCACCGTGGCCAACCCCGACCTGCCCGCGGCCGGACATGTCGCTCTGGATGGAATCGTCGGAGGAATCACCTATCGCCGCGTGCTGCTGGTGCCGCTGGCGGGTCGTTGACTTTCCGGTTGAGCCGAACTAGTTTGACCTGTCGCGATGAGCAGCCCACCTCGATGCTGATCGAGCACGCGACCCGAGCAACGCCAAGAGTCCGTTCGCAACGACACAGAGAAGAACGACACAGAGAAGGAAGAGCCATGGCCCGTCCCGTGACCCTGTTTACCGGCCAGTGGGCCGATCTGCCTCTCGAGGAACTCTGCCAGAAGGCCGTCACATTCGGCTACGACGGGCTGGAACTGGCCTGTTGGGGGGACCACTTCGAGGTGGGTAAGGCTCTTGCAGACGACACCTACTGTTCGCGGAAACGTGACCTGCTGGAGAAGTACGACCTGCAGTTGTTCTCGATCTCCAATCACCTCGTCGGACAGGCCGTGCTCGATCGGATCGACGAGCGGCACCAGTCGATCCTGTCTCCGGAGATCTGGGGCGACGGTGACCCGGATGGAATCAACTTGCGGGCGATCCAGGAGATGAAGGACACCGCCCGGGCGGCTCAGAAGCTGGGAGTCGAGGTGGTCAACGGGTTCACCGGTTCGAGTATCTGGCACCTGATCTACGACTTCCCCCCGACCCCGCCGGCGATGATCGATGCCGGGTTCGACCTGTTGGCCGAACGCTGGAACCCGATCCTCGATGTGTTCCAGGAGTGCGGCGTGAAATTCGCTCTCGAGGTGCACCCCACCGAGATCGCCTTCGATATCTACTCGGCCGAACGCGCGCTGCAGGCGTTGGACAACCGCGAGGAGTTCGGGTTCAACTTCGATCCCAGCCACCTGATCTGGCAGGGTGTCGACCCGGCTGAATTCATCAGGTTCTTCCCCGACCGCATCTACCACGTCCATATGAAGGACGCCTCGGTCACACTCAACGGCCGCACCGGCATCCTGACCAGCCACCTGGTCTGGGGCGACCCACGACGCGGCTGGGACTTCCGCAGTGTCGGTCGTGGAGGCGTGCGGTTCGAAGAGATCATCCGCGCGCTCAACGCGATCGGATACCAGGGTCCGCTGTCGATCGAATGGGAAGACATCGGGATGGACCGCGAGGACGGTGCGAAAGATGCCTGCCAGTTCGTCAAGCACGTCGACTTCGCCCCCTCGGAACACCGCTTCGACGAGGCGTTTGGTGACTAGTCGCCACCTGTATGGCTCATGAACCCCGAAGACACCTACCGCCAGGTCACTCTGCCAGGCCCCCGCGGGGATGATCGGGGAGGTCGGGGAGGTCGTGACGACAAGTTGCCGTCGTGGTCGGCTCGACGCACGGCACTGACCGTCGCACTGCTGCTGGTGGTCGTCGTGGGAGTCTTCTGGTGGGCCTCGCTCGAACAGCAGGACGACCCGAAGTGGTGGGAACCACAGGGCCAGAAGCAACTGGGTGAGCCGATCGCGGCCAAGCCCATCGACCTCGAGTCGACCGACAAGGCGCTCGATGCCCTCTCGGGCTGGGAACGCATGTCCTGGGTTCAGAAGACCGAGGCCACCCGGGTCATCAGCCAGGTGTTTGAACTCGGGGGTGTCGACTACGTCACCTACGTCGAGGTCAACCGCGACATGATCCGCGAGCACCTCGAGATGCGGAAGCGGACCGAGTTGATCCGCCGGACCGCCGCTGACGACAAGGACTGACGCCCGTTAGACACCTTTCAAACAAATGGCGTCACGCCGGGAATCGCCACCGGTCGGGCCTCGAGTTCGCCGAACTCGTACTTGGGCGGCTTGAGGTCGAGCTTCGAGTCCATCATCTGCCTCCAGGTCAACTGCTGGCCGGTGTAGCCGGCCATCCGACCCATGATCCCCAGCATCGAACTCTTGCTCATGTAGTCGCCGTTGTTGATCGGATTCCCCGATCGGATGCTGGCGAAGAACTCGTCGTG
>Ga0310123_10002667_pt1 | contig 14088 bp, 10 predicted proteins | sample CB6_AW_1057_MG_FD_203505 | JGI IMG/M metagenome (GOLD analysis project Ga0310123, IMG submission 203505) | Marine microbial communities from Western Arctic Ocean, Canada - CB6_AW_1057 | ecosystem: Environmental > Aquatic > Marine > Oceanic | place: Canada: Western Arctic Ocean | collected... | reverse complement strand
TCGGCGTGGCCGTCGCCTGCTGCCTGATCGCAGGTGGCTCGTGGAACGTCTCCTCAGAGGCCACCCGCCACCGACTGCTGGTGGCCATCGCCGCCTCCGGCCTCGCCGCCATGATGTCCCTCTCCGTCCTGGTGCTCGTCGCCGCCGTGATGGCGCTGCGCGAAGGGCTGGCCCAACTGCGGGGACAGAGGGACGAAGCCCACGTCGGCAGACCGCTGGCCTGGACCATGCTCGCCGCCTGGTGGATCGCCATGACGTTGACCACCCCGCTCTATCACCCCTACCCCCGACTGATCCTCCCCTGGCTCGTCGCCGGCTGGTTGCTGCTGGGCCAACAGCTCGCCCGCTGGACAGCGACCGATGTGACTGATGTGGCCAATGTGACCAAAAACTCGCACGCCCAACCCGGCCGACGCCTGGCACTTGCCGCTGCGATCGGAGCCGTCCTGATGCTGGTCGCCATTCCCACCCGGTTCGCCTCACGGGGAATCCCCTCCCTGCAACCCCGCACCGCCATCGCACGACTCGCCGATCAACTCGTCTCGCAGGTCACCACTCACGCCCCCGATGGCAACGTGGTGATCAGGGTCTGGGGCGAGCCGGCCCTGTTCTTTCAGCTCAGTAACCGCTCACCCAGGCGACTGCTGATGCAACCCGCTGGCGGACTCGCCGTGATTCGCCCCGGCGAGCAGCCTCCGGCGATCCCCGTCTTCCTGGCCGTCGGACCGCACGCGCTCGACGGCCGGCCACCCTCCCCTGACGCATTCCGCGACTACCGGCACCTGGACAGCTTCGAAGTCATCCCGGGGCTCCAGGTCCGACTCAATCAACCCCCCGCTCGCCGCGACCAGCCCATGATCTTCCACCTCTACCGCTGGAAGCCCCCCACCGGCGTTTCACGTGAAACGCCTCAGGCCGCTCGACGCTCCAGCACCCGGACCACACGCTGAAATGCGTCGGCGTCGCTAAACGGGATCACGATTCTACCCGATTGCAGGTCCGCCAGCCGGATCTCGACTCGGGTGCCGAATTGGCGGCGGAGATGATCCTGCAGTTGCAGCAGGTGATTGCTCAGCTCGGGCGGCTTGTCACGTGACGTCTTCTTCCCGGTCAGATCATCAGGATCATCAGGATCGATGATCTTGACCTCCGGAGGCAGCACGCCGGTGCGGATCGCCTTGGCCGCAGCCTCGGTCGCCCGCACGGTCATTCCCTCTTCGACGATCCGAGCACACAGGCTCAACTGCTCGTTCTCTTCCAGGGTGACCAGCGCTCGAGCGTGACCGGCGGTGATCTTCTGGTCCGAGAGCGCCTGCTGCACGCCACCGGTCAATTCGAGCAGCCTCAACAGGTTGCTCACCGCCGACCGACTCATGCTCAGACGACTCGCCAACTCGTCGATCGTGGCATCGAACTCGTCGAGGTAACGGCGGAAGGCCTCGGCCTGTTCCAGCGGATTGAGATCCTCTCGCTTGAGGTTCTCTTCCATCGCCGTCTCGAACACCTGCCGATCGCTGTAGTGCCGCACCTGGCAGGGGACCATCTCCAGGCCCGCCGCCTTGGCCGCCAGCCAGCGTCGCTCGCCGGCGATCAACTGGTATCGATTCGCCGCAGCCGGCCGCACCAGCAACGGGCTGAGCACGCCATGCAGGCCAATGCTGCTGGCCAGCTCATTCATCGCCTCGGCGTCGAAGTCCTTGCGAGGCTGATAGGGATTGCGCTGCAGCCTCTCGACAGCAATCTCCAGCAAATCCCCATCCGCTGCCCCTGCCCCTGCCCCGTCCCCAGCCACAGGCTCCTGGCCGTCCATGTCGATCTCTGCGGCGGCCGCCTCGGGGGTCTGTTCGTGCAGATGCGAGGCCACAAGTTCCTCTTCGGTCGGACCCAACTGGGTCAGGCCGACCAGCCCGGCCAACCCGCGGCCCAAACGGCTCCGGCGACGCGAAGACTCCGCAGCGGTCTCACTGCCGGGAATCGCCGCGGGATCGTTGGGAATTGAGGACATCGGGGGCTCTCCGCGTAACTGACAGACGCGGGATTCTAGTGATCAGCTCGCAGAACCAACAAGACGGGTTCGGGACACCCCGCCGAAGGCGGGCCGCTCGACTGCCCCTTGACCGCCGAAGCGTTTCACGTGAAACGCTTCGCGTTGACTCGCCGGGCCCCTGCTCCCTAGACTCGCAGCCAACACCGAGGCGGGAAGTACCCGGATCCTCGGAGCCACGCGGGACGTAGCTCAGCCTGGCAGAGCGCCGGCTTTGGGAGCCGGAAGTCGCAGGTTCAAATCCTGTCGTCCCGACTCGCCCGCACCCCGCCCGCAGACCGGAAGTCGCCTTGAAGATCAGACTCGAGAGTGTCTGCATCTCCGAGTTACGCGCCTGGTCACGCTCTCGGGGCAACCCGGCGATGACGCCCAGCACTACCAAGAACGAGTTGACCGCCGCGCCATCGAGGAATCACAGCGATGAACATCGCAACACGCTACGTCAAGATCGTTGAGTGGTCCGAAGAAGACCAGTGCTTCGTTGGCAGCTGCCCGGGCCTGTTCTACGGTGGGTGCCACGGCGACGATGAACAGGCCGTCTTTGCCGAACTCTGCCGGCTGGTCGAGGAGACCATCGAGCAGCACACGCAGGATGGTCGGCCGCTGCCCGCTCCAACCGCCGGCAAGGACTACGCCCAACCAGATGCTCAACGTCGGGTAGCCTCGGACCCCCACCAAGGCTGCCTCAATCCAACACCTGCCCAGCTAGCCCACCAGTTCGGGCATCGCACGGTGATTGCCGACCAGGAAATGCGGTCGGCCGCCCAGGTCGGTCAGCTGCGTCGTCGCCACATCGATCCCCAATCGCTGGTACAACGACGCAAACACCTCCTGGAAATGCACCGGCCGCTCGTGAGGCTCGTGGCCCAGGCGGCTGCTGGTGCCGATCATCTGACCATGATTCATCCCGCCGCCGGCCAACAGAGCACCGGCAACATTGGGCCAGTGGTCCCGGCCCGCGGTGGAGTTGATCTTCGGCGTCCGGCCAAACTCGCCCCAGGCCACCACCGCGATGTCATCCAGCATCCCGTGCTCGTCGAGCTCGGAGATCATGGTCGAGAGACCCAAATCGAACAGCGGCAACGCACCGCGGGCCTCGTTGAAGTTGTCCTTGTGCCAGTCCCAGTTGTAGTCGCCTATAGACATCCGCCCGAACGGCCAACGCGAAAACGCGATCGTCACGCAACGGGCCCCCGCCTCGATCACTCGACGTGCCAGCAGGAACTGGTGCAGGTAGGTCTTCCCCGTCCGCTCGTTGGGGTACTGCTCCTCCAGACCGTATCGCTTCCTCACCGCCGGGTCCTCGCGACTCAAATCCAACGCCTCGGCCAGACGCGGAGACGTCAGGACCTCGAAGGCCTGGTTCTGGAATTCGTCGATCCCGTCACCGAGACCGTCGATTTCGACCTGGCGGCGGAAACGATCGAAACTCGAAAGCAACTGACGGCGGTCGCCCAGACGACGCAGGCTGACTCCGTTCAGACGCAGGTTGCGACGATCCACCGCACCGACCTCGAAACCGGCATGAGCCGATCCCAGGAAGCCCGGTTGAGTCGCACCGATTCGCATGATGAACCGCGCGTCCGCATCGGTCGGGACCAGGTCCACAGCCGGGGATACGCCCGCGACCCGAGGACCAAACCGCTTCGAAAGAATCGCACCCAGAGACGGCCAGCCGCCAGGTGGAAAACCGGGGATCAACGGCGAACTGGCCATCTCGTCGTGAGACTTCCAGCCGGTTGAACACCAGTGCGTGTTGTGATCGTTCTGGAAACCGTGCAGCGAACGGATCAGCGACAGCTTGTCCGCAATGCCGGCCAGGCCCGGCATCAACTCGCACACCTCCATTCCCGGAACCTTCGTCTCGATCGGATCGAACTCGCCCCGGATCTCCGAAGGCGCATCCGGCTTCAGATCGTACATGTCCAGGTGAGTCGGTCCGCCGGGCATGATCACCATGATCACGCCCTTGATCGGACGATCGGATTTCGATTCAGACTCGGCGCGCAGGATCTCCGGCAGCGACATCCCACCCATCGCCAGGCTGCCAATCTGCAGACAACTGCGACGCGTCATGCCGTCGCAGTAACTCGACTTGATACCGGGAATCGTCAGCATCGACCGTCCTCTGCTCGTCAAAACCCCTCCAGGGTGACACCCTGGACCAACTCGGGGAACGCATCAGCCTACGCGAACCTATCTCAGTCTATCGGAAATCGCAACATCTTCCGACCTGCCATTCCTTGATCAGTTCGAGACTGTATACATGCGTACACATTACCCGGACGGGGCAACACGATCCGGAATCCGCGATTCAAGCGACCCCCCTGCGACTTGGAGGTGCTTGAGCCTTACCGTTGACGTACAATCCAACCCGTTCTGGAAACCACCCGGACAGCGTCCCGCCTGGTTTCCGATGACTATCAGACAACGACTCCGCCCCCGCCCCACTTGGCAGACAGTAGAGAGACCTCACGATGAGCCAGACTCAGCAGACCCCGGACAACTCGCGGCGTAATTTCCTGAAGGTGGCTGGTGCGGCAGCGTTGGTCGGATCGCCAGTCCACGGTGCCTACGCCGGTGGAAACAGCATCATCCAGCTGGCCCTGGTTGGTGCCGGAGGCCGCGGCACCGGTGCGGCGGCCAACGCGCTGGCCACCAAGGCCGGCCCGACCCGCCTGGTCGCCATGGCCGACGTCTTCGAGGACCGCCTGGCCAACTCGCACAAGGCCCTCACCGCTCGCTACCGCGGTACCGTCGACGTGCCCGAGGACCGGAAGTTCATCGGCTTCGAGGCCTACCGCGAGGCGATGGACGTCTTGAGACCCGGCGACGTCGTGATCCTGACCACCCCCGCAGCCTTCCGCTGGGTCATGTTCTCCTACGCCATCGAAAAGGGCCTGAACGTCTTCATGGAGAAGCCGATCTCCGTCGATGGACCCAGCAGCAAGAAGATGATCGAACTGGGCAAGCAGTCGGTGCTCAAGAATCTCAAGGTCGGAGTCGGCCTGATGTGCCGTCACTGCAAGGCACGCCAGGAACTGTTCCGCCGCATCCAGGACGGCCAGATCGGCGACATCACCGAACTGCGAGCCTACCGCATGGCCGGCCCGACCGGCTCGGCCGCCACCGGCAAAGCCCCCAAGGGTACCTCGGACCTGCAGTACCAGATCCGCCGCTTCCACGCCTTCCTCTGGCTCTCAGGCGGAGCCGTCAGCGATTTCCTGATCCACAACATCGATGAATGCAGCTGGATGAAGAACGCCTTTCCCATCAAGGCCGAAGCCTCCGGTGGACGCCACTACCGCGGCGATGACGTCGACCAGAACTTCGATACCTACTCGATCGAATACACCTACGCCGACGGCACCAAGCTGCTGGTCAACGGCCGCACCATGCCCGGCTGCAACCAGCGATTCGCCAGCTTCGCCCACGGAACCAAGGGATCCGCGGTCATCTCCTCGCGTGGTCACGCTCCCTCCCGAGCCCGCATCTACAAGGGCTGGAACATGACCAAGGAGAACATCACCTGGTCGTTCCCCGGCAAGGAACCCAACCCCTACCAGGTCGAGTGGGATGACCTGCTGACGGCGATCCGCCGCGGCGAACGGTACAACGAGGTCGAGCGTGGTGCCGAGGCGAGCCTGGTCACCGCGATGGGCCGCATGGCCGCTCACACCGGACAGATCATCACCCGCGACCAGATGATCAACTGCAAGCACGAGTTCGCCCCCAGCGTCGACCGACTGACGCTCGACGGACCCTCGCCCCTGAAAGCCAAACCCGACGGCACCTACCCGATTCCGATGCCCGGGTTGATCAAGGACCGGGAGTACGGCTTGCTGACCTAGCCGATGCCAACCATGCACAGACTATTTTCCGACAGCACGCGACGACGTGCCCTGGCCAGCGTGATCGGTGGCCTCGGAGCATTCTCGCTGCCGAACATACTGCGGCTGCGTGCCGAGTCTTCCGCCGGCAATAGCAATACAGACTCGCCCCCGAGGCGGATCATCCTGCTGTGGCAGGACGGTGGGCCCAGCCACCACGAGACCTTCGACCCCAAGCCATCCGCTCCCGCCGAATACCGTGGCGAACTCGACGCCATCCCCACGGCACTGCCGGGAATCTCCTTCTGTGAAATCCTGCCGCGACTGGCTCGACTGGCCGATCGCTTCAACGTCGTCCGCTCGATCCAGCAACCCTCCTCCGGACACGTCATCGGCACGCACAACTTCATCACCGGCCACTTCGGTGCCCGCATCATCGGTGGACGCAGCGAATACCCCGACTGCGCGGCGATCATGCACCGCATCCGCAGCCGACAGCACGAGGAAGCCTCGCCCATCGCCCTGGGTGCCTCGACCGACACCGCACTGGCCCGAGGCATGAGACGGACCGGACGACGCAGTGAGGCGGGAAACCCGCTGCCGGGCTACATCGCCCTGGGCGGACAGTCCTCGATCGGCCTGCACCGCGGAGGTCCCACATACCTGGGACCCACCTCCGGACCCTTCCAGGTCTCGGGTGACCCCTCCCGACCCCGCTTCCAGGTCCAGAACCTCCAGGCCGGCGATAACGGACAGAAACTGGCCGACCGACGAGCCATCCTGGCCGGACTCGATCGATTCGTTCGCCAGGGGAACCTGAAATCAGAAATCGACCTGCACGGGCAGCTCGAGGCCGCCGACCGATACACCCAACAGGCCTTTGACCTGCTCAGCGGATCGGGACAGGCCGCCCGAGCCTTCGATCTCAGCCGAGAAGACCGCCGCACCCGAGAACGCTACGGGCTGGAGACCGCCGGACAACAGGCACTGCTCGCACGCAGGCTGGTCGAAGCCGGAGTCGACGTGGTCGCGGTCCGATTCTCTCCCGACGGACGCGGCGATGGAGACCGATCGGGCATCGGCTGGGACGATCACGCCGTCCACGGCAACATCTTCCAGATCATGCGACGCCGGGGACCCCAGTTCGACCGAGCCGTCTCGGCATTGATCGAAGACCTCGACGACCGGGGACTCAGCGACGAGGTGCTGGTCGTGCTGGCCGGGGAATTCGGTCGCACGCCGCGGATCTACGTCCGCAAGGGCTGCCCGGGACGCGAACACTGGGGACCGGCCGGAAGTGTCATGCTCTTCGGCGGAGGACTCGCCCGAGGACAAATCGTCGGTTCGACCAACGACAAGGGCGAACGACCCGCCACGCGACCGCTGAGCCCCAAGGATGTGCTCGCCACGATCTACCACGCGATGGGCATCGACACCCAACGCACCTTCAATACCGGCAGCGGCCGACCGGTACCCGTGCTTCCCGAAGGCAAGCCGATCGCCGAATTGATCGGTTAACAGCGAGCCGGGCAACGGCGGACGGTCCACACTGCACATTCGGCTACGGGCCGGCCACGGTCACCTTCGGCAGAGCCGCCTTCAGCTTCTCGATGGCCCCCTCGCTGAGCTTCAGGTCGGTCAGGTACAGGTCCTTCATCTTCTTCATGCCGTGAAGGTGCTTCAGCCCCGCATCGGTGATCCGGGTGCCGTACAGATTCACCGATTCGATCTCCTTGAGGCCCGCCAGGTGAGCCAATCCGGCGTCGGTGACGGCACACTTGGCCAGGTAGATGCCCTGGAGACGCTTCAGACGACCGACGTGCACCAGCCCGGCGTCGGTGATGCCCGAATTGGCCAGGACCAGGTGCCTGAGCCCCTTGAGGTCGCCCAGGTGCGCGAGGTCCTGGTCGCGGACACCGGTGCGGCCCAGGTCCAGCCGGGTGATCGGACCCTCAGCGGATGCCGCCAGGCCCATCGCCCGCATCGCCGCATCCAATCCCCGCCGCTGACGACGTACAAACAGGTCGACCACGCCGCCAAACGTCGCCCGGGTCCCACGCACAGGCAGGTCAACCAGCCGTACCAGCCCCTTCAGATGCACCAGCCCCGCGTCGGTGATCTTCGTGTTGGTCAACACCAGCCCCTCGAGCCGCTCCAGCCGACCCAGGTGCTCCAGGCCACCGTCTCCGATGCCCGTGCCGGCCAAACCCAGGCTCTTCAGGCGCACCAGGCGGCCGAGCACCTTCAACCCCCCGTCGGTCACTTTCGCATCGTGCAGCGAAAGCGATTCGAGAGATGCGATGGTCGCCAGGCGGGCCAGGCCCGAGTCGTCCAGCCGCGAACCTTCCAGGTCCAGCCGCTGCAGCACCCGGCACTCGACCAGCAGGTCCAGATCCGTCTTCTCGATCACCCGATCGGTGTACCGCACGCCGACCACCCGGCCGGCGGTGTCGACCTTCACCCGGGCACCTCGTGCCTTCAACCGCTTGACCAGGCCCTTCACCGAGCATCACTCCCGTTGGCCACCACCGCCTCCTGACCCTTCCAGACCGGCCAGGGCAACGAGACCGGGACATCGATCACCGTCACCCGATCGTTTTCCACCACCTGGGCCAGCGTGCTCCTGAGTTCCTCCGGCGTCGAAACCCGCACCCCCTCGGCCCCAAACGACTCGGCCAGCTTGACAAAATCCGGGTTCACCAGGTCTGTGGCAAACGTCCGCCCATAGCGGTCCTGTTGCTGAGGCTTCAGCACTCCGTAGGCGTCGTCGTTGAAGACGACCACCGTCAGCGGCACCCGATGCTGCACCGCCGTGGCCAGCTCCTGGACGTTGAACAGCATCCCGCCGTCGCCAACGAGGGCCACCACCGGGCAGTCGGGACGAGCGACCGCCGCACCGATCGACGCCGCCAGGGCGTAGCCCAGGGTGCAGAAGTTCCAGGGATAGAGGTAGCTGCGAGGCTGGTACACATCCAGCAGGTAACGGGCCCAGTAGACGGCCACCGTCAGGTCGTTGACGAAGACCGTCTCGCGCGAGGTCCCCGCACGGACCGCGTCGATCAGATCCACCACCTGTGCAGATCGCTCGCGGCACTGCCGACGCACCTCGGCCCGCATCGCAGACACTTCACCGGCCACCTGAGGCTGACGCTCGGGTACCGCCTCGGCCAAGGCCTCAAGCACCACCCCGGCGTCACCCACAATCGCGTGTTCGACCGGGTAGTTGCGTCCGATCGCCTCGGGGTCGACATCCACCTGGATCAACGTCGGCGGCATCGGCAGTTGCCAGTTGACCGTCTCGAGTTGTCCGAATCCGGTTCCCACGGCCAGCATCACGTCGCAGCGGGTGCGGATGTCGGCGGCCGCAGGGTGCAGCAGAGCTTCGCCGGCCGAGAGTGGATGATCGGCGCTCAGGGCTCCCTTGCCGAGCACCGTGGAAAAGACCGGAGCATCGAGTCGCTCGGCCAGGCGGGCCAGCGCAGCGAACCCGCCGCTGCGGACCACTCCACCACCAGCCCAGATCAATGGCCGACGCGCCGAGGCCAACACCTCCGCCACCCGCTCGATCGACCCGGCGTCACAACCCGCCGCGTCCGACTCAACCGGAACCACCTCACCGATCACCCCCTCGGCGTCCAGGATGTCGCAGGGGATGTCGATCGCCGCGGGACGAGGCCGACCGCTGGTGATTTCGGCGATCGCCGAGCACAGTGCCGGGGCGATCGACTCGACCTCGCTCACCCGGGCCGAAAACTTCGTGACCGGCGTGTAGCAACCCAGTTGATCGGCACACTCGTGCAAAAACCCCTTCCCCAGCCCCAGTCCCCTCGCAGGAATCTCGCTGGCGATCGAGAGCAGCGGCACCGAATCGGCGAACGCGGTCCCCAGCGGGGTCAGCACGTTGAGTGCCGCCGGGCCGGTGGTGCTCAGGCACACGCCGAACCGACCACTCGCCCGGGCGTAGCCGTCGGCCATGAACCCCGACCCCTGCTCGTGACGGGCCAGGATGTGAGTTATCTCGGGATGAGACGCCAGGCCCTCGTACACCGCCAGGTTGTGCGTGCCGGGGATCCCGAAGACGGCTTCGACCCCATGAGCCGCCAGCGTCGTGACCACCGCCGCACCGCCGGTCGCCGATCCTGTGACCGCCCCTGTCATCGCTGCTGGTCCCTCGGTCCCGCTCACTCTGACTCCCCGTCCCGCACGATCCCCTCGACCCTCACCTCCGCGGGCAGCTTCAGATCGCCCCGGGTCCCCCGTCCGATCCGCGATCCGGCCAGCAGGCTGCCCCGGCCGTTGCCGGTCCAGACGATCGCGTGCTCCATCAGCTTCGGCTCACGGTTGTCAGTCACCGTGCACCCGGTGATCACCGTGTCCTGGCAGTCCTCCAACAGCATCCCGTTGGGCGTGCCGTCGAGGATCTGGACTCCCGAGATGTTGACCCGGTTGCAGCGGACGAGTTCCACCAACGCCTCGCGGCGAATCGGCACGGCACCACCGACTGTGTGCTTCCCCGCCGCGGCGTCCTCGATCAGCACACCCGTCAGGTTGCAGTTCTCTGAATCGACCAGCCGGATCCCGGTGGCCAGTTCCTGCTTGCGGTAGTCGGGGTTGTGCCCGAAGCAGTTGGGCCCGATGACAATGTTTCGAGACGACTCGACCAGCAGGTTGCGGTGGTGGCCGCTGTAGATGTGATTGCCGCTGATCACCACGCCCCGCACACTCTTCAGGTGCACGTTGGTCCTCTGGCTGCCGATCAGGTTACCGCTGATCGTCCACATCCCCGCCTTGTGACTGGTCCGCCCGCGATCCTCACCCCCGCTACCGACCATGCGGATGTTGGCTCCGTTGCCACTGGCGGTGGCCTGGATCGTGTTGCTGGCAATCGTGCCCTCGCGGACACTGCCGGATCCGACGTCGATGTGGATCTCGGCGGTCGCCTCGTCATCGGCCCCTTCGACATCGTGCGAGGCGTTGTTGTTGTATTCGATGTCGTTGCCGGTGATCTGCAGGTTGCGGATCTCGCTGTTCTCGATCCGGATCCCGCCCAGCCGGCAATAACTGATATGGCTGTCGGCGATGATCGACTGGTGCAGGTTGACGGTGTCCAGGTGCACGCCGACGCCGGTGTTGTGATAGAAGTGGCAGCCGTCGATGATCAGGTTGCGGGCCCGGCTGGTGATGTGCACCGCGGTATGCACCTCGCGGATCAGCACCCCCGAGAGGGTCGGCTGCATGACGCCCACGATCCGGATCCCGTCGGCCTGGGCGTGACGTCCCTCGATCTCGATGTCCCGCACGATCGGCATCCGCTCGTTCTTCCACTCTTCAGGGCGGAAGCCAGCCGGATCGGCGGTCCTGGCATGAGTGGCCTTCAGAAAGATCGCCGGACCGGCACCGGCCATCAGCAGCTTCGCTGTGCCACCAGCACCGTCGATCCCCGTACGACCGACCTTGGCCAAGTCGACCAGCAGGGTCCTGGTGATCAGGTAGTCGCCCCTGGGAAACTCGACACGCCCGACTCCTTCATCGATCGCGTGTTGAATCGCCTCGGTGTCGTCGGTCTTGCCGTCGCCGACCGCTCCAAAATCGCGGACATCGGTCATGGGTCAAAGGCTCGTGAAAACACGGATGAAAAATCCGAAGCGCCACCGACTGATGCGGCGAGCACTACGGTTCTACCCGCCACGGGTGGCCATCGGCAACGCAGGGGGCTGGCTCACACCGCGGCGGACCGTGGGGGGTGCCTGTCCCCCTCGAGTGCCCAGCCACCTCACGCGCCCCGGAGCCTCACCCTTCACCGCAGGCGGACTAGGCCGCGGGACTCTCGCCCAACTGCCTGAGCAGGTCTCGGATGATCCGCTCGGCCTGCTGCTTCTCGGTGGCCCAGCGGGTCTGCATCTGCTGCCAGTGCGACTCGCCATCAGGGATCTCGGCAATCTTCCGCCTCAACTCCTCTTCCGTCTCGCCAATCGTCCGCTCACGCTCAACCAGCCGCTCGCCATGCTCGGAATAGACCTTCTGCTGCTGAGCAACCTGGGCGGCGAGTTGTTTCTGAGCGTCCTCGAGATCGGCTCGTTGGGTCATCAACGTCTCCCGCATCTGGCGATACTGGTCGGCCACCACCTCGCGAGCAGATTCCAGCCGCGAAGTCGCCTCGGCCTCAACCCCCTGCTCCTCGCGGTAGGAAGCCAGCGACTCTTCAACCGCCAATCGCAACTCCAGACTCTCGCGGTGACTCCCCTCGAGTTCTTCCCGCAAGACCTCGATCCGCTGCTTCCGCGACTCCAACGCCCGCGACTCGGACCTCAGGTGCTCACGCAGTCCCGCAACCTCCTCACGCTGCTGCTCACGCTTCTCTTGCCAGTTCTCACGGGCCCTCGCCAGACGTTGCTGGTGCTGCAAAAGAGACCCTTCGGCGGCACGGGTCTTCTGCTGCAGGCTCTCGAGGCCCTGCTCGAGCAGTGATTCACGCTCGTCGAGCAGGCCGCGACCGTGAGCCAGCTGGTGGCGCAGCCCGTCGAGCATCTCGATCCGATGAGCCAGGTCGGCCCGCTGAGCCTGGACCTCCTGCCGAAATACCCTCTGATCGGTCTCGAGCGTATTGCGGGCCTTGGCGAGATGCTCTTGCTGGAACAGCTGACGGTTCTCCATCAACGCCCGTTCCTGCTGCATCTCGGATCGAGCCGTTTCCTGTTCGGCAACGAATGCCGCAGTCGCGTCGGCAAGTTTCCGGTCCTGCTTCTGACGCACCTGTGCCAGTTCCCGAGCCTGGCTCGCTTCCCGCTCGGACAGCTCCGACTCGAAAGTCCGCTGGGACCGCTGGTGCTCGGCCTGACCCTGCTTCAATCCCTGTTCCTGGCTCTCCCGCTGACGCTTCCATTCGTCCTGGTCCCGGTCGAGCTGCTTCCGCTCGGCTCGCAGCTCGTCACCGATCACCCGCTGAGTCAGCTCCTGCCGCAGCTCCTCACCCCGACGGGCGAATTCCAGTTCGAGCTGTTCGAGTCGGGCGTCGTGTTCGGATTCCAGTTCGACTGAGCGTGCTTCGAGTTTCGCAGCGGTTGCGGCGAGCGTTTCTCGCTGGGCATCAAGCTCCTGGCCGACCTCCCCGGCCAGGGACTCGTGTCGAGAAGCCAGTTCGGCCCGTTCCGACTCGACCTGCTGCTCACGCTGGGACAACTCGCTGGACCGCTGCTCGACTTGCTGCTGCTGCTGGGCAAGTTCCTCGGCCTGGGCCGTCAACGCCTCCTGCTGCTGACTCACGGCCAGCCGACCGCTGCGACGTTCCTGGTCGAGTTGCGAGAGCTGCGAGTTGAGGTTGTTTTCGCGACGGTCCAGCTCGCTGACCTGGGTCGTCAGGTGACCGGCAATCTCGCTGGCTCGCTCGAGCAGCTTCTGGCTGGAACGCGGCTCGCCGACCGAGCCGTCCGACGACAACGCCTCAACCGGCTCGGTCCTCTCGGAGGCCGCGACCGGCTGATCGCTGCCCGGCCAGCCGGCGATCGGCGAGGGTCCCTGCGGACCGGGAGCATGTGCGCCGTCGGCACGTGTGGTCGGGGGATCGGGTCCGGGCACTGAGGCTGGATCGCTCATCGTGGGAGTCCTTTCCCAGGTCGCACTCAGCGGCACTTCGGCCTAGCCGAGATGCTCGTCGAGCACCTCGGCAAACTTGGCTTTCTCCGCCACGCCGGTGTAACTCCAGACGACCTCGCCTCCCTTGAAGACCAGCACCGTCGGGATGCTGCCGACGTTGTACTTCTGGGCCACGTCACTCGCCTCGTCCACATTCAGCTTGGCCACCGTCGCCCGACCCTCATAATCGCTCGCCAACTCCTCGACCACCGGAGTCAGCATGCGGCAGGGACCACACCAGGGTGCCCAGAAATCGAGCAGGACCGGATCCGAGTTGCCCAGGACCTCGGTCTCGAAGTTTTCGTTGGTGACCTCAAGGATGTTCTCTGCCATCGATGCCGTTCCTCAGGTTTGCACTCGTGCTAGCCGGTCCCCGGTTGAGGCGGGATGATAGGGGAAAGCCGGAAAGAGTGTCAACGCGGACGGGCCCGCAGGGGACAGGCTACTCGACCAGTACCGGCACCAGCTCCTGAGTCGTGCAGGGCACCTGGCGCTCGATATATCGCGGCATCATCTTCGTGCAGGTGACCTCGATCTCCCGAGCCACCCGCCGAGCCACCCGCCGGGTCACCGTGTAGGGTA
>Ga0310123_10002666_pt1 | contig 14092 bp, 9 predicted proteins | sample CB6_AW_1057_MG_FD_203505 | JGI IMG/M metagenome (GOLD analysis project Ga0310123, IMG submission 203505) | Marine microbial communities from Western Arctic Ocean, Canada - CB6_AW_1057 | ecosystem: Environmental > Aquatic > Marine > Oceanic | place: Canada: Western Arctic Ocean | collected... | reverse complement strand
ACCATCGAACCAGCGCTCTGGGTGTCCTGTTCATGGGGGCGGATGAACGTCCAGGCATCCATGGCCCGCCACGCACGCTCCTGAGCGATCATCAGCGCACCCTCGCCCAGGCCGACGATCCGGTCCCCCTTGAGGAAGAGCAGCACATCGTCTCCTGGCAGCAGCTGAGGCGACCGGGCGACCTTGACTTCCAGATCCGCCAGGCGCCCACCGGGCACTCGGACCTCTACAATCGGGACCGCGGCGCCACGCAGCGTCTCCGTGACCCGGATCATGGCGACGGTCCAGACCCCGTCACGGTTCAGCTCGAGACGCTGGTGCAGCACCTCGCCTCGGACCACACTCTCTGCACGCTCGCTCAAGGATTGGACCACCATCGGGGTCAGAGGATCGGTGGCATGGGCCGTCTGGACCAGGCCGGCGAGGAAGATCAGGAACATTCCCATCAGTAGCGCCTCCCAAGAAGTATGCACCAGGCGATCAGCCAGGCTGCGGTGGTGGGTGCGACACCAGCGGTGGCACACCCGGTTTGTACGGCCGAGGCCTCGGCCGCCGGGCCCTCGTAGAGGTACTGCACTGCGTGCTCGTCGTCCCGGTCCAGGTCGCGCTTGGACAACTCACCAGGGAACGTGCTTGGGTACATGGTAGCGGCCTCCACTTCGGGGCTGTGGTCCACGCCGATCGCGTGGCCGAATTCATGGCTGAGTGTGTTCAGCAAGTCGTTCTTTCCGTCGGCGCCGTCCACGGACCAGTCGTGGTCCTGGGTGTTCAGCGCCATGTCGAAGCCGATGATCTCGCCATCGGCGCGGCTCCACACAAAGGTCAGCCCGACCAGGCTGGGATCGTGTGCCCAGTGGTCCTCGAAGTGGATGATGTTCTTGCCGTCATAGGGATCGATCTTGCCCCCGGCCCGGCCCTCATTCACAAAGGCAAGCCCATCGCCCACCGGTGTGGTCCAGTTCCGCGTACCGGCGGCGATCATCGACTCGACTGCGGCCTCGCTCAGGTCCTGGTCATTGGCCGGGTCCACCTGGTAGCTGATGGTGCGGTTTCGCCAGCTCAGCTCCAAGCCCTGTTCATTGTTCCGCACCTGCCAGGCATGGGCATCGGGGGCGGTGAGGGCGAGGCACAAGAAGAACACGGAAAACCTCCATCTCAGGATATCGGATCTCGGTCCTCTCTTCATGAGGGCCCCGGGCGGACTCTGGGACTGCGGGCTTGGTTGAATTTGGGTTTGCAGGCCTGCATGAAAATGAATATCATTTTCAATAACGAGGTGGAGAGCCCATGATCGTCTGCGTCTGCAAGGGTGTGAACGAGCGCGAGATTCGCGACAGGATCCACTCGGGCTGCAGCACGGAGGAGTCCATTGCTCGGCAGTGCGGGGCTGGAACCGACTGCGGCTCCTGCCTGCCGCTCCTGCGGGACCTGCTGCGCGGTCGCTCTTCGCACCACAGTGGCCCTGCCGCGTCCTCTCCGGTGGCATTCGACTGCCCGGTGATGTAGAGCAGTCAGACGCGGGAGGTTTCCATGGCGGAAGCAAAGGTCGATCAGTCCATCATTGACATGCTCAACCTGGTGCTCACCGGTGAGCTCACGGCGGTGAATCAGTATGTGCTCCACGCCAAGATGGCGGAGAATTGGGGCTATGCGCGCCTGTACAATGTGATGTGGCACGAGTCCATCGACGAGATGAAGCATGCCAATGAGCTGGTGGAGCGGGTGCTCTACCTGGGTGGGCTGCCCAACCTGCAGCGCCTGGGTCGGCTGAACATCGGCGAGAATGTGCCCGAGATATTGGCCAACGATCTCGCCCTCGAGAACGAGGCCATCCCGCGGCTGAACGAGGGCATCACGCTGTGCCGGAATGCGGGCGATAACGGCACCCGCCAGCTCCTGGACGAGATTCTCAAGAGCGAGGAGGAGCACGTGGACTGGCTGGAGGCCCAGCTGGACCTGATCGACCAGATGGGACTTCCAAACTACCTGGCGACCCAGGTGGGCGGCGGGGATTAGACCATCCCTTCGGACGCGGTTGCGGCCGATCTCTCCCGCTTGAGCGAAGCGCTCACGTCGATCGAGGTGAAGGCGGACAAGCTGCCGTGGGCCAGCGAGCGCCCCTGGCGGACCGAGACCCACCTGTGGGCCGAGTCGGGCCTGCCCATGGTGGATCTGCACGATCTGGGCCCGGCCCTGGCCAAGCAGGTGGTGGCCACCCTGGGCGAGGAGGGCGAAGGGCTCCAGACGGGCGCCGTCTGCCTGATCACCGGCCGCGGGCGGCACTCGATGGGTCGGGCGGTCCTGCCCCAGGTCGTGGGCGAGGCGCTGCAGACGCTCAGTGCCGCGCACGGCTGGAGGATGCGGTCCGGTGCTGCGGGCCGCATGATCCTCATCACCAATGAGCTGGCCGCCCCCCGGGCCGCCACCGGCGCGCTGGGCCCCGGCTTCTGGCTGCTCGCGGCCGGGTTTGGCGCCGCTGCCATCTGGGCCGTTCCACCGCTGGGCATCGCCCTCGCGGTGATCGCGATCGTGTTCCTGATCGCGTCGAGGAACCGCTAGCGGCGCAGCATCACCTCGGCGGCTGGCGGCCGGAGATTGTATTCGGAGGCCATCGATCGGCCGTAGGCGCCGGTGTTGGCGATGAGGAGGATGTCGCCGGCCTCGGTGGGGGGCAGGTGTCGGGCGTGGCCGAGTACATCGCCGCTCTCGCAGATGGGGCCCACGACATTGGCGACCATGGTGGGGGTCTGGTCCAGGCGGCTCAGGTTCACGATGGGGTGGTGGGCACCGTAGAGCGCCGGGCGGATCAGGCTGTTCATCCCCGCATCCACCCCCACATAGAAGATCTCTCCCTTTTGCTTGAGCTGGGTCACGCGGGCCAGCAGCACGCCGGAGTGGGCCACCATGAAGCGGCCGGGCTCCAGCCAGAGCGCCAGGCCCGGGTGGCACTGCTTGAAGGCCTGCAGTGAGTCATCGACGGCCTGTAGATCCAGTGGGGTCTGCCCGGGCTTCTCCGCGATGCCCAGGCCCCCGCCGAGGTCGAGGGCGACCACATCTGGAAAGTGGGTGGCGATCTGGGCGAGGAAGCGGGCGGTCTGTGCCCAGCCATCCGGACTCAGGATGCCGCTGCCGCTGTGGGCATGGAGTCCGACCACGGTGGTTCCCGCGGCCGCCACGAGCGCCTTGATCTCGTCGATCGCGGCGGGGTCGATGCCGAACTTGGACCTCGCCCCGGCGGTCCGCACATGGGCGTGGTGGCCCCGGCCCTCGCCCGGGTCGATCCGCAGGAGGATCTCCTGGTCTCGGAAGATCTCGGGCCAGTGCTGCAGCGGGTGGAGGGCATCCACCGTCACCATCGCCCCCGCCCGAAAGCCGTGGACATACTCCTCGCGTCCCGCAAAATTGGGGGTGAAGAGCAGCCGCTCCCTGGGCAGGTCCGGAAAGAGCTCGCGGACGAGGTCCAGCTCGCCGGGGGAGACGCACTCCATTCCGAAGCCCGAGCGCTCCAGCACCTGGAGCACCTCTGGGTGCGCGTTGGCCTTCATCGCATAGAAGCGCCCGTCCACAGCGCGCATGCGGCCCAGCCGGTCCGCAGCCCGCTGGATGGCGGCGGGGTCGTAGACATAGACGGGGCTCTGGTCCTGAGCGATCCGCAGCAGGGCGGCCCGCTCCGTTCGCCACCAGGCGTCCGCAGCAGCGGTGGCCGCAGGGGCCTCCGCAGGGGCCTCCGCAGGGCGGAAGATCTCCTCCCAGGTGGGGCCGAGCAAGGTGCCCTGGGCCCTCCGCCCAAAGAGATGCGCGTGGAGACGGGAGACCACGCGATCGACCTGCCCCTCGTCGACCACAAAGGTCAGATTCAAGTCCGAGGCCGCCTGGCTCATCAGGTGGATGCGCTGCTCCTCGAACAGGCCAAGCACGCCCCCCAGCTCGTGAAGGATGGACCGGATCCCTCGACCCACCAGGCTCACGCTGGCGCAGTCCCGGATGATCCGGGCCTCGCAGTGCTGCCCCAGACCGGTGAGCAGGGCCTCCACCGTGGCCGGGTCGAGCGCATTGCCTGCAGGGTCCAGGGACACGGTCACATTGGTCTCAGAGGTACTCACCAGATCGATGGAGAGGCCGAGGCGCTTGAAGTGGGCAAAGGCGTCTGCCAGGAAGCCCACCGCCTGCCACATGCCCACCGTCTCCATGCTCACCAGCACGATGCCTCGGCGGGCCGAGATGGCCTTGACCTGGGGTGTGCTGCTGTCCAGGCTGGCCCCCACGGCTGTGCCCTCGAGCTCCGGGCGCGGCGTGCAGCGGATGTGCAGCGGTATCCCATGCTGGCGGCAAGGCGGGATCGCCCGTGGGTGGAGCACCCGGGCCCCCATGGTGGAGATCTCCTGGGCCTCGGAGAAGCTCAAGTGTCGGAGCACCCGCGCGGAGGGCACGCTCCGTGGATCGGCGGTGAACAGGCCCGGCACATCGGTCCAGATCTCACAGCGCACCGCACCCAGGCGGGCCGCCAGGTAGGCGGCGGAGGTGTCCGATCCGCCGCGGCCGAGCAGCACCGTCTCGCCGGAGGTGTCCCGGGCAATGAAGCCCTGGGTCACGATCACCGAAGTGGGCAGGGCCTCCAGGGTGGCCTGCAGTCCCGGGTCCGCATCGCTCCCACAGCTGGCCTGGAGCACCCGTCGCTCCAGGGGCCACTCCGCCGGGTCCAGGCTGCAGAGGTGGTCCCGGGCGTCTATCCAGGTCGTAGCCAGCCCCTGAGCCTCCAGAAACGCAGCCCCTAGCTGGGTGCACATGAGCTCGCCGGCAGCCATCACCCGGGCCCGGAGCCGGGGCGGGACCTCGCCGATCAGGGCGGCCCCGAGGACCCGCTTCTCCAGGGCGTCCAGTCGGTCGCTGATCAGCGTGACCCAGTCCAGATCGAGCGCGGTCGCGAGCGCCTCATGCCGTTCCCTCAGCGCAACCATGGCGGCCTCGGGGTGGCCCTCGCTCGTGGCCTCGAGGATCGCCTCCAGGTCGCTCGTGACCCCACTGATGGCGGAGCAGACCACCACGGGCCGATGCCCCGCATCGAGCACCGCGCGTACCTGATCTGCGATGGTCTCCCATCGGTCCCGAGAGGACACGGAGGTCCCCCCGAATTTCATCACGACCCACGATGTGGTGCTGGCAGTTGGCACAACCTGTCCGTGGCTAGGGCAGAAGAAGCGTGTCCGTGCAATAATCCGCCCGATGCGGGTGGGTAGACCGGTCCAGCTCCTTGCGCTGCTGACAACGGCGTGGGGGTGTGCGTTCATCTCGGACGATCATGCCGCCTGGCGGGCGGATCGGGACGGGGATGGTGTGGCCTGGACCGAGGACTGCGACGAGTCCAACAAGAACGTGGGTGCGCCCGCTATCTGGTTCGCGGACAAAGATGAGGATGGGTACGGTGATCCGGACCAGGAGAAGCAGGCCTGCGAGCAGCCCGAGGGCTTTGTCAGCCGCACCGGTGACTGCAATGACCAGGACCCTTTGATCCGACCGGAGGTGGACGATCCCTGCAATGGGGTCGATGACGACTGCGATGAGCAGATGGACGAAGACGCGGAGTCCAGGGCCTTCTACCAGGACTCGGATGGGGATGGCTACGGAGACCCGGGCCAGCAGATCATGGCCTGCGAGCAGCCAGCATCCGCGGTCACGGACAACACCGACTGCGACGACTCCGACCCGGACCTCTTTCCGGGCAATAAAGAGGTATGCGACGGACAGGACAACGACTGCGACGGGACCGTGGACGAAGATGTCGTGGATCCGACCATCTGGTACGTGGACGTGGACGGGGATGGCTATGGGGACGCGGCGAACACCGCCGTGGGCTGTGTGCAGCCCGACGGCTTTGTGACCAATGGGGATGACTGCGATGACGCCACCACCCAGTGGCGGAACCGGGGTCCCGAGGAGATCTACTACAACGGGATCGAAGACAATTGCGACGAAACAGATGGGGATGGCGACCAGGACGGGGATGGTTTCTGGATCGAGGGCTATGTCGAGCTGCTCGAGGTCGCTGGCAAGACCCCGCTGCCCATCCCGGAGCTGATGGGCGGTGACTGCGATGACACGGACCCGGAGTTCAACCCCGCGGCCTTCGACTTTCCAGGGGACGGCCTCGACCAGAACTGCGATGGCATCGATGTGGCGGACGCGGATGGGGACGGGTACGACGCTGTGGCCGCCGGCGGGGACGACTGCGATGACCTGGACCCCGAGGTGTACCCAGGCGCCGAGGAGCTCTGCCTCACGCCGTACGATGACGACTGCGATGGGGACGACAATGACGAGGACGCTGCTGGCTGCTGGAACTTCTACCTGGACGTGGACGCGGACGGCTTCGGGATCACGGAGAGCCAGACCTGTCTGTGCTACCCAGACGGCGCGGTCAGGGCCGACATCGGGCTCGACTGCGATGACACCGATTCGGAGATCTTCCCAGGCGCCGAGGAGATCTGCTTTGACGAGCTGGACTCGGACTGCGATGGCGAGGTGGATCACCCACTCTGCGGTGCGGACGATGCGGCAACATCGATCCTGATCGGCGAAGAGACGGGGGACGAGGCGGGGACATCGCTCGGGGTCCTATCGACCGGAGAGCTGCTGGTGGGCGCGCCGGGCTACGACTCCGAGGAAGCAACGGATGTGGGCGCGATCTATGTGCTCCCCGTCGATGCACCCGGCGGGCTGACGCTCGGCAGCCACGGCGAGCGGGTCATCGGCAGCGCGGCCTCCGACCAGCTGGGGACCGCCGTGCTCGGCCTGGAGGACGGGAGCATCGCCATCTCCGCACCCGGTGTCGGCGCTGCGGGCGTGGTCTATCTGATGATCCCGACGGGTCGCTCGGAGTCCGAGGCCTCCGTGGACAGGTTGGCCGAGGTGGTCGGCGTCTCCGACACAGAGGACTTCGGCACCGCCCTGGCGGCGGGCCTGCTCGGGGAGGATGGGCTGTACCTGCTGGTCATCGGTGCGCCGAGTCGCGGCACGGACCCCCCGCTGGATTCGATGATCCTGATGATCGATCTCGACGACACCGGTGACACCTACGGTGGCATTACCACCACGGATCACCACGAATTCGGCACCGCCCTTGCGGTGGCGGATGTGGACGGAGACGGCGAGGACGATCTGCTGATCGGCATACCGTCCTACTCGTTGGAGGAGGATCCCCTGCCCGAGCATGGCGCCATCGCACTGATCCTGGGCCCGCTGTCGGAGGATCTGCGGGTGCTGGAAGATGCTGCCGATGCGATCCAGTATGGCGATTCCGGCCGCGATCGCCTGGGCGCGGCCATCCTCAGCCTGCCGGACCTGGACGGGGACTCGATCGCGGATCTGGCGGTGGGGGCCGAGCAGGCTGGCGACACCAGCTCTGCAGACGACTCAGGCGCCGTCTACATCCTCACCGATCTGCCCGTGGGCGGGTCGGACCCGAAGGAGATCTTGCCCACGACCACCATTGATGGAACGCTGGCACAGGACCGGCTGGGCGAGCAGCTCATCGCCCTGGATGTGAACGGGGATGAGATCCAGGACCTGGTGATCGGTGCGGGCGGAGTGGACGAATCAGGGTCGGAGTCCGGCGCCATCTATGTGATGCTCGGCCCCATCCTGGAGGGAGAGTTCGAGATTACCGAGGACGCGGATCTTCGCTTCACTGGCAGCGAGGCGGGCGCGCGCTTCGGGCGGTACCTCGGCTTGGCGGGTGATGTGGATGGGGACGGCACCGATGATCTGCTGGTCGGTGCGCCCGGTGCGGCCGATCAAGCGGGCCGGGTGCTGCTGCTCTATGGCTCGGATCTGCCCCTCTGAGCCGCAGGGAAGCCGTAGCCCCGCGCGGTGAGTGCCTGGGCGATCGTGCGCGCATACTCGGCCAGCACGGCCGGGGGTGGATGGGCCTCGGTGTAGTCGCCGCCGCGGTCTGGGAGGTGAAGATCGATCCACCGGTCCGCTGGAAGTCCGAATGCCGAGGGCCCGATCTCACTGCCCCGGGACGGGCTCAGCACATAGACCACAGGCACCCCTGCCTGGGCCGCAACCGCCTCCAGGGCATCCACCTGTCTTTGGTCCGCGATGTCCGCATAGGTGGTGTCCGGATCCGTGTAGACCCGAGCCCAGGCCGTGTAGCTCCGGAAGAGCGCGGAGTACCGCAGCAGGGACCAGTGGGTGCCCTCGGAGAAGCGAACAGGCGGGAAATTCTCCAGGTATAACCATGGATTTCGTCTGAAATAGTCCGACTTGTCTGCGCCCTGCTGGGTGGGCCCGCCCATAAAGGCCCGGCGGCCGGTATTGGTGATCATCATCAGCACCAGATCCGGGTCCAGCTCGCCCAGCTTGACGGCCGCCAGGCGGGCGGCCTGGGCGGTGTTGTAGGCGCAGGCACCAAAGTTCCAGACCTCCGTGGCCCGGTGTGAGGTCCGGAGGATTCGCTCGAGTGCCGCCGGCGTGGTGTCCCGATCATCCACCCCGGCCCCATAGAGCGTGGACCCGCCGAAGAAGAGCACCCGCCGGGTTCCCGGGCGCTTGATGGTGGGGTAGGCCGGCGCCCGGGCGCCCTGGGCATTCACCGAGATATTCCGGATCCCCCAGGGCCCCTCGCCCCCGTGGGTGGTGCTGGGCTTGAGCGCGTAGAGCAGGACCGGATCGTCCACCGGGGTGTGGACCTCGATCTCCACCGTCTGGTAGTACAGCGCCTGGTTCATGAGCTGGGCGTCGATGCCCAGCGCCCGGACGATACCCTCCGACGCACCCACGGCCAGGAGCAGGCCCCCGAGGTGCATCGCCAGGTGCCGGGGCCTTGCCATGCGTGCGCCGGCCAGCGCGCCGCCCAGCACCCCTGCCAGCAGGCTTGCCCCCCACTGCATTCCTGCAAAGCGCAGTCCGGCAGCCCCCGCCAGCCTGGCGTCGGTCTCGGCCCCAAAGGTCTGCCAGACCATGTACCGAAGCCCCCAGACCGCGCCGGCGGCCAGCGCGGCCCCCAGGACCAGGCCCACCGCGGCGCGGACCCGGCCCTCCGGCCAGCGCCACACGGCCGCGAGGAGCCCGGCGGCGGCGATACTCGTGAGCCCGGCCTGACCCACGGGTGCGGGGAAGAGCCTGCAGCCGTGCAGCCAGGCGTCCAGGGCCTGCAGGGGCAGGTGCAGCACGGCCGCACCCACCAGCGGAAGGCAGAAGACCCACGCCCAGCGACCCATGCTCATGGCCGGCCGCTCTCCGGAATGACCCACGCTTCGATGGTCTCGTCCCGGTAGACCGGGGGGCCCAGCAGCCTGCGGATCTGTCGGAGCGCCACCTCCCGGTCCACATCGAGCCCGGCCTGGTTCAGCACATCAAAGCCCGGCCGCCAGGCGACCAGGTAGCGGAAGCCGGCCCTGTGGGCCTCAGCGATGGCCGCAGGTGCCGCGCTGGGCTGAATCTCGCGCGGCCCGGTGGGCGCGGGGGCGGTGCCCCGGCTCAGATCCCAGAGGGCCTGGAGGAAGGGAAGCTGCAGGCAGTCCTGCGGCGGCAGGCCCTGCTGCAGCTGAGCGATGCCATCGTGGTGGGACGCGCTCCGCTTCTTGCCGTGAACCAGCTGTGCGGGGGCTGTGGCGTGGCCGAGGCCGACTGGAAACTCGATGATGCCAAAGTCCCCGGGCTCGGCTGCGAGCTGGAGCATGAAGGGGTGATCGGTATAGGCCGTGTGGGGAAGCGTGAGTCCCTGCTGGCTGTGGACCTGCGCCATCCCGAAGACGGTGATGCCCAGGGCGAGGAGCGGCAGCCGGGGTCCGGGCATCCGGTCCCGGATCCGGTGCAGCCCCACCGCGACGGCCGTGCCCAGGCACAGCACCACCATGGGCAGCACCCGACAGGGGTGGAAGAACTGGATCGAGAAGGGAAAGACCTTGTTGAGCAGGGCCGTGGGGAGCGGGATGGCCCGACTGAAGATCGTGAGCCACTCCACCTCCGGCCGCACGGACCAGGCGGCCATCGGTCCCAGGCTCAGAAGGTAGAAGCCGAGTGCGGCCACCATCCATCGCCGGTACCGCCACCCCCCCAGCGGCAGGAGCAACACGGCGGCCAGGGTCAGGGCGCCGGGGAAGGCCGATCGCCTCGGGGCCTCCTCGTCCGGGTCCTTGAACAGCGGATAGGCCAGGTGCAGGGACTCCGCCTGCTCCCGCAGCACCGCGGGTGCGTCCAGACGAAAAGCCTGGGGATGCTCGGCCATGGGCCGTCGCTCGCCCAGCAGCCGGCCCAGGTACGGACCGGAGAGCGCCACGCTCAGGCCCGTGACCAGCAGGGTGGCCCAGAGCACCCGCAGCCGGGGAATTCCAGGGGCGGGCCGCCAGAGGTGGGCCAGCCCCACCCCGGCCGCCAGAAATGCGATGAGCAGGGCGTAGAGCACATAGGCCTGGATCGCCAGGGCGCCAGCGAACCCGGCGATGACCATCCAGGGCCAGAACCGGCGGCCCGGGGCCTGAAGAGCGCGGATCCAGGCCGCCACCACGATGGGGATGGCGAACACCAGCGCGCTCGCGGGCTTGCCGTTCGCCAGCTCGTGGATGGTCAGCGCGTTGAAGCCGAACAGCACAGCCACCATCAGGCTCAGGGCCCGACCGAGGTGGAGCATGCGCAGGGCCGCGTAGGCGCTCAGTCCTCCGAGCACGGGCACGGCCAGCACAAAGAGATTGTAGCTGAGCGGAAAGGGCAGGGCCGAGAGGAAGGGCCCCGCCAGATGGGCGTCCACATGCTGGGGGAAGTTGCTGCCCAGCGGCTGGCCCGTGGGGGCGCAGATCACGTCGGGGTGGAGGAGATCCTGCCGCCGACCCAGCGCCCGGTTGGCCCACCAGTAGAACCACAGCGTGCCGTTGATGTCCGATGGGGTCACGGGTGGGCCCCCCCCGATGAGCCGGGTGCTCAGCGAGGCCCGGGGCGCCAGCCAGGCAGCCACTGCGCCGAGCACGCCCACGCTGAGCACCGCGTCCAGGGCCAGGGATCTCAGGCGCGCGCTCATGGATTCCCCGCCTCGGGCGCGCCCACATCGCCGCTGGGCAGGGCCGGTGAGCCTTCCTCGAGCACCCAGATTCCCGCTGGCGCCCCGTCCAGCATGCTGGCGCCCATGTTTTCATTGGGCGTGTCCACCATCACGGCGATCCATCCCGGCCCCATGGTGGACCAGTCCTTCGGGCTTCCCAGCTCCCGGGGACCGTGGATGTCATAGCCATAGGCCAGGGTCCAGCCGCCCGCCCGACGCACCTTGGCCGGGGTCACCACGTCTGGACCGAAGAACTCGGGGATCGAGGTCACGACCAGCACCCGGGGCAGCTCCCCCGGCGCCGTCTTGGCTTGATTCAGGCACAGCCGGTCCCGCTCGGAGCCGTTCTTGGGCCGGATCAGACGGGGGTCCTCCGGGATCCAGAACCCCAGTGCGATCGGTGTGCAGTCATAGACCTCTGCGTTCTCTGGCACATGCTCGGAGACGTACTGGCTCACCAGGTCCATGCCCTTGCCCATCAGCTGCCGGTGGTCCGGAGGCAGGCGGAAGAAGGCCTGGCGCACGATTCCCTCGCTGAGTGGCACCCGGATCAGCGGCGCCCGGATGTACAGGGCCACCGCCATGCTGAGGCAGAGCCCGAGCGCCACGAGGCGAGAGAGCCCGGTCCACAGCCCGCCGGTCCGGGGCAGGGCCAGGCGGCACAGCCCCACCGCTGCCAGGGCGACGAGCGCGAGTGTGGTGGGGACAAAGTGGAAGACGTATCGGAAATTGAACTTGAGCGAGAGGCTGCCCAGCGAGGAGAGCAGGGGCACGAGCAGCAGCCCCGCATGCCACCAGCCTGACGGCAGTGCTGCTCGCCAGCCGCCGAGTGGATCGAGCCGGTCCCGGACCCGGCCTGTGAGTGCCAGCAGGAAGCCGACCCCTGCGAGAGGGAAGAGCAAGGCGCCCAGGCCTGGCGCCAGCGTGTCGGCCTGGGCCAGGTTGTGGGAGACCCGGACCCCCCAGGGCGGAATGGAGGTGCCCGGGCAGAGGGACCATCGCCGGCCGGGGCCATCGCCCGGGAAGGCCGCCATCACGTCGGAGTCTGGCCCCGTGAGCATGGTGGACGCCACCCCCTCGATCTCCCCCCAGCGCAGCGCATCTGGCAGGTACTGGGAGATGGGGGAGGGCAAGGCGGGATCGGGTTCCTTGATCTCCGCCCACTCATACGGGATCTCGTAGTGCACCTCCTCGCGGTGGTGCATGATCAGCACATTGAGCGGTGTGAACTCCACCGGGTAGAGGCTCAGGATCGACACGGCTAGGGCGACGGGGCCCGCCACCAAGCCGGCCCGCAGCCCCCGCCGGCCCGCCCCGTCCAGCATAAGGCTCAGCCCCAGCAAGCCCGCCAGGGGGAGGTTGAAGGTGAAATTCTTCACCTGGGCCAGGGTGATGATGGCCATCAGCAGGCCGCACAGCAGGAAGCTCTGTCCGCTGGGCTTCTTGAGCGCGGCTGCCACCGCTGCGATGGTGGCCGTGGCGGCGAGGTTGTACAGCGGGTAGGACGCGGTCTCGTGGGCGAAGGGGTACATCAGCGAGACCCCGAGCAGCATGATGCCCGCGCCGAGGCCGGCCCAGCGTCCGCCGAAGTGCTTCCCGATGAGGTAGGTCGGCCACGGCAGCAGCGCCACGGCCGCGGTGTTCAGCCGGACGGCGGCCCGGACATAGTCGCCCTCCATCGCCTGGGCGAGCAAGGCCGTGAGGATGCCGTACAGTGGACGTTTGTCCACCATGTAGAGATCCCAGCGGCCGGAACCCGCTGCCACCGCCCCGCTCAGAAACGAGTAATTGTCGTGCCCGATGCATCTGGACTCGGGGTTGTAGTAGAAGCGGTAGACCTCCACGATGGCGAGCATCGCGCCACAGAGGATGCCGATCATCGCCCAGTCCAGGCGGTCCAGGCCTGCAGCCGGCCTCTCGGCCTGGTGCCCTGGATCCAGCCAGCGCCGAACCGGCGGGGGGAGTCGTTCCCCTGCACGTCCCCAGCCCAGCTGCAGCGCTCCTCGCGCCGCCACCAGAATCGCCAGGCTCCAGGCCACGGCCAGCAGCGGGGGCCACACCCCACCCAGCGGTCCGGCCCGCACATCCCAGGGGGGCAGGAAGCCCGCATCGGTCCCGCCCATGGCCCATAGCGCGACGATCGCCGTCAGTCCCAGGGCCAGGGTCAGGCGAGGTCGGAGCGGGCGTGGGCTCAGGGATTGGGTGTCGATCAAGCACAGTCCTCAGGCCCCGGGGTTCGACCAGAGCCTCGTGGCCAAGCATAATCCTGGCATGGATTCGCGTGGCCAAGCTGGTTCGGTTCGCTTGCCCCGGGTGCTCCTGGGGGGCCTGCTGCTGCTCCAGCTGGCCCTGGCGCTCCGGCAGCTCGCCTTCCGCGAAGGCTTCCCGCCCAGGACCAACCACTTCGGCTTCAAGAATGTGCTCGAGATTCGGCGCCTGCTCAGCGGCTATGCGCCCACCTGGCCGCTGGTCCACCCGGGGCGCACCACCCACTTTCACCTGGACCCGACCCCCATCGACTGGTGGAGCCCAGGCGTCTGGGTTGAGCAGCTCACAGCGGGGCATCTACGGCTTCTCTTTCAGAATCACTCGGATGTGGCCTATTGGATCGAGATGCCTCATCCCTTCTTCGCTGCGGCCGCCTTCGGCGCGCTCAGCGGCTGGCAGGTGTGGCTCATCCCCGCCGTGTTCACAGGCTACCTGCTCGTGCTGCTCGTCAGCCTCTACGGCCTGGGTGAGGAGCTCGACGGACCCTGGACCGGGCTTGTGGCGGCCTGCATCGGTGGCGGCTTCCCCGCCCTGTTCGGCTTTGGGCGCTTCATCCATGATGTGCTCCCCATCGCAGCGCTCACAGCACTCGGCGCCTGGATGCTGGTCCGGAGCCGGGGATTCTGCCGTCCATGGCCATGCGTGATCTTCGGCATCGCTGTCTGGAGCGTGCTCAGGAGCGGCGAGAGCTTCTATGGGACCGTGCTGGCAGCGATCGTGCTCATCGGCCCCTTCGTGTCCGAGGTGGTGGGCCGGGTGCAGTCGGGGATGAACAAGGCGGCCGCG
>Ga0310123_10002664_pt1 | contig 14099 bp, 17 predicted proteins | sample CB6_AW_1057_MG_FD_203505 | JGI IMG/M metagenome (GOLD analysis project Ga0310123, IMG submission 203505) | Marine microbial communities from Western Arctic Ocean, Canada - CB6_AW_1057 | ecosystem: Environmental > Aquatic > Marine > Oceanic | place: Canada: Western Arctic Ocean | collected... | reverse complement strand
CGCATAGCTCCACACGGTCTGGGAAGAAGATCATCTCGCCATTGCTGAACGGTATTGGCTTCCGTGGTTCCTCATGCTCTGGGGGATCGGGTTGCGGCGGGCTTGACGGAACTGGAGTCAGATGCTGCTCTCGCTTCCCGCCCAGCCGAATCTCCGCCAGTCCTTTTCCAAGCCAGGGCGGAACATCCTGCTTGTGACGCTCCAGCCATGCGATAGCCTCGTCCGGATCGACTTCGCGGACCTGTGGCTCTTCTCCATCGCCTAGACGGTTGTGCGGTTTTTCAAACAGCAGAATAAGCAATCCGTCCGGCGTCCGGTACAACGTTTCACAGCCAAACGGACGGATGTAGCGGCTCTTGACCGGCTCGGCAGCCGCGTCGTCGAATGTCGAAGTTTGGCCGGCTTTCGTTTGAAAGGGGATCGCTTCGCCCATGAGCATTACTCCGCTCCCCACGAGTAAGAGAGAAGAAAAAAACAACGCAGCTCCGCCGAGCGGGGTGGCCGGTTTTCCCGTGGGAAATTACTCCACGGGCGGCCGCGTTGTTTTGATTCTACCGTGATTCGTATTCCCGTTCTAAGCCACTTTTAACCATCGCCATGACCTTCTGGAAGGCCGTAGCCCGACGACTAAGTCGCGGTTGCCTTCGATCCGAGTGAGCCAGCTGGGGTCATGGCGTTATTCTGACACGCGCTGGATGATTACCAGCGAAACGAGGCTGAGTTCGCGAAATGTCGGTCGCTGACGATTTGTTACGAGCTGCTGTCGGATGCCGCCGATGCCAATTGGGAAGCATGATCCGAGCAATGCTTCCAGCACGCCACGATCTGTCATCTTGAACAATGGGAGCACAACATCAAAGAACGACAGTTCCCGATCATCCGCGAGAAAAGACTCGGCTAAGGTAAATTGTTTCATCAACTTCCTTTCAAATCACCGCCCGATACAATGCGGGATCAAGCTGGCACAACTCGCTCAGCGATCCGTGGAGAATGTACAACCTTGGTGTGCGCCCGAAGTCAAAAACTCGGAACAGGTGGAACTGGTCCGGGATGTCTTCGGAGCATCGCAATTCGTTGGACGTGACGTAGAACGTGAAGAACTTACCGAGACCAGTCGTCTTCACTTCAAGCATTCGCTCCGAATCGTCGGATTCGTCGAAGGACAGGATGTCGAAGCCGAGGCCATCGCCGATGTCTCTCGCAGCCCACTTCACCTTTTGGGCGAGGTCGTCACGTCCACACTCATTGAGGCGGAATCGCTCCAGATCGAAGATGAACTGCTCGCCGAACTTTCCCATCTGCCGATTGTGTGCGTCACGCTCTGCGAAATTGATCTTCCGAGCTTTGCGTGACAGCCAAGGCTTGACGATCTGTTTTGGCGGCGTGATTTTCTCAGGAGGTGCTTCGATGATCGTGTCGAAGTTCGGCTTGATGATTGGCTGGGCTTCACTTGGATTCACAGATGGAGCCGCCGCCAGTCGATCCAGCACATCGGGGCGTTGGTCCAAGAAACCTTTGACTTCCGTGGCGAGCAAATTCTGGAAGTTGCCTCGGGGCTTGTATCCTTCGATGTACGGCAGTCCGAATTCGACGAGAACGGCGCTGATGTTCTGATGTTTGAACTCGATGGACCCGTGTGACCGACCCGATAGTTGAGGGGCCAGCGATTTTCTGTGCTCCGACTTTTTGTACGGCTGGTCGAGGATATTCGAGACAAGCTGATGATCGATCTGAGTCCGATTGGTTATGGGCACTTCGAGACGAACACTGAGCATCCCATGACTGCCTTCCCCATATCCAAAGTAAGCTCACTTCGCACTCGGGCCGCCAAGGCGTGCCCCGAGCCAAACACTGCGTCCAATGGCTGGAGCAAGAGTACGGCAGATCCGATGATGTTGCTGGGTGTCTTCGATTCACTGCGACTGAAGACAGATTTCGTACTGCGGGCTTATCAGTTTCAAGAAGGCGGTAATGGAAATGGCTTCATTTGGGGGATGCCTCAAGGTGCTCCTTTTCCAGATCCAGATGAATGCCCCAGGCTGATGGATCGCTTTCTTGAACCGCCCAATCCACCAGAAGCTCTGGATGAACTGATGGACGCCATCGACGGGGATGGCTCACCTTGGTCCTTTCTATCGGCGTCTATCTTTGCCCGTGAGGCGGCTGAGTTTGGAGCAATGTGGCATGGTTGCCACTGGTCAACACATGCAATACTTGGAACCGACCCTTGGCAACATGATCCCACAGCGAAAGATCGCCGTAAGAGATAGGCACTGGCATCTGGCGGTCCTGAAGAGTGGAAATGGAACGAACCCAGGACAGAGATCTGGGAGCCGTCATTTGCCGAGAATGGCGACACAGTCTCGATCACTTTCTTGATATTTAGTGGCCTGGAACGAGAGGCGGTATATCGCTTTACGGACACGTATCAAAAGGGTAGTTACAAATTTGAGACGGAAAAGACAGTTGTCGCCGAAGGGCTGGGTGGGTACATCTTTTGACATCCTAGAATGTGGCTGTGTTCTATCGAGATTGAAATGCTGACATTGCACCAACGCCTAGCTCAACAAAACTTCACCAACGACTACGAGTTAGTCAACGGCGTTGCAATGCACGCCGAAAACGGCGACAACTTTCAGATTCCGCATGCCGTCTTGAAGAAACATGTCGGCGTCGGTCATTTCGTCGAGCTTCGTATCGACTCGCCTCGATTTTCAGTTCATGAAGACGCTGTCGAGACATGTTACTGTCCGACGTGCAATGGTGAGGCGACGAAGCCCATCCTCGGGCACGAACACCCGGCGACGTTGCTGCTGTTGCCGAAGCAAGACGTGCCTTCACGAGGATGGGGCGAAGACTTTTGGGTGCAAATCACCGAGCGTGACGGCGAGTTCTTCGTTGGCGTTGTCGATAACCCGCTTTACGAAGCCCGGCTCCACGAGCTTCACCAGGGCGATGAAATCTTCTTCCACGAAGATCACATCCTGGCCGTTCACGGCAGCCACCGGGAAGAAATGGTGCTGGGGATGGACGGCGACGACTTGAAGACGCTGGCGCAGTGGCTAGGAGGGCAATCCTAGATCATGCCAGAGTCCCTTATCCAGCCTTTGTTTGATGGCCCAATCGACATCGTGGGAGACATCCACGGTGAAATCAACGCTCTTCGTGATCTGCTTGGACATCTTGGGTATGCGGATGATGGTTCACATGCAAAAGGGCGACGGTTCATCTTCCTTGGGGATTTGACCGACCGTGGCCCAGACAGTCCAGCAGTGGTTGAAGTTGTGCGACGTTTGGTTGAAGAGGGGCATGCTCAATGTGTGCTTGGCAATCACGACTTGAATATCCTTCTTGGCGACGTGAAACACGACAACCACTGGTTCTTTGGTGAGGAGTGGTCGCTCGACGATTCTGATGAGCCCACTCCAGCCGTTCTCGCCGACGACGGCACCCGACAAACGGTTGTTGAGTTCTTCCAGACGCTACCGCTGGTCCTCGAACGAGATGACTGTCGAATCGTCCATGCGTGTTGGGATGACTCGATGGTCGAAATTGCCCGTCAGTCTTCCAACTTGCTGAGTCTCTACCACCAGTACAAGGATCAGCTTGACGCCGATCACAAATCTAGACCGAAACTGGATAATATCGACAGAGGACTTGAGCACCAGAATCGCAATCCGGTGAAGGTGCTGACCTCGGGCAAGGAGCGTCGGGTCGAAAAGCCTTTCGAAGCCAGCGGCAAGATGCGGTACGAAGAGCGAGTGCGGTGGTGGGAAAAGTACGATGCTGATGAACCGTTCTGCATTTTCGGCCACTACTCGAACTACCGTGGTGAAACGAGCTTTTCGTCACGAGCAGTTTGTGCTGATTTCGCAGTTGCGAAACGATGGCAGGAACGAAAAGAGCCGTCTTTCAACGACAGGTTCAGGGGATGTTTGGGAGCAGTGCGGTTTCCTGATAATTGCGTAGTTTTTGACAATGGAGACATTGAGCACTTCGAAGGAACATTGCGATGAGTTCATCAGTGATATGACGGCTTTTACCGAGGTCCAACCAACGCTGGAAAACTATTGGCGATCAATCATTCTCTTTGGTCGCAACGTGGCCTCGTACAAATTCGCACTCGGCAAGTCGCTGCTGGAACTGTCGCAACAAGGCAAAGAGACTGTCACACTCGAAGAATTGGCCGAACCATTTTCCCGTCACATCTGTGGGCACCTTCAAACCACAGACAAGTAAGCCACGTCAGCATCGAGCAGATTTCTGGACACTTGCCGCAAATTCAACACTGACGAGATCAAGAAAGAAGAACTGCTGGAAACCACAGTTAAGATCGGATTCGCCAATGTGATCGATGCCTTTCACGTCGTCCATGAAGGTGACATCGCTGTCCGGTTCTTCCACGATGAGCGAAAGGACAAGACAAAAGGCATCCGGCTCACTGATGACCTCTTCAAGCTTTCAGAACAGTACCAGTACCAAAACATCCCCAACGAAGTTGAAGATCGCTGGCGTCTGGTCGAGACAGCGTGGGAGTTGAATCTTCCCCGACATGTTCCCTCAGTCGGTTTTGACCCCGAAGGCGAGGTTCTCGTCGTGAATGATCGCCTATTCGAGCGGAAGCCGATCACCTCATGCCGTGATGCCCTGAATGGCTACCAGAAGGGCAAGTGCTTCTACTGCTTCAATAACATTTCGGTGTTGGATTCAACGGACGATCTGGCTGACGTGGACCATTTCTTCCCGCACAGGCTGAAGCCGTATGGCCTTGGTAATTTGCTCGACGGCGTGTGGAACCTCGTGCTTGCCTGCCAATCGTGCAATCGTGGTCCAAAAGGAAAATTTGCAAAACTGTCTGAACTTCGGTTTTCGGAGCGGCTCCACATACGAAACAACTTTTACATCGAAAGTCACCACCCTCTTCGGGAGACGCTGATTCTTCAAACCGGCAAGAGCGAACTGGAACGAAGGCAGTGTCTCCAAGAGACATACCGGCAATCGAATGGGAATGCTACCTGGACTCCCAGCGCACCGAGCTTGCCGCCTGGCGGCATATCCATGACAAGCTTGTCGGAGAGACACTGGCAGCCGAACAGGCGTTGCCGGGGATGGTGAAAAATCTCATCGTCGTCCAGTATGCGTACGTGACGGCCGGCCCGCCGTGGCTTACGATGACTCTACCGGGCTACGACAACCGGACGTATATGGAAATGCAGATTCAGACCGTCGCCACCGATCCGGTGTTTGCGGGGGTCGGTGGACTGGGAGTGTATCGCTCAGCCTATGCCGACGAGGAGACGGTGCGCTGGACCGCTCGGCTCTTCCGGCACTACGCCATCGAGGGGCACACCGAACCACTCGGCAACGATCCGTTTCTGCTGACGCACATTCGCAATGGCGATTTCGAGGAACAAGGCCGTTTTTGGAATACCTAACCAGCCGAGAAGGACTCGATACACTTTACCTTGCGTCACCAATTAGGAAGGATTCAAGGGCGCTACGAGGCGGGGCAGCAAGGAGACGCCATCCTGGTCACTCGCCGGTCAGGAAAAGCGCCCAATCTGTTCTCGCAAGAGATCAGAAATCTCGAGTCGGGCCGGCTTTATTCCTTCCGGATGTTCAGCGCCGACCACAAGGACCTCTCGAACCGGGCGCAACACGCCCTACGCATCGACTTTGACAATGCGGAACTTGTCCCGGAAAAATGCTTCACACACGTCGCGGCAAACCCGAGACGGAAGGCCTTTCTGAACTGGCACGTCCGCATCTTCCGGGCCCAGGGCAAAACCGCCACGCTTCGAGTTTCGGACTGGGCCGGCGATAAGGCCCCCGGCGGCCTCATTGGCCAGGAGCTGATGTACAACTTCATCAAAGTGCAACCGTATTGGCAAGAGTATCCAAGCGTCCTCAAACTGCTCCAGCTAACGTGGTTTCAAGTGAACCTGCTACTTTCGAATCCGAGGCAAGCGGATGAACGTTGACGACATCGAGAACAAGCTGATCGCCTATCGACGCGCGTCTCGGCGAGGCACCGATTGGTTACTGAACTGGATGAACTCAGATGGCTCGATCGGTCCGGCGCGAGATCGACTGTACTACTATCGTGTGCCGTGGGCCTTCTCATTGATGGGAGAAACAACGGCTGCCAGCCGGGTGGTGGATTGGATCGCCCGGCACATGTTTACAGCGGCGGGCGCCTTCGAGGGTCTGTCGCCTCAAGGGATCTTCGAGACTCGTTACGGCTCGTATCCGTTGGCCTGCCTCATCGTCGGTGCTTCGCGGTTGGAGCGGTTTGACATCGTCTTCCCAGGAACGGCGAGCCTGCTCAGATGGCAAGACCCTAAGTCCGGCGGCTTCGAGAACGTCCGTGGGAACAGGAACTCCAACGGCGAACATGTCCTCTTCCCCACCAGTCAGGGCGGCATGACGTTCCTTTTGGTCGGTCAAATCGAAGCGGCTCGGAGAGCCGGCGAATGGCTGGAAAAACTGTGGGAATTACAGCCCGACGTCGAACACAAACTCTACGCCGTTTACAACCCGCCCCAGGGTCTCGTCACCGACTACGCCCCCGATCAAGAAGCACTCTACGTCACCAAGAAGGACGATCCTTGGCAGCATCATTTCAACGGTGGCATTGCGGCAGCGTTTCTGGCTCAGCTCTACCTGGCCACGCAAGAAAACCGGTGGTTGAATTTGGCGCGGGCGTACCAAGAGTTCTCGATGACCACCGATGAGTGTCAATTCCAATCCATGCAAACCTGCAAGTCAGGATGGGGGTCGGGGCTTCTGCACGTGGCTACCAGGGAAAAACAGTACCGCGTTTGGACGATCCGAATCGGCGATTGGTTCCTCGAGCATCAACTCGAAGATGGCCATTGGGAAAACACGAAGTTCTGGACGCCCCATCCCACCGATGCCGACAACATCGAGATCACGGCCGAATTCGTCATGCACGTGACGAACATCGTGGCATACCTGTCCGTTAAGTGAATGGCAACAACTCCACCCTGGACTCTCAATCTGGGAACAACACACCCTTCACGGCACACTTGTTGCTCATCTTGCCGCCCTGCCTCTGGCGATACTCGCCAAAGTCGATCGGGTATTTGATGGCGCGGCCGTGATCAAAGGAAAGGCAGCATAATTTCGGCCAAAAGGGGTGTTGGAAGGCAGGTTTGGGAAATCAGGTTGATCGTTGACACAAGATAAAGCGTTGTTTCAAGGCCTTGTGTGGCTATTCGTCGGTTTGCGACGCGTCGATCGGAATGGCCGACTCTCGAAGGTTCTCGAAAATCAGCAGTTCGAAAAGGTTGCTGAAATCGTCCGTCCATAAACTGCTTCGGCGATTGGTGCCGTTGAAAAAGGGGACGTCGGCACCAGAAAAAACATCGGCCAAAATTCCCTGGGGGCTCAACAACACCCAGGTGCTGACCTGCTCATCGATGACGGTGATGTCGAACTGATGATGGTCGGCGATTGTTCGCGCGAGCGGGACCAGATCAAACAACCTGTTCGACACGTTCAATGCAATCACTCCATCGGGACGCAGATGACGTTTGTAAAGTTCAAAGGCTTCAGTCGTGATTAAATGGACGGGGATCGAATCGCCTGAAAAGGCATCCAGCACCAACACGTCAAACTCTTGAGGTTCTTCGGCGCCAAGTGACAACCGGGCATCCCCCACAACGATGTCGACCTGCGAGCCTCGCCGTCTAGCTTGGTCGAGGTACGTAAAGACTTCTTCGTTGGCGATTGAAACAACATCCGCATCGATCTCATAGAAACGGAAGTAATCATTTTCTCGGCCATAGGCTGCGATGGTGCCCACTCCCAGACCAACCGCACCGATCTTTCGTCGGGGCCGATCCACCATTCGCGTCAAAAGACGCCCCACGCCACTCGTCACCTGGAAATACGTCGTCGGGATGTGCTGCTTGTCTTTTTCAATGCTCTGACAACCGTGCTTGACCTGGCCACTTCGCAGGACCCACACATGAACTTGTTCATTCCAAGATAATGCATCACTTGAATTGGCTGGTTTCGATTTCACGGACAGGGTTCCGTAAAAATTTCTGGAAGCCCAGACGACGACACCACCCCCCATTTGCTTTTTCATCCCCTGCGAAAACACAAAGACAGTGGCAATGAACAAGGGAACCAATAGGCCCCAGGCCCAGATCGGTCTGCCTCGTCTCAATCGACTTGCTTTGTCTAAGTACAGAATTCCCAGAAACAGGAAACAAGAAGATAGCATGGCGAGCGGGTATTCAAAATAGTCGACGAAGATTTGCGGCGCCACGACCGCAACCATAATGCCTCCCAAGGCACCACCGAAGGAGATGTGGAGGTAGAAGGACGTCAAGTATCGCGGTGATGGCTTGAGCCGGACCAACTCGCCGTGACAGACCATGCAGCATGTAAAGAGAGTCCCCAACTGAATGACTAACATCGTCATGAGGCTCGCGTGATAGGGGCTGTAATAGAAACCCGCACACAGATACACGCCGATCAGCATCAACGATCCAAATATGCCACGGTGGTACCAGCGGGAATGGTCGAAACAAATGATGAAAGAGATCAGATACAGGCACAGCGGCAGCACCCATAAGAATGGCATCACGGCCACATCCTGGCAGATATGGTTCGTCACCGCCAACAGCAATGTCGAGCCGCAGGCTGATAGGATCACCCACATCAACCGCCGGCCGACCCCAGGCTGCACCATCTCGTCAGTCCTTCCCGAATCATCGATCGAATCGATGAGCGAGTCGCCCTTGGCGCGCCATGCCAAAAGACCGCAACAAACCAACACCATGCAAAAGGCGACGAAGACAATAGACCAGACTTTCGACTGCATGTGTAATCCAAACGCGGGTTCGACAACAAAGGGATAACTCAACAGCGCCAGCAAAGAACCTGCATTGGAGAACGAATAGAGACGGTAGGGAGAGCCACCGAACACGCGGTTCCACCAGACTTGCATCAAGGGTGCCGTCGTCGACAACAGGAAAAACGGAATGCCGATACTGACGAACAGCAAAGTGAGAATATGCCAGGTGGGATCATCGAGGTCCGACGGCTTCCAACGTTCGTCGGGAGCGATCGGCAGAGCTACAATGGCCACAACAATCAAGGTCAGGTGTACGATGGCTTGGACGCGCGGGCTCAGTTTTTCATTCACGAAGTGTGCGTACGCGTAACCCGCCAAAAGCGCAACCTGAAAGAACAACATGCATGTCGTCCAAAGTGCCGCACTGCCCCCGAACCACGGTAGAATCGACTTGCTGATCAAGGGCTGTATCTGGAACAGTAGGAACGCGCTACTAAAGATGGTGAGGAAATAGAGCCAGCGAAAACTGGTCGCGCCAGCATTGGGTGTTTTCCGCCCGGCCTGAACTGTCAACGGGTCCGACTTCTTTTGACTCGATGTGTCTTGTTGGCGTAATCTATCCATGTGTCTCTATTTTCGTGATCGCTGGCCGGCCGATCGCGGCGGGAATTGCCCGTCGGCACAACCAGATCCTTTGCGGAATCTCGCGAGTTGTCAACAGCACGACCGCTAGCACCCACCATCGACTGCTGGATTGATTGTATCCGAAAGCCACGTAGACGTCTGAGATTTTTCGTCAAGCGCTTTCGAGGAATTTGATCAGCGGGCTGTTACGGCGTTTGAGTCGTTGGATGTGGTGGTGTTCGTTGTAGGTGGAGCGGGTTTTCCACAGTTTGAAGATGATGCGGATCCATTTGTAGGCCAAGGCGCGAACGGCAGCGTGGTGTCGAAATCCGGCGGCGGGTTGAGTGCCAAGGATGAACTCAGCGGTTACGGCGGCCCCATCAGGTCAGCGAGTGTTGCTGCGTCTGATGCACATGAGCGAAGCCGTAGGGTAAACATCGCTCACCAGTTGCCCGACGACCTAGCCAGCGAACGTGGCCCACGCACCACGATCGCGCACCACATCATCAGCCTACCAAGCCCCATCGAGAAAGTCATGCACAGGTGCATGACCTTCTCGACTGACGCCCGCCGCGCGAAGCCAGGTGGTCACCGTGCGGCGACCGCCGGCCAACAACAGACCCACCATCAAGATCGGCAATCGCCAACGATTGTGGGCGTGCAAACCGGCTGACAACCATTCGCTCCACTCCGACCACTGCTGAGGACATTCCCAACGACATTTTGGATTCGCCATCTTTGGCTCCTCCATTGTGCGGCTTGTTTTCCGACCGCAGCATGATGAAAGAGCCTTTTTTTGTGGATACCAGTTATCCCCGCTTTTTCAGAAAGTGCAGTACCGAGATAAGGTGCGGGAATCAACAAACGGCAAACGCTGTGGGTGAGCCAACAGACTAGGTCTGTCCATTTACTCATCAGGAAGTCGTTTGCGGAAAATTTATTGTAAGTAAACGCTTGTTCGAGTTACCAATACTTCTGGAATGATGTTTTGCGTTGCAGGACGAAGGTCAAAAGTCACTGTTCATGAGCTGGCTTGGCGAGCATGGCTCCTCAGTCATGCAGGTGGCGAGCTTACACCCTCACCAGCGAGGAATGTCAAGACCTCGCACAAGAGATTGTGCTCCAAGCCTGGCAGTCCTTGCCGAAGTTTGAGGGTAAGGCACCGTACGTTGCTTCGCGGGAAAGTCTCGGTGGATGACGAGGTAGATAATACCCCAATCATCGGCCCCGCCGCCACAGTTCACATGACGCTTAGCGACCTCTGCACTTACACAACGGAACACCTGCGTGGCGATCTTGTCGAGGGCAAGCTGCTCTCCGCCGAGACTTACAAACTGCTGCACGCACCCGAGCTCGACCAGTATGCATGCGGCTGGATCAGGAAAGAACCAGGCAAGGAAATCCCGCACACTATGTACTGGCACAACGGGTCGAACACGATGTGGTACGCGCTGGTTGTGTTCATCCCCGAGAAGAACATGGTGGTCGCCGTCACATCGAACGACGGCGACTTCAAGAATGCTGAAGCAGCATCGTGAGAAGTCGTGAAGGCCAGCGTGAAGCAGAGCAACGTCGGAGCCGAACTCCTACAGGGGGCAAATTATCCGAAGAAATCTCCCTTCGCCGCGGTGCGATGGCAGGAACCCCAACCGGAGGTCAAGCTCGGTGAGGAGTGGTTTAAGCTTGTGTCGCTGGACGAACTTCCTGCCTCCGAAATCGTGGCTTTCAGCCGGCGGACCTATGGGAACAAGTGGCGGAAACGTTTCGAAAAGGACCTCGTCGAGCTTCTGACTCGTATGGGGCATCCACCACAGGACAAGGCCACTTTGGTTGTTCAATCACTGACGCCGTCGGAGACGTGGGTCTGGGAAGACGTCCCCATGACGTATGCGAATCGACGAGAGATTTATGCGGCGGCCCGAACGCGGGAGACTTCGGAGCCATAGCGCGTGACGCGTACCGTCTCCATCGAAAACACTGAGCAGTGAGGTAGGTCATGCACCCGTGCATGACTTTCGGTGCCGGGGTTCGCCTGTCGAATGCTTCCTGGCCGAATTTGCGGTCAGGCGTGGTGTTCCTCAAAGACTCGCACGGCGGTTTGGACGGTGAGCATCGACGCCTTCACGCGATTTTGGAACGACGATCCGCGCATGCCGGTCTCGACCGTGAAACCGGGACCATGCTTGCGGGCGGCGAAGTCGATCATGTTCAAGCCTTCTCCGCGTTGCTTCGCATCGAGCATGAAGACACCGCGCTCCATCTTCGAAAAGAAACCGCCGGGGCGATACTTCTCTGGAGCCAGCCTGGTTCCTGAAGCGGCGACGGCACGAATCGCTTCCCTCGCCATCCGCTGCTCCAAGAGTTCGTCTTCGTCGTTGCGTTGATGGCGGGCGGAAAACCAGAAGAAATTGCCGCCGTGCTCGTGCAAGTCGAAAGTCAAGCCCGGTTGAATTTCGGCCATCAACCGCCGAGCACAACGGGCCTCGACCGGCGCCCAAGGAGTGTCGTGAAACCGGTTGAGGTGCAGCACTTCGGCATCGGGAGTCACAATCAGCGTGTAAGCCCGCTGGAAGGGCGCGGTTCCTTCCACGTTCTTGTAACGCGACGGAAAATAGATACGCCGACCCTTCAGCGGTTCCAGAAACGGATCGCCTTTTTTGAACCTGCGATAGAGCCCCCGGTTGGCGTAGCCGGTCTCTCCGATCAGCACCAGCAAGATTCCGTTCTCGTCGTACAGCACCTCGCCCTGTTTGCGTAACAAGGTTTCGGCTTCTTCCGATGAATGGAACTGCGGCGTTTTATCCAAGTTCAAACCCAATGCGTAGCCGTAGCCGTTCAGCCCGATCGGATCGCGAGAGGGGATGACGTAAAGCTGGTGCTTCGTTTCCAGCTTGTCGATCAACTCGACGGCTGCAGCAACGCCGGCGTGTTCGGTGCAATGGCTGCCAGCACTGATAAAGATGGCCGGCTTCTTCTCGCCACCTGCTTTGACGGCAACAATCGGCGAATGATCGGGAGCGTAGCCGAGGACACGCATCTGGTGGCCTCGCTTTTCGATCGTCTCCAGTAAGTCGGAGTAACGCTGAAACGGCTGTGGAGGCTGCTTCCGAGATCGGCCGCTGCCCGCATTCCCTGTAGCACGTAGAGGTGAGGACAACGGCAAGCCAAGCGCGCTAATTCCACCGACTTGCAACAGCCGGCGGCGGGTCCAGGTGTCAGTCACATTCATTTCAGGGATCTCCTGAGCTTAAGTGCAGCCTCGAATCATGGAAATCGAATTTCCGGTTACGAGACGCTTGCATCACTCCGACGCCATCTCGCCAGGCGATTTGAACTCTCTCTCCGGAAAACTATTGAACAATCCACGAAGAGCTCTAACAGTCTACAGGATGTTGGAAAGTCGGTCAAACATGGTCCAGAGACCCATAGACCTCGGCTGTGGCAAGATTTTCTGGAGTCCGGAAACGATTCCATTTCCGAGAGTCGCTGCGGTTGACGGGTACGATCCCATGACAAAACCGAAATGACCAATCAAACTCGAATGCCCGAATGATGAAACGGTCGATCCGCGATTGTTGTCGGAACGGTCGGGCTTCGGATACGATGTTCGATGGCTCAGCGGCAAGCCGAATGGGTGTTGTGTTCTGGATATTTGGCACTGTCAGCCGCTGCTCCTTCATCGGATCGAATCTCGAACGTCCCACCGCGAACCTCGAAGATGGCACGTCTTTTCATTGGCGTACGGGTTGAAACGACGCGACCCTTGAGCAAAGCCCTAGATGAATTGGGGGTCATGGGTCGTGCCGTAAAACCGGTTGCGGAGAAGAATCTCCACGTCACGTTGAAATTTCTGGGCGAGAACGATCTGGATCTGGTTCCGGAGATCAGCCGAGTCATGCAACAGGTCGCGGCTACAAAACCGGAAAGCGACATCCGACTGGTGGGACTGGGCGCGTTTCCCCATGCACAACGGCCGTCGGTGATTTGGGCAGGCATGCAGAATGCCGAGACGCTGATCGAGGTGGCGGCAGGGCTCGACAAACAACTCCGTCCACTGGGGTTCGGCCGGGACAAAAAAGCGTTTCAGCCGCATCTGACACTGGCTCGCGTCCGCAGCAAACCACCGCCCGAACTCGCGAGCATGTTGGCAGAGCTACGTGAGAGACAATTCGGCGTCGTTTCGGTCAGCAGGGTGCAGCTATTCCAGTCGGAACTACAACCGCACGGACCGCAGTACACAGTTCTGGCAACGGCTGAGTTTTCGGACGGTGAACTGCCAAGTCACTGACATAGGTCAGACGATGAGGCGCGGTTCGCTAGAGGTAGTTTCAAAACCATAAATTACTAAATGAATGGCGAGCAATTTTCGTACCAGAGTGAGTGAAAGGAGACACTCACATGGTTACCCCAGTCCTTCAACTTATTGGCGGCGATTGCAGGAGTGGACCGCAGCAGGCGCCTGGAAAAAATCGTGGCGACGGTTGCTGAAGAAACTCGATGCGCTCAACCAGATTGACTGGGATGAAGCGATGGACGACGGAACGTTTTTGCCCGCAAAAAAAGGGGCGCCGACGTTGGTAAGATCAAAAAAGGCAAGGGTACCAAAATCATGCTGATGATCGACGGAAACGGTACGCCGTTGTCG
>Ga0310123_10002663_pt1 | contig 14099 bp, 10 predicted proteins | sample CB6_AW_1057_MG_FD_203505 | JGI IMG/M metagenome (GOLD analysis project Ga0310123, IMG submission 203505) | Marine microbial communities from Western Arctic Ocean, Canada - CB6_AW_1057 | ecosystem: Environmental > Aquatic > Marine > Oceanic | place: Canada: Western Arctic Ocean | collected... | reverse complement strand
ACACAACACCGTAAGCCAGCATCGCGTCGGCGACTTTGACGAAGCCGGCGATGTTGGCTCCGTCGACATAGTTGACGTAGCCGTCTTCCCCCTTGCCGTACTTCACGCACTTTTCATAAATGCCCTTCATCATCTCCTTCAGCCGGCCCTCGACCTCCTCGGCCGACCAGGCGATGCGGAGGGCATTCTGGCTTTGCTCCAGGCCGGACACTCCGACACCGCCCGCGTTGGAGGCTTTGCCGGGTGCGAACAGAATCTTCGCGTTGTGGAATTCTCCGATGGCTTCCGCGGTGGAGGGCATGTTGGCTCCCTCGGAAACGGCTTTGCAGCCACCGGCGAGCAGCTTCCCGAAGCCATCTCAGGAGTGGCGTGAACAGCCGAATTCCCAATGTTTTACGGCGTGTGGTGACTCATTGCAACTCACGAGACGACACCAGTGATCACCCTTTATTGGTACAAATTGGTACAGCACCGACCTCTGTCTGCGCTGGTATCGCGGTCGCAAGTGTGTGCTTCGAACCTCGGCGTTTCAATTCGATATACCAGGTACGCACCCTGCGAACCAAATGCAGATGCACTTGTGAGCGCACAAAAAACGGGCGACCCGCTGGCCGCCCGTGGTGAGCTTTGTGGTGGTGAGTTTCCTGTGCCTCAGGCGGCGGCCGATGTTTGCCGGCGACGTCTGCCGTAGCCCAACAGACCCAGTGCACCGATGGCCAGCAGCGCCAGCGAACTCGGTTCAGGGACCACATCGGGAGAGTCCATGCTGGCCATCCAGGCCTCAGAGTTTCCATCGGGGTTGGTGCCATAGCCGCGATCGCAAGGCTGTGGACACACGCAACACTTGAATGAGGGATTTTCACTCGTAGACTGGCGGAAATCAAAATTCCTATCAGTAAGCCAGAGCGACTCACTGCCAGCCTTCGTGGTAATGTGGGATCATCGTGGCGGACCAGTCGGGGGTGCCCAGAACTGGACATCCGGCTTCCTCCCGGCAGCCTACCAGGGGACACCGTTTCGCAGCCAGGGAGAGCCTGTTATCGACCTCCGCCTGCCGGCAGGACAGACTGCCGAGCAACAAAAGAAACGCCTGGCGCTGCTGGCCAGGCTGAATGCCCGCCACCTCGAAAAGAATCCCGCCGAGGCCAGCCTGTCAGCTCGTATCCAGTCTTATGAACTTGCCTACAGGATGCAGATGTCGGCACCCGAGGCTGTCGACCTGGACCAGGAAACCGCCGAGACACAAACTCTCTACGGACTCGACAGGCCAATCAGCTCCTACTTTGGTCGCCAGTGCCTGCTCGCTAGGCGACTGGTAGAACGGGGCGTGCGGTTTGTCCAGATCTACTCCGGCGGTGCGGACCAGCAACTTAGCTGGGATGCTCACAGCAGCCTACGTGCCAACCTGGAACAGCACTGCCCCGAGATCGACCAGCCTGTTGCTGGCCTGATCAAGGACCTGGAACGGCGAGGACTCCTTGACGAGACGCTGATCGTCTGGGGAGGTGAATTCGGACGCATGCCGACCAACCAGGGAACGATTGGCCGGGATCACAACCCACGTGGCTTCACCACCTTCCTGGCAGGAGGCGGTGTCCGTGGTGGCATGACCTATGGCGCAACCGATGAATTTGGTTACGCCGCAGAACAGAACCCTGTCTCAGTCCACGACCTGCATGCCACCTGCCTGCACCTACTGGGGATGGACCACGAGCAGTTAACCTATCACCATCGCAGCCGGGAAATGCGATTGACCGATGTCGCCGGGAAAGTGCTTGACGATGTCCTGTCATAAACAGGGAAACGAAATATTCCACTGCCAAGGAGCCTTTTCATGACCGCGATTGATGACAAAACACGCGCCACGGCGATGCTGATCTCCAGCGTGCTGTTTCGCGCCGCGCTGATTGGATTCGTCCTGCTGCTAATCACCTGCATTCCACTACTCTTGCTGACCGACCAGATCCATGAAATTCACAACAGCATGATTGAAATTCCACGCGACCAGTACAACGCGCTGCTCTTCACCTGGCTGGGCAACATGAAGATGCTGATTATCGTCCTCTTGCTGCTGCCGGCAATTGGTATCCGCTGGGCGCTGAAGAAAGACTAGCCAACCAGCCTGTCGGCTGTGGGTCCCTCGGCTCAATCCCCCTCCGGCGGATTGAACAGCCCGGAGACACCTCCCTGCTGACCACGCGGCGGATGCGCACGGACCGCCTCCTCGTTCACCTCCGTCCCCCAGCCAGGGCCGGTCGGCAGATGCAGGTAGCCCTCCTCGATCCTTGGCTGCACCGTCACCAGGTCGTCATGCCAGGGAACTGTATCGGGGTCAATCTCCATGATCCGCAGGTTGGGAACAACAGCCGCGAAGTGAGCATTCATCATGGTTGCCAGGTGGCCATAGAAGTTATGCGGTGCTACGTTCACCTCGTAGATGTCTGCCAGGGCCGCGATCTTCACCCCCTCGGCCACGCCGTTCCAGGGTGTGTCAATGATCGCCACATCGACCGCTTGGGCATCCAGGAACGGCTTGTAGTCGCGCCGGCCGAACAGGCACTCGCAGCTCGCTACCGGTATCGTTGTCTGCTGGCGGATGTAAGCCAACGCCTCGGGACTGGTCGTGTCGAGCTCCACCCAGAACAGGTCAAACGGCTCCATCGCCCGGGCCATCTTGAGGAAACCCTCTGTCTTGAAGTTGAAGTTCAGGTCGATGAGGATATCCATCTCAGCCCCTGCCCCCTCGCGGAATGCTGCCAGCTGGTCGCACATCGCAGTGATCAGGTGCCGGTCCGGATTGAGCTCTGGGAAACCCTCGCCCCGTACAAACCCCGGTGCATGCAGTCGGGGATTATCGCCGAGCAGGTAGGTGTTCGCTTTCAGAGCCGTGTAGCCCTTGGCCACGACTTCCCTGCCCAGCTCGACGACATCATCGAGCGTGCGGAGCGGCGGGATTTGCATTTCCTCGGCCCAGGAGAGTCGGTAGGTGCCGCAGTGGGACCAGTAGAGCCGGATCCTGTCTCGCTGCGGGCCACCCAGCAGCTCGTAGACAGGGATACCGAGTGCCCGGGCCTTGATATCGAGCAGTGCATTCTCGATGGCGCCGATCGCCTGCTGGGCCATTCCCCCACTGGCCTGTCGACGCACCGCATACATCTCGGCCACCAGCGCCTCGTAAGGACGGGGATCTCGACCCAGCAGCTGAGGTGCCAGGTTTTCTATGGCGCTCGTCACACCGACTCCGCCGAACGACTCGTTGTACTCGCTCCACCCCACCAGCCCCTCGTCGGTGGTGATCTTGACGAAATCCAGGTTGCGAAATCCGCCATCGGCATGCAGGCATTCAAGTGCAGAGATCTTCATCGACATAACTCCAGCCAGGAAAGTGACCGGCATTATATCAGTTCATCCGAAAGCGGGATTGAGCCAGGGCTGGGAGACCCAGCGTTAACTGCTGACCTCGTCGCCCTCCGTTTCGGTCGGCTGCAGCAGCTGCTGCAGCTTCTGCTGTGCATCCCCGGGCAGGTAAGAATTGGACCGCACCAGCAGGGATGTGATCCAGCGGCCGGAATGCGACGCCGTGATCCGACTTCATCCTGACGGCCCCGACAGTGACAGGCCAGCAACCGTTACCACGATGCACAGTAATAGTCCGTTGACAATGCCACATGCCGCCCCTGCCCGGCGATCAAACGTGGCCAGCCCCTTGCGACGTATCCAGGAGACGAAAATCCTGTAGATCAACCAGATCATCGTCGAAACCACGGCAAACACGATCGCCATTGCCAGGTAGCCACCCGCCGGCCCTACCATCGAGAGCTGCTCGGCAAGGTCGCCACGCAGCTGCACGGCCAGCAAGCTGCCAATCGTGAGTGTGGCGATCCAGGCGACTTGCCACGCCAGGCCCTTCCAGGCGCCAAACACAATCGCCACCCAATTCCTCTTCGCTCGTCTCTTCGGTTCTTCTTTTGCCGCTCGTGTTGCCTGCAGGTTACCCAGTGCCCCGACAGCCGAGAACAGCACCTGATTCGCCACAGCCGGTTCGTCAGTAGCCGCGTCGTCAGTAGCCGGTTGCTCAAATGCACAAAAGGACGCTGCGCCCCAGCAGCGGGGTCAACGCGTATTTTGCGCCGATGGGCCGGTATTTTGTGCTCCGGCAGGCCAGCGAGCTGATTGACGCTATGAAGAACGGGATGGCTACGAACCAAAGAAGATGGGCCGGCCACGTACGGCGGAATCAGAAGACTATACTGTCAAAGCCCACATAGATCGAAGAAGGAACGAGTTTGCGGAACTGATGCCATAACGATAGCGTGGTCCCAGGAACAGTGCCACTTATGTCGAGGTCATCAAAGTGATGACCTCGTGTTCTGGTCGCGGTCAAGGACTTGGTCCCTTCCCCATGACTTGAGCCGGTATTTTGAGAGAATCCTTTGAAGAAGAGCTAACCAAAGGAGGATTCACAACAGGACGCAGCGAAAAACCGAAGAATGGGAAGTGCTATGATCAATAGCGTAGTTCGTGTTCGTTTGTTGACGGCATCACTCTGTCTGATCGAGCTCTCGGCTCTGGGAGAGGCATCGACCGAGCCCGGTCCTTTCTCGCGTCTCTACTTCGACGCTCTTCTGGCGGATTCGGTACAGGCGCAGGAGGCTCTTCCTGAGATCACGCGCGCCGGGGAGGGGGCCGCAGCCCGCCTCGTAGCCGGGGGACGGCTCTACGTTGCGTGCGCCCGGCACGACTTCGTCTCGGAGGCCAGGGTGCGCGCCGGCGGTTTGATGTGCATCAACGAGTACCGACGAGGACAAACACTCTCACCAGGAGACGCAGTCGTCGTCGGCTGGTCGAACGTCACACCGGAAAAGGACCTTGCGTTGGTGAGGGAGCTGGGTGCGTCGGGCGCCTTCGTTGTCGGGATCGGCCCGAAGTCTGGTCGCTCGGCCACGGCAGCGCTTTTATCGGAAGTCGATGTGCACCTGGACAGCTCCACCTCCGCCGATGATGACGCCAGGCGTCCGTTCGGTGGCGAAGCGTATCCGCTCATCTCCCTCCAAAACCTCGCTCTTCTCTGGGCGTTCACCGGCGAAATGACTGCCGCCTTGACGCGACATGGCATCATGCCGGCGTTCTATCAGAGCGTGCTCGTGCCAGGCGCTCGAGAACGTAACCGCCGACACGAGGGAAAACAGCTCGCCCACAGCCCGACCATCCCTCCGGTGCCACCAGGCCAGCTCGGCCGCAACTACCTCGTTGGGCTCGGTTGTTCATTTCGTTCGCTCCGCGACGAAGAGGCCGGAACGATCGACCGCGTCGCGCGCACCTGTCTCGAGGTCAGGACCAGTGGAAACCGGATTCACGCCTGGCTTATTTCGCACTTCCCATACCACCAGCCAGGCATGCCGGGCGACCCGGGCTTCTTCGAGCAATTGGAGAAGGTCTCCGGTGAGGTCCCGACGACGACGAAGCTCGAGAAGACCCTGCAGTCCGGTGATCTCTTCTTCTTCCTTGGCTACTACCGCCGCCCGGCGGAAGCCTATCAGGTCGCGCGGCGCGCCGGGGCGTCGATCGTAGAAGTGGTTGTCGGTCGCGGTGATGCACCGCTGAAGGAGCCCGCTCCGGACCACATCATCCGACCGAGGTGGCCCTATGGCGACGCGCTCGTGTCGGTGCCGAACTACGATATTCGCATTCTGCCGAGCTCGGGGATCGTCCAGGCGTCGATCTATTGGGCGGTTGTCGGATCAATGGTTGCGGAGCGATAGATTTCGGCTGGCAGGTCACAGGGACGATTGTCCCCTCAGCCTGGAGAGTACCGTATTCCGCGACCTGCTCAAGAGAGCGCGGCCAGAGTGACGTCCACCCATTTCTCGTACCGGTCCGCGGCGAAGCATCCTAACCGGATCGAAAAATCGCCGGTTGGTGCGTGAACGCCGATGGACATCGCATTGAAATTAGTCTACAGGCCCGTGGCTAACCTGCTTCGGCAACCAACTCACGAATGCGGTTGTTAACGGCAAAAGTCGGAAGAAATGGTTCCGGTCTCAACGGCACGGCACTTCGTTTACCAGCGACTCGCTGGGGCGGCGTCCTGGTCTTCCTGCGTGCCCCCCGCAGCAGTTTCAGGTTCCGGGCCAAGTGCGCGAACCGCCGGGTCGCACGGTCGAGTTGCCGCTCAATGTACCCCAAGGTCGGCACATGTGTTGAATCGGTTTGCGCGAGCACAGTGGATCGATAATTCGTTTGGATGTGCGTCACTAACAACTGCTCCACAATCAGCTTTTCCAGCGGGCCATCATTCGACTCCGTCAGCTCATCTCGGAGTTGGTCCATTTGCATGCTCACGGCATCCGCCTGGATCAGGTCGTCACCAGCGTACCTTCGGATCCAACTGACCAGGGCATTTCCTGCGATGTCACCCAGAGCCTGGAAAAGGCTCTGGGTAGTCTTCAGTAGTTCCCGGATCTCGGGCATGGCAGTCGGATCGCCAACTTTTGCGCGGGCAACGAGTGCCTGAAGTCGCTCCAAGTGATTCGGATCTGGCGGGTTGAACGCCGGGGCTGGGGTGGCACTCTTGAGAACCCGCCCCGTCTGAGGCACGATAGGCCCTGCGACGGCCAACGACCTTTGTGCCTCGAGACCGACGATGGTTCCTTCACCCGACGACACGCCCGAGAGCCTCGACGGCCCGCCCACCACTCTCACCGACCCGGCCGCCACTGCACCTCCGGCTGCTTCTCGTCCCCACGCCACACCCGCACGTCTCCGGTCCAGTCCCCCACGACCAGCCAACCGGGCACACCCACCAGCGCAACCCGCGTGGCAACATCGCCCAGCGGTCCGAACTCGCCCTGCCGGGCACCGGCCTGGTTCCAGGTCCGCGCCAGCCGGTCGCGGCCGACCGTCGCCAGGCGGCCATCTCCACGGCAGGCGATTCCCATCACGCCCCCCTCATGAGCCATCCAGTTCCGCAACGCCCGCCCGCCCTCGGACTCCCACTGACGCACCGTTCCGTCGCGGCTGGCCGAGGCCACCACACGTCCGTCCGGACGCCACGCCACACCCGTGACCGCACTGCGGTGACCCGTCAGCGCCGCCACGCGGTCCCACTGTCGAGTCTCCCACAGCACCAGGCCACCACCGCGATCGCCGGTAACCAGACGTCGACCGTCGGGGCTGAAGCCGATGGCAACCACCCAGTCGGTGTGCACGTCCAGTCGATGAATCGTCTTGCCGCTGGCGATGTCGACGATGCGGACCACCCGATCACTGCCCAGGGCCAACCGCTTGCCCGAGGGATCCAGCGCCGCACCCAGCACCACGTCGTCGCCATCGGCGACGGCAAACAGTCGTCGCCCGCTGCGGACGTTCCAGCCCACCACCGCTCCAGCCACACCCGCCTCGCCTCCAGCCGCCCACAACACTTCCCCGTCGGCACTGAAGGCCAGCTGGTGCGGCCGACCCTCGGGAAACGGCAGTACGCCCGAGAGCTTGCCGCCGGCCGCGTCGTAGACCAGCACCTGCTCGATTCCACCCACCGCCACCAGCGAACTCCACGGGCTGGCCGCCAACGCCACCACCGCGCGGCCACGCGAAGCAGTCTGAGCAGCCACCGGGGTCCAGCCCCGGGGACGTGCCCCTGGCTGATCGCCGGCGGCCGGCTGAGCCGGACGGCGCAGCGGAGGACCGACTCGCGAGAGCACCGAGCGGGGTCGCTTCGAGGTCCTGGGCCGACTCGTCTTCGTCGCCAGGAGACCCCCGTCGATCCACTGGCGGATCAACTCCAACTCGGCCTTCAGCAATCGAGGCCTCTTGGGCGGCATGTGAGGCTCTTCGGCATGAGAAACCAGCAGAAAGAGCCGGCTCTGAAGAGGATCGCCGGGGATCAACACCACTCCCGAGGAACCACCCGCCAGCACCGCCACGTAACGCGACAGGTCCAGGTCGGCCTTTGGCTGACCGCTCCCATGACACCCGGTGCAGCGACGACGAAAGACCGGCTCCACGTGGTCACGGAAGGTGATCTTCAGAGCCGGTGTTTTTCTTGAGGTCTTTTCGGTCTCGGGATCCTGTCGCGTTGCGGTCTGCGCGTTCAGGTCGTTGCCGCCAATCCCAAGCACCAGTATCAGTACCAGCACCAGCAGCACCGTGCTGCCCTGCACCGGTCGAGGACCCGGTTTGCCGGATCGCACACTCGAGAATGGGACTGGCCTTGCCTGGAACATCCGCTCGCTCCGCACACCATCGATCAGTGGTTGAACAGGAACTCCTTGGAATTCAGCAACGCCCAGAACAGGTCCTGGTAGATCTCGGCCCGATCGGTCGCGCCGACCACGGCAGCCACCAGCCGAGTTCGCTCGCCCGTCGTCGGCCGCCTCGAGAGGCAGCGAATGTAGAGTGCATCGATGAGGTCGCCGGGATCGTCGTGGCGGGTCATCAGTTGCCCCAGCACATCGCCCCGCTCGATCTTGCCCCAGGTCGTGCTGCCGTTGATCAGGTGCAGGGCCTGTGAGAGGTTGGGCTGGACGTCGACTTCGCAGCTGCAGACCGTTTCGCGATTCGAGCGGCCGAAGGTGTTCAGGAACTCTGACGACATCGAGGCGACTGGCAATTGGACGGCGCGGGTCCCCAGCGGAAACCCGCCCAGCCGGCTGGGCACACCCGTCGCCTGGCAGAGGCAATCGTGCAGTACCTCGGCCCGCAGCCTGCGGAACTCGGCACGAGCAAAGTTGCGATGGTCGCGGCGGTTGCTGGGCGTCGGCTCGGTCGTTCGCTGGTACGCGTGCGAGCGTGTGATCGTGCGGATCAGCTTGCGGAAATCATACCCGTCGGCCACCAGGCGATCGGCGAGGAAGTCGAGCAGCTCGGGATTCGACGGCGGATTGCTGAGCCGGACATCATCCACCTCGTCGACAATTCCCCGCCCGAAATACTGGGCCCAGGCAATGTTGGCCAGGTTCCTCGCGAACCAGGGATTCTCGGCGGTTGTCAACCATTCGGCCAACACCGCCCGCCGGTCCCGATCGGCCAGCCTGGGCACCGCGCCACCGAGGAACTTGGGGGCCATCACGCGGTCATCGATCGGGTGCCGGACCTCACCGGACCCCTTGTTGAAGACGATCTGCTCACGGGTGTCTTCCCAGTTCCGCTTCGAACCCAGTTGAGCGAAGAAGGCGGCGAAACCGTAGTAGTCGTTCATTGTCCAGCGATCGAACGGGTGGTTGTGGCACTGCGCGCACTGGATGCGGGTTCCCATGAAGACCTGGGCCAGGTTCTCGGCCAGGATCTTCGGCTTGCCGACCTGCCGGAAGTACTGTGCCGGAGGGTCGCGGAAGAAGCCGCCCTCGGCCGTCAACAACTCGCGGACCATCCGGTCCATCGGCACGTTGGCCAGGTACCGCTTCCGCAACCAGCCGAAGAAGCCGCCCTTGACGTTGCGGACCTGCAGCAGTTCGGCCCACTTCATCACCCACAGGTCGGTGAACTCGGGACGACTCAGCAATTCATCGACCAGCCGCTTTCTCTTGTCGAGCCGCTTGTCGGCTACGAATCGAGCGTGCTCGCTCGGCTCGGGCAAGAGGCCGATCGTGTCCAGGTACACTCGGCGGAGAAAAGTGCCGTCGTCGCAGACCTTCGACGGGACGACCCTCAGCTTCCTGAGTTTCCCGTGGATCAGCTCGTCGACCCGGTTGGCCACCGGCAGAACCGGGAACTCCGCCGCGGATCCCGCCGGCACCACGATCACCGGCAGACCGACGTTGTTCTCGCCGTACCTCACCATCACGAACGACTCACCCCGCTGCTGACCACTCACCACACCCTCGAACGAAACCACCGCGGCGGCCGTGTTGGTACTGGTGAAGACACTCAGTCCGGTGACATCGCGATCGGTGCCGTCGTCGTAATGGGCACGGACCACCAGCCGGTGCGAATCACCCGCCGCCGGTTGACCCTCGGCCCCTGCCGCTGCCCCCGACAACACCACCTCCGACGGAAAGACCTCCAGCCGCCTCACTCGCGGCACATCCTTCGGATCGCGAGGTGCTCCCTGTTCGAGCCACCTCAGCAGCACGCCGTACATCTCGCTGTCACTGTCGAATCTCTGGCCGCCTCCGTGCACCACCTGCTCGGCTGGCTTCGCCAGCAGCAGGCTTGAAGCCGGGCGTGCCAGGTCGATCCGCCGACCGACGAATTCCCGGGTGATCCGGAAGTAGTCTCCAGCCGGGTCGAACCCGAACACCGACAGCCGGAATCCCCGTTGGCCCCGCGACGCACCGTGGCAGCTGCCGCTGTTGCAGCCTCCCTTGGTCAGCACCGGCATCACGTCGAGCCCGAACCGCACCGGTGCTCTTGCAGCGGCGTTGCGGACCGTCACCGGCACCTGCAGTCGTCGGCCATCGACACTCACCTCCAACTCCAGCTTTCCGTCGGCCAGCGGCTCGAGCATCCCGTCGACAATTCGAACCTTATCCGGCAGCGACGGCACCAGGCGGGCCCGGGAGGTCAGGTCGCGGGTACGACCGTCTGCATCGACCGCCTGCACGATCACCCGCTGACGATCGGCAGCCCCTTCGAGCACCACGCGGCTCGGGTGGACCCGGATCGCCGGCTCCCCGGCCACCACGCCACCTGCCCAGGCCAGCAGCAGCACAGCGCACAGTACGGTGCGAAGAGCTGCAGACGGCCGGGTGGTCGATCGAGGACTCATTGCTGTGGCTGCTCCTTTTGCCCGGCAGAATTGGCCGCCTCCAGGATCCTCAACTGGCCACCCTGCCCCAGCCGATGCACCACTGTCGCGCGTTGCCCGCCGGGCCCCTGCCAGGGGATCGACACGCGGCAGTAGAGCGTCTTGTGCAGCCCGACGGGCGCGGTCCCGGTCGCAGTGACCTGGAAGATGACCGATTCATCCGAGGCGGCGATCGCGACCGGCTCGGCCGTTACCTCCTCGGGGAGACCCAGCAAGCGAGCGGTCGCCTTGCCGCTGAACTCGACCTTCTGCTCGAGCTGAGCCTTCAGTGGGACCGTCTTTCCGCGGGCGAGAATGGCGCGGGTGAGCACCAGGTCGAGAAACGCCGGGAGCACCTCGAGTGTTCTCAACTGGGTCGACACTCCGCCGCCGCGCAACTGGGTGGCTTCGCGTGACACCACCGCGATCGGCCAGCGGCCCGGCCGCGCCTCCCGGTTCGCCTCCAATCGCATCTCCACCACCTGCTCGCCCTCGGCCACCTTCTCGGACAACTCGGCACTGATCCCCGTCGGCTTGTAGAGCATCGACAGTCGCACCGGCCGTCTCTGGTTCGTTCCGACCCGGGTGCGAATCTTCAGCACCGTCTCACCCTCCTGCACCAGCGGAGCAGCGATCGGTTCCAGCTCCAGCCTCACCGGATAGTCCTCGGCGACCGCCACGGCCAGCCGTTCCGAGTCGACTCCGAAGAACGCGTAGTTGGGTGGGTTGAGTCCATAGAAGACGGTCTGTTCGAATTGGGTCGCCAGAGGTCGCCCCTTCGGATCACTCGATACGAATCGGGCCAGGCTGGCCCCTCGGACTGCGTCGTCGGTCGCGGTGAACAGCATCGGGACCCTGGGTGTGGTCAAGCGGGGTGCCTCGAGCGTCACGCCCGGCGGCAGTCCCCGGGCTGTGACCTCCAACGGGCCCGCCGGACAATTCAGCCTCAGGTTCTCGACAATCACCGCGTAGCGGTTGCCTCGTGGCACCGACACGCTCTGCCCGGGCGTCCCACGCCAGTAGGGTGGATCGCGACGGACGAACAGCGTCAGCTTCGGCTCGACCCGAGTTACCTCGACCCGGTAGTGATAATCGATGCCACCCTTCTTGAGGTGATCCGAGACCACGACCACGTAGTCACCCGCTTCGTTGGCCGTCATCTCGGTGTAGGCGTCCTGGGCGAACCACCCGGCGTGATGGCTGTTGTAGGCGAACAGCGATGTGCGATGGAGGCGAGGCGGATCGTCGCCTCCGGCCACCGACGCACCGTCCCGAACGCGACGGACCTCGACGACCGAGTCGAGTCGTGAATAGAGCCGGCGGGCGTAGACCTGGATCACCAGCCGCTGCCCCTTCGTGGCCCGGAATCGAAACGTGTCGATGTCGCCTCGCCGGGAAATCACTCCGGCAAACGCGGCCGGTGCGGCCTGCTCCGAAGCCGGCGACGTACGCCAGTCGTCGTTGGGCTCGGTCTCGACGACCGTCTGCAGGTTGTTGATCCGGATCGGATGCGGTGTCGGAGCCGACTGGCCAGCAACCATGGGGGTGACGGTGGTGGTGCCGAAGACCGAGATGTCAGGGCCTCGGGGAATCGGCATCAGCTGGGTGAACGTGCCGAGGGGATCGCCCAGGAAGGTCAGCCGTACCGGCTTGCCCGAGATGCCTCCGGCAGCAATCGCGGCCAGGGGTCGTGGGAAGGTGCCCACGTGCAGCAGGTAGCGACCGCGAGGCCTCTTGTACGAACCCTCGTTCCCAAAACCACTCTCGCGAATCGCGATCATGTACGAGCCGTCGGCCGGAGCGATCAGGCCGGTGATCGGGTCGTGCAGCCCCAACCCCGTGTCATCCGACTCGGCCAGCACGCGTGCCTTGGCATTGAGGATGGTGAGATGAGCATCGAAGAGGCCCTGGGCCATTCGCACCGCCTGGACATCGACGTTCAGCCGCTGGCCCTTCTTCGCTTCGACCCGGTACCAGTCGATCTGGCCCACCTCGCCTATGTAGCCGGCGACGGTCGAGTTGAGTGCCACCGACTGCGGGTCTTCGAACGTGGTCGGCTGTGCCTGCTCGGCCAGCCTTGGCAGCGGACCGACGTAGAGCGTGTGCAGTGTCGAGAGTCCCGCGCGGTCGCGGACCCGGAATCGGTGCTGGCCGATCCGGCAGTCGGAGGCCACCTCGATCCTCACCAGGTACTCACGACCATCCGGCGGCAGCGTGTCGGTGTCTTCCAGCAGCGTCAGGCTGCGGCAAGCCAGACCCGGTGAATAGAACAGGATGTCTTCGGCCGAAGGCAGCCAGGCACATTTCAGGCGGACCGAGGTCACGGTGCCTCGCTGCAGGTAGCGGGGTGTTGCCGAAACAACCGCGCGGGCTTCCGACTGCGCCAGTGTCGGCGTCGTAGCGACCAGCAGCAGGCCCACCGCGACCAGTGTCGGACGTGTCAAGATGACCGTCGCGGCCCGCCCCCACCGTCTCATGACGCCTCCAGTAGCTCTTTGACCACCCGGCCCCCCTTGACGATCTCGATCGGCCGGTCCCCCGGAGCCATCAGTTCCTTCTCGGCAACGATGCCGATTTGGTGATAGACCGTCGTCAGCAGGTCGCGGGGAGCCAGGGCTCCGGTGTCCGGCGACGAGGCGGTCAGGTCGCTGGACCCGTGCACGTGGCCACGGCGGATGCCGGCACCGGCCAGCAACACGCTGAAGACTCGAGACCAGTGGTCGCGGCCGGCGGCGCTGTTGATCCGGGGCGTCCGACCGAACTCGGTGGTGACCGTCACCAGGGTTGTCTTCAGTAGGCCGCGGTCGTCGAGATCGGTGACCAGGGCTGCCAGGGCCTGGTCGAAACTGGGGACCTGGCCTTGCAGCGAAGGTGCGATGTTGAAGTGATTGTCCCAGGTGCCGTATTCGAGCGAAACAAACCGCACACCGGCCTCGACCAGCCGACGAGCCAGCAGCATCCGCATCCCTGCGGCACCGCCGCCGTAGGCATCGCGGGTGACGGGTTTTTCCTGAGAGAGGTCAAACGCGGACCTCGCCTTGGGCGAATCAATCATCCTGTACGCCTGCTCGTAGAACGAGTCGACAGCCTTGAGCCGGGACACCTCCGCCTGGCGATCCACTCGCTCGTTGACCAGCGACAGCAGCCTCCGAGCACGTATTTGGCGCGCGGTGGTCAGACGCTGCGGCGGGCGGAGGTCCTTGACGGCGAAGCCGGCAGCGGCCGGGTCACTACCCAGGCCGAAGGGACCATAGGCGGTGCTCAGGTACCCGTTGCCGGCAAACCGGTGAGGCTTGCTCGGGACGCAGATGTAGGCAGGCAGGTCGTTCCGCGGGCCGAACTCATGAGACACCACGCTGCCCAGGCTCGGAAAACG
>Ga0310123_10002660_pt1 | contig 14104 bp, 11 predicted proteins | sample CB6_AW_1057_MG_FD_203505 | JGI IMG/M metagenome (GOLD analysis project Ga0310123, IMG submission 203505) | Marine microbial communities from Western Arctic Ocean, Canada - CB6_AW_1057 | ecosystem: Environmental > Aquatic > Marine > Oceanic | place: Canada: Western Arctic Ocean | collected... | reverse complement strand
CCCCCCCCGTACGGCTTACCGCTGAAGCCAAGTATGCGATTCGCGATTTGATTGGGAATAACTGGAGCCGCAGTAAGCTGCCGAGTGACATCGAGGAGAAGTTTTTTGTGGCCGAGAAACTTGTCGGAAGTGAGCCGGACGCAAAATTGGCCTTTGCGACACTGCTGCTAAAAACTCGAAAGCGCAAAGATGCCCGACGGTATTATGAATTGGTGAAGGTGGAATGGGCAAACGTATTACTCTCCTACGAAGGCCTGGCCTGGATTCACTTCGAAGACGAAAGCTACATAGACGGCGTTAATAACCTTGTGTTGTTGTGTTCGAAGATTGCTGAGAAATTCAAGGAGACTGACGAATTAGATGCTCAGGATCGTAAATTACTGGTCTTCGCTGGTCGCCTGCGAGATTTTGCGACCGGCGCCGCCGATCTCAGTCGTCGGTTGTCAAAGCCAGCCGTCGCAAAACTGGACGCACTGGTGAAGCAAATCAATCCTGAAGCCGAAAAGTTCTACCAGCAGGGTCGCAACGAAGTCGCCGTCGGGATCGCGAACTTCGACAAGCGGATCAAAAACGCGACGTCGTCCGCGAAGGTCAAAATCTTGCAGCTCAACCGCAAGCGAATCGCCCGCTACACCAGCTTCGATTTCGAATCCGCGCGCCAGACGCTTTTGAATGGATTAAAGGAGTAGCCAAAATTTTCAGTCACCGGTCGGCAGGATCACATCATCATGCCAGACTTGGCCGAGTTGTTCCGCGAGCCGAAGGAATTTGTCCAAGTCGATCGGCTCCCTGATAAATCCGTTCACGTGCAGAAGTTGGCTGCGGATCCGATTCGTTCGTCGATGCAGTCACGATGACGATTGGGATGGACATTAATTCGTAATCCGTTTTGATCTCGGCCATCTTTTCCGGCAGCCTCAGATCGAGCAGGATCAAATTCGGGCGCGGTGCGTGGGCGAATTTTCCTTGATGGAACAGAAACCCCATCGCTTCCTGTCCGTCCGTGATCCACGTCAGTCGGTGTTAGACGCGACACTTTTAGTGTGGCCATTGCAAGGCGTACACTTGTCAAGTTGTCACCCACCAGAAGGAGTTCCATTGGGCGTGCTGAAACGCACCTGCTCCTTGTCCATCCGCCAGGTAGAACGTACCATTCGATGCAGTGCAAAAGACAGCGGCATTAGGCTGACCGAAAGGAAAAAACAAATTTTCATCTAACAGTCGGAATGGATTGGCTGGCTGAAGTCGTCCTCCATAACCAGTGCGAATCCGTTGCGCGTCGAAAGAATTGAACGAGCGTCAAAGTAGGCAGTGACAAATGCGGAATTGAAGTCAAATTTAGCGAGTTCAACATAAACGCTGTTATTTGGATGTCAATCAGAAATGTGAACGGTCTTGAAATATCCTGTCGCTACAGTCGCATTGGCTTATTGATTTTTCTAGTCAAGGTCACGGCGATGACAATCTGGCTACTGAACGTTCCTATCAACGTGTAGATTGTTTGGTCCATCATCACCTAAGCGTATAATCTTTGAATGTTCGTTTGTCACCGGCGAGAAAAAGGGAGAAGCGAATGTCCGCATTAGGAGTCAACATCGATCACATAGCCACTGTCCGTCAGGCTCGCCGGGCGATCGAACCGGACCCCGTCTGGGCGGCCGTTCTGGCCGAGTTAGGTGGAGCGGACGGCATCACACTGCATGTGCGTGAAGACCGTCGCCACGTCCAAGACCGCGACTTGCGAGTGTTGAAAGAGACTGCTCAAATCAAACTGAACCTCGAAATGGCTGCTGAGGACGAAGTGACTACACTGGCACTCGACGTGCGTCCTGATCAAGCGACGCTTGTCCCAGAGAAGCGAGAAGAGATCACCACAGAAGGCGGCCTGGACGTGATTGCCAATAGCGACCGTGTCAAAGTCTGTATCGAGCAATTGCGAGAAGCCGGAATCGAGGTCAGCCTGTTTATCGATCCGGACGAGCGCCAGATCGAAGCGTCGCGGAAGTTGAGCGTCGACGCCGTCGAACTACACACTGGCCGTTACGCTGACGCTAAGAACATGCAGGAACAAAACCACGAGTTCGACGTGCTGAAGAAAGCGGGCCGGTTCACACGGGAGCAAGGTTTGTTGCTCCACATGGGACACGGATTGACATATCGCAATGTCTCGCGTGTGGCCAGGATCCCCGAGGTCAGCGAATTTAATATCGGCCATAGCATTGTCGCGCGGTCCATTATGGTTGGTTTCGAACGGGCAGTGCGCGAAATGAAAGAACTGGTATCGTAGGGCTGAAGAGCGAACACGTAATTATACGACTAATCATACTGCCTATTCACATCGCTTGCCGTCCGGGACGCCTTGCAGTTGTGGGAAGAGCGTTTGTGTCAGACGAAGTCCGGCGAGTCCGGCGGCGGCACCGCAAACGTCAGCAAACCAGTCATACACGTCGGCATTTCGGTTGACCGTGATCTGCAAGAGTTCGTCGGCCGCACCGTAGCACGAGAGCACAATGAAGAGCATCAATAAACATGGTCCGGTCAACGACCATCGGATCGAGGTCCAAAGGGCCAACAAATAGGCCAATATAGAGTAGGCCCAGAAGTGAAGCGTCTTGTCGGAAACCTCTGGTGGCAGGACGTTTTTTGGAATCGGCGCATGTGTGCTGATAAACAAAGCGATCCAATACACCATCAGCACCACGCCGATGAGCCGGCGAAAACGCGCGATGGGAACTTTTCCATTCCGCTGCATGGTGTCGAAGCGTTCTCGACCCTTCAGGATTGCAGGGTGCGTTAACAGTTTGTCGGGTACGGTGCATCAAGACAGTATTCGGGATGTGTCTCGAGGTAGGTGGCGATACGGTCTTCGTGCGAGATTGCCTGAGAAAGAAAGGCCAATGCTTGCGACAATATTTCGTGCCGTTCGGCGCAGAAAAACCGCAAGAATCCTTGGCCGACATCGCCGAAACATTCCCCACCCAGACAGGAAAGTCCACATTGATCGTCCGCTCCTTCTAGTAGGTACATCGCCAACCCATGGCTTTGGATGTTCAAGCGATTGCATACAGCCTCATGCACTTTGCAAAGAAACGCTATCGTATGAGACGTGCGATGTTAACAGGTAATCGCAACCAAATTACTTGGTGGAAATTACCTGGGCTAGAGGTCGCAGGACCTGCTCAATCACACAGCTGTCCAACAAGTGCTCGCATTGATTTCGTAACGTGGCCAGCGTCTGTTCAAACGACGTCTTTGGATCCAGACTGCCATATTGTCGCATAGTGAAATATACGCTGATTTGATCTTCGGGAAAATCGCCGCGGCGCACCTGATATGCATTTGTACGAGTTTCAATCATCAGCCGCGCTTGTTGACGGCACGCCTCATCCATGCTGACTGTGATCGAAGGCTCGAAATTCAGGATGCGAGAACCAGCGACATCCATTAGCCCTTCCAGTGCCGCGCTGGTTCCCAAAGCTTCGGCGACGACTTCGTCGTGATTGCCGCGATAGGCGAAGTCGAAGCCCATCATGTAGTCCAAAGCTTCACAGTCAAGCGGGCTAACGGAAAGCATGTATGGGATGAGTTCCAGAATCAGATTGTGCTGTTCATAGGCCTGATCCACATTCGGCGGATTCAGATAACCGCTGCAGATGCGACGCGGTTCGATGGACAACCAACGCTGATGCCCCTGATCCTTGTCTTCTTCCAGAACAAAGTCTCCATTTTCGCGGGTGTAGAAATTTCTCATCGAAGGGTATGTTTTCTGGACCCGTTCGAAGAATCCCAGAATCGTTTCGCGTCCGACGGGAAGTTGCATCTCCGTGTTCAGATTCATGTTGCTGTAGAAGTCATCCGCAATTGAGGCGTATGCGCTCATGTGTGATCCCTTAAAGTACCAAACGCACAAGGGATTCGAATTTTCCGCCCAAGCTCCGCGAGCGAAGTCGAATCCTTCACACGGGTCTGTCCAATTGCACTGTCCATTTCCTTGGTACCGACTGTTGTCAGCCGATTCTCCATTGTATAGTCGCTGGCGCCCTTGGTCAAAGTTCGATTCGAACGACATTACTTCGAATTGAGAACGAATCATTTGAGAGGATGGGTAATGTTGCAGCTTTCGATCTTTCTGACAAATCTGGGATGGTTCGGTCTTTTGCGAGAGAAGCAACAATTTCTGAGACTAACAATAGGACACGCGTCCGCTGACCGGATTCGCATGGCTATACAAACTCGGGACACCGGTATGACCGAGTCCCACAAATTTATCGAGTCTGACTGGAATCCTCGACTGCGCAGCTGTTTGCAAAAATATGCACAAGGAAGAAATATTGACTTCGATGACGTGAAGGTACCACTTGGTCAACGGTCTCAGTTTCAGCAGCAAGTGTTGGCGATCGCCCGAACCATTAAGTATGGACAAACTGTGACCTACGGGGAGTTGGCCTGCCTGTCCGGGTCGCCACGGGCCGCACGAGCGGTTGGCAGCGTTATGGCGGCTAATCCCTTTCCAATTATTGTTCCGTGCCATCGCGTTGTGGCCTTCAGCGGAAAAATAGGCGGATACTCCGCGTCGCAGGGAGTCAGCTTGAAGGCGCGAATGCTTGAAATAGAAGCGAAGAATTGTTCGCAGAAAGTAATCTCGACCATTGTTGTGAAGAATAACTTATTGAGAAATTGCAAGTAAAAAAACAAAACAATTTGCTGCAATTACAAGTCCGCCAATTTGGCTTGTGTACGACGTTTCGCATGCAAACGAGCAACCGATATAATGAGGTGGTCGGACAAATGCTTTCGACGGTTCTTGTATTTTTAGTTTTCGTAATTCAGGACCGACGCTATGGTGGTTAGTTTTGCCAGACCGGACGTTTCCGATGTCGTGTTTCATTTGTACGGCAGGTCACTGCATCCTGAACTTTTTGAGGTCTTTGCCGAGTCGCAGATCGACCAGGACGACTATTCGGCTGTGATCCAGATCTACAAAGCCGGACACGTTGTTTCCTATCGCACGAAGGGACAGACGATTAGCGAAGTGACTGCCACTCGGGTCCAGCCGTTACCGCAGCGCAAGCGTATTCTGGAAAAACGTCTGTGCAGCAGCCGCGACGAATTCGTCGATTTTGACTTCGGTGTTGGTTATCACGTCAGCTACCAATTGGAGCAGTTGGACCCTGAAGTGTTCTTGAACTTCCACGAAGAGTTGCTGGTCGACTCCGGCCAAGCTCACGTTGCTCATCGGTTTCTCGGGGAAAACCGATTGGCACCCAGTCCGTTGAGCTTTATTCAGACCGACGTTTGGCCTCATAGTCTTTTGATCCATGCCTTTCATACGTTTCCCGAAAACTGTGCTGTCGTGAAAACTCAGTCGTTGTTCGAAATTTGACGGTCTCGCTGCGGTTTGAAAATCACAGAGTCGATGAACCGGCTAAACTCTGGAGGACGCTCTGATGGACATCGAACGATCTTGTCGAATTTTGATAAGGTATGGAATTATTGGCCGGTATCATGGCATTGTTGTCATCAGTCATCATAGATGAGGCGACGGTTGATCGGCACTTTCCGCCGTGTGCACATGGGCGCAAGCTTCATCAAGCCAGTGAGTCATCGCCATTTTTTCCAGAATTTTCGAAGTTTCTGTCGTCTGCGAAGCTACTTATCTTCTAGATTCCACTACCAGTTTTACCACCCTTATTCACGCCCATACTTGTTCGGTTTTGGCTTGTGTTGCTCCTTCTGTGACCGGAGTTTATTCCCATTTGCGCGACTGCTAGTGATTTGATGTCCGTTAATGCTTGACAGTTTTCCGCGGTCTCCATTATCAAGCAGTGCACCCAGAGTCACCGTTCCTGATTACAAGCCGGTTGCCGAGTAAACTGTGGGCCTTGAAGTCAGTTACCGGGCCGGCAGCGGGTTTGTCCATCGTCTGCTGCTACCGCGAAGTGGTTATTCTCGACAATGAAAACCGCGCCGTCTGATCAACTATTGTTTGCCTACCTGGTTGTCGCAGCACTCTTATTCGTGTTGGGGACCATTGGATTCCTGTGTCGCCGAAACGCGATTATCACGATGCTTTCCGTCGGTCTGATGCTGCAAGGTGCGGCATTGACACTGATCGGATTCAGTACAATTCATGCAACCTGGTCGGGCCAGGTGTTTTCCTTGTTCGCTTTGGCGGTCACCGCTGTACAAAGCGCAATCATCCTAATACTGGTCCAACGATCCTAACGTCGCGTGACACGGATGAGCGGTATCATTAGGCCATGCACTTTCTAACCGACGCGAAGTTTCTACTAATCGCGACTGTCCTTTGTCCTCTGATTGCTTTTTTCGTAACCGTCGTTGGATCCTGGTTTTTTCGCGGTTGGCGGTCCCATTGTCCGTTGGTGATCGCCAGCGGACTATCATTTGTATCGTCCCTGGCATTGACGGTAAAAATTTCTAATCCTCAATGGGGCCGACTGAATTCAATCGATTTGAAAATGTTTCGCTGGGTTGACGTGCCGGGCGATATTTCACTGTTGGTGACATTTGGGCTACGAAGCGATGGGTTGTCTACCGTATTGCTATTAACCACTACGTTCATCGTCGCTTTGGTGGCTGTTTATGCTTCAAAGTCATTGCAGGACGAACAAGATCGCTGTCGTTTTTTTGCGAAACTTTCACTGCTGTTGTTTGCCACGATATCGCTATTGCTATCGACAGATTTCGTGCAGTTATTTCTGTTCTGGCAGCTGCTTGTTGTGATTGCCTCGCTCTTGACAGCTTTTCGATTCAAGAAGCCGCGAGCGATTGCCGCGGCGCAAAGCGTATTTTTCGTTAATCGCATCGCGGACGCGGGAATGTTCATCGCACTGTTCCTGATTTGGTTGCACTTTGGGACATTTGACATCGAAGAAGTATTTGTGCAGTCCAAAATCGCAGAAATTGCCTCAATCAATCCGGTTGTGATTTCCGGCATTTGTGTCTGTCTATTTGCGGGTGCCGTGGGACGGTGTGCACAATTTCCACTTTACGTGTGGTTGAAGGACATGCATGAGGCGCCGTCGCCCGTTAATGCGGTCTTGCAGTCGACAACGTTGATGATGGCGGGAATTTACGTGATTGCTCGTTGTTCTCCATTATTTGCTGCGGCTCGCGAGACATTGCTGTTAGTCGCGTTTGTTGGTGGGTTCACCGCCCTGCTTGCTTCGGCCATTGCCGTGGCATTGGCCGATTTACGTCGCGTGCTGAGTTTTTCCACATCGGCAATTCTTGGGCTGGCGCTTTTGGGGTTGGGAACTAATTCGGACGCAGGTCGTTCGGCGGCAATCTTTCTGCTCATCTGTCACGCGTTTTCCAAGGCTCTTTTGTTTTTAGCAGTGGAAAACGTGGCTTGCGCAACGAACGGAAACTGCGACCTGCGTCGTCTGGGAGGTTTGCGGCATGTCTTGCCGATGACGTACTGGACGTTCTTGATCGGAGCGGTTGTTATGGGGTCGGGGTTGTGGGGGCAAAGTGCGATTTTGCGCGCCGTGTCGCAGGCAGCCGAGCAGCCGTTGATCGTAAGCTGCCACGATGACTTATCGAATGATCTTTTTACACATGAGCAATCGGGCCAGCCTTTATCCCTAGCATCACTTGGGAGAGGGAACGAAGAGTCAACGTTGTTGCTGGGCTACAAGCCTTCAACCGTCTACTACGGACTAATGTGGTTGGCCATATTCAGCATGGCGTTCACATCGCTGGCGATCTTTCGGGCGTTTTGTATGACTTTTCATGGTGTCGATCGCGACTGGAAAATCGTTTCGTCGCAGTCGTCTCGATCCACTCACGCATCGCAGTGGATACTTGCTGTGGCTGTGGTTGCGATCGGTCCCGCATTTGGAGGACCGCCGTACCTGCTATCGACCTTTTTGGAGCGGACATCACCGTCCATATTCAACAGCTCAATGGCGTCGGAAAGCGGCGGAGTTAGCCTGTTTATTGCCGGTATGGGTTTCCCGGTCGCGCTAGTCGGAATCGTCGTTGCGTGGATCATGTACGTGCGTCCGTCCAACTGGCCTCAACGGACTCGGCAGGCGCTGGGACCTTTCGTACGGCTCAGCGAAAATCAGTTTTATTTGGAGCATTGCTTTTTGTTGTTTGTTGACCGGCCACTTCAAATTGTCGCTCGATTATGTCGGCTTGCCGATCGAAATCTGATCGAGCGGCTTTTCCCGTGGACGTTGCGTCGCATTGTGATCTGGTGTGGCAGAGCGGCTGAACCGCTACAGAATACAGGGGTGCAATATTACGCATTGTCAATGATGTTGGCCATTGGCGTCCTGTTGTTTGTCCTGTTGTGGCTCAGGGAGTGAAGCGGATGGAACACGTCGAGCGGTTCTGGACGACACTGATTGACAACGTCGTCTTTTTGATGGTCATGGTCCCGTTGGTTGGAGCATGCCTAGTCGTGGCCGTTTCGGGGTTTCGGACCGAGTCAATCCGGCGCACAGCACTGACGAACGTCGTGCTAACTCTGGCGTTAGCAGCGCTGATGGTCATCCATTACGATCCCGACAAGCGGTCCTCGTTGGGCCACCCCGAGCTGTTCCAAATGGTTAGCGAGAACTTATTCTGGTTGGGTTCGAGGACGGCTGCAAGTACCACTAACGGCGGGCCGGAAGAAGAAATCGCTGGTCTGCGTGTGCGCATAGCATTAGGCGTCGATGGCATTAGCCTGTGGTTGGTCGCGCTGACGGCCCTACTGACATATGCTGCGGTACTGGCTAGTTGGAAAACCGATTTGCAGCGACCGGCGGCGTTTTACTCTCTTATTTTGGTGATTCAATCTGGGCTGATCGGTGTCTTCTCTGCGCTGGACGTTGTGCTATTTTATGTCTTCCTAGAGTTCACGCTGGTGCCACTATTGTTCTTGATTGGTCTATGGGGCGGATATTGTCGGCGTTCGATCGTGAAGAGCTTCGTAATTTATAATCTGACCGGCAGCCTGCTAATCCTGTTCGGTTTGTTAGCGATGGTCGTAGCAAATTCTTGGATACGAGCAGGTCCATCGGCTCCGTTACAACAACTGACAACTTCGATTCCGGAGATTCTTCGTGGGATTCCGAAATTGGCGGACGACCGGGAACTGGCGCACGGTTATTGGGACAGCGCCAGAAGTTGGATTTTTCTGACGCTGCTGGCCGGGATTGCCATCAAGGTGCCTTTGCCGCCGTTCCATTCATGGTTTCCATCTGCCAATAGAGAATCGCCGATAGCGGTCAGAATTTTGTTGGCTGGCGTAGTACTGAAACTGGGATGCTACACATGTGTTCGGTTGGTGATTCCCGTCTTCCCGCAGGTCTGTTTGAGTGCTTGTGGTTTTGTATCAACAGTTATCGTCATTGGTATCGTCTATTCAGCGCTCCTGGCGCTGGTGCAGGATGATCCGATAAACCTGGTGTCCTACACATGTGTTAGCCATATGGGTTTCTGCTTGCTTGCGCTGTTCAGTCTGAATTCAGTCGGCGTGACGGGTGGCTTGTTGCAACTGATCAACCACGGCCTGTCAGTGGCGGCTTTGTTTTGTTTGCTCGACATAATATTTCAGCGTAAAGGAATAAAATCTCGTGATGCGGATCAGGTGTCGATCACGATTACTCCGCTGACCAGCTTGTTCTTGATGTTCATCGTCTTCTCGCTGGTGGGTGTTCCAGGACTAAACGGGTTTGTTAGTGAATTATTGATTTTCTTGGGTATTTTCCGTGCCGATTCGAGGCTGGCTATTTGGGGGCTGCTTGCAGCATTGCTTCTCGTCTGGGCCTTCCTGGGCATGCTGTATCAAATTTTCAGTGGCCAAACCGCAGAATTTGGATCGAACGCATTCCGCTCACCGAGGAAATATTTTCGCGCAAGTAGTACCCGTTCGGCTAAACCCGACCCTTCAGCGTCGCTGAACCCGCCAAATATCCAGGTACCAGTAGCCGATCCAACGCTGTGTCAGTTAGCAGTACTGGTTCCGTTGACAATTCTCATTGTTTGGATTGGCGTCTATCCTCAATTCATTCTGGACAGACTAGGGCCGAGTGTGTCGAACGTCCTTAGGGTTTACAACCAGGTGTCGTTGTAAAGTCTGTGAAACACATGCCAACGAAAAATCTGCCATGCTAGAAGAATCTACCATCCTGTTGCCACATGCCACTCTGATGGCTGCGGTTTTCCTGATACTCGTTCTGGGTAGATTCTTCGACAGCAAAGCGATTTGGGGACCAACCTGTCTGATTGCAATACTCATTTCTGGTGCATTCCTGGCGTCTACCGAGTGGGTGGAACTGATGCCGCATCAGGCGGCGATGCAATTGCCAATAATTCAGGATCGATTGGCGATTAGCTTTCAATGGATGTGTCTGGTACTCGGGTTGGCATTTGTACTGATGTCTTTTGGTGAAAACGGCCAGAGCAACACGACATCCGAACGTTTTGCTTTGTTGTTGCTCATCCTAGTAGGAATGATGCTGGTTGCGATCGCAAACGATCTGATCGTCGTTTACCTTGCTGTGGAACTGGTCGGCCTTTCGATGTCGGCGCTGCTTCTCCTAGCATCAAGCCGCCGTGAAATTGAAGGTCACCTTATGGAGCAGAATCAACTGTCATCGCAGGCCGGAACTGTCTGTCAAGTGAATTCTGTGACTGATGGTTGGAACGTATACGACCAGTCCGCGACCAACTTTTTTATGCTCAACGTTCTCGCGTCAGCCGTCATTCTGTACGGCTTCTGCTTTCTCTATGGTTTAGCGGGTACGACAAATCTGACTGGCATTCGAAATGTGTTGGTCGCAAGCTATCAACCATCCGAGCTTATATTGCCGATCGACGCGGGGTCTCGGTTAGGGTTTGTGTCGCTGGTTCTGGTCTTCGCTGGATTCGGCTTCAAGATCTCGTTGGTGCCATTTCAATTCGGCACATTGGATGTTTACGAGGAAACGTCAGCATGGCATTGCGGTCTATTGGGGGTGCTGTTCAAAGGGGCGGGATTCTTCGCACTGGCTCGTGTGCTGGCCAACACAACAGCTGGATTTTCAGAAACGGTCCAGTTACTAGCGCTGATTCTCGCTGGCACGACGATGATCTTCGGCTCCGTCATGGCATTGTTGGAATCGCGAGTTCGTAGATTGCTGGCGTATCTCACGATTTCACAGACAGGATTTTTGCTGATTGGGCTGGCAGTCGCTTTCTCGAACTTGGAGCGTCTCCAACCAAAAGTACAGTTTGGTTGGAAGTTACCTGGTGGCGAACAAGCGGCGATGTTCTTTCTATCGACCTACAGTTTGGCAGTGACCGGACTTGTCGCGGTGCTGGTGTACTTGGCACGACGAGACCGCGAAGTCGAATTCGTCGAGGGTTTAGCCGGTCTGAAGCGATCCGAACCGGTAGCGACGGGGTGTGCAGTCCTGTTTCTACTAAGTCTCTCAGGAGTCCCTCCTTTGCCTGGTTTTTGGAGTCACTTATTTGTTCTGCTGTCGTGCTTGAACGTGTACGCCAAGTCGTCAATCACTAAGGTTGTTGTCCCCCATCTGGGATTTGTTGTACTGGCGCTTCTGGCCGTGTTGAATCTGGTGCTGACAGCTACAGTCGCTTTGCGATTGATCAAGGCGATGGTTCTGGATGATCCAATTGCCCGTCCACAGCCGGCGGGTGGTCGAGTGGCCTTGGCGGTGGCGGTCGTTGCCGCACTGCTGACGGCGGGCATTGCGGCATCGCCAAGTTCGGTGCTTGATCTTTGGAAATAGTCTGCATTTTTGACATGCTGGAGACACGTTGCGGCGAAGCCGTAAACAAGTTAACTGTCTTGGTGTGCAAGTCGAATATTTGTCGTGTGGAACGAGTTGCATACAAGCACATAAATCGGGGTTTGAATTAGTAATCGCGTTCTGAGAGACTTACCGGGCAGGGTACGACAAACGGACTAAATCTTCGATTAAACATCCCACCGAACTGACGCAGAATGAGCAGACGCCCGCGACAAATACCAAAATTGGAAACTGTGCTGAATGCCGTCTCGACACCAGTCTTCTTGCTAACGACAAGTCGGAAAGTCGCGTTCTTCAATTCCGGATGCGAACAATTGACAGGCTGGTCGGCAGAGCAGGTGGTCGGGAAAATCTGTGTCTATTCTAGCGACGACGATCCTGAAAGTGTTCAAGCGATGACAGCCGGTCTGTGTCCGCCGCCCGAGGTCTTTGAGGGACACTCCATGAGCGTGCCGGCGTTCGTGCCAAACCGCAGGGGTAGTCTGCAGGCTCGTCTGCTCAACTTCTTTCCACTCAAGGACGAAGAAGGAGAACACGTGCAGAGCATTTTGGGTATCATTTCGCCGATAGAACAACCGGTAACCGTGGCGGAAGAATCGCCGGCAATGCGGCTGCATGCTGAACTGGCCGCGCTACGCATCTCGCTTCGACAAAAATACGGCGTCAAGACTTTAGTCTGCCAAAGCGACGCGATGAAGCGCGTGCTGGATCAAATCAGCTTGTCGTGCCGATCGAATGCAGCTGTGTTTTTGCGCGGAGAAAGGGGAGTTGGCAAGGAACATGTGGCTCGGGTCATCCATTACAAAAACGAAACTCGCAGCCGATCGTTTGTGCCGTTCGATTGCCGACAGTTATCAGCGTTGCAATTGAATGAGTCACTGGACAGTGCCTTGGAGACGGCTGCCTCCGAAACGTCATCCATCGAGGCGCTTCAACCGGGCACGCTATATTTGGCGGACGTTCAGTATCTGCCGCGGGATCTGCAGGCCCGAGTAGTCGATGCATTCCAGCCCGATGGACCTGCAACATCGCGTGGATTGCGGCTGATATCGTCGAGTAACGAGGACTTGCGTCAGTCGGTTGAAGACGACCGCGTTCGCTCGGACCTGTTTTACTTGTTGACGCCGTTGGAAATCGAGATTCCTCCGCTGCGCTGCCGTATGGAAGATTTTCTGTTGCTGGCCCAGCATTTTCTGGAACTACTGAATCGGGATACCGAAATACAGGTTGGCGGGTTTGACAATGAAGTGCAGAAACTGTTTCAACAATATAACTGGCCCGCGAATTTGGATGAATTGGCAGCGGTGATCGATGAATCCCGCGCAGCTTGTAGCGACCACCTAATTCGTGTCCCGGATTTGCCATTCCGTTTTCATACCGGATTAGATGCTCGATCTGTTGGGCCGATTATCAAGCCGAAGCCGCTGCCGCTCGAACCATATTTGGCCGAAGTCGAGAAGGAGCAAATCCAACTTGCACTTCAACAGTGCCGAAACAATAAAAGCAAAGCAGCCGAATTGTTGGATATCACCCGCAACCGGCTGTATCGCCGCATACAAGCATTGAACATCGAAGATGCTGAAGTGGAGAGTTGACTTAACCAGTCACGCCGAATGTCATTGGCGGCTTGTCCGCCAGAGACAAGTGGCGCTACGATCGTTTTGTACGACTGCGTATCGCAAGCGTGTGAAGCACTATTTCGAAACAAAACAGGACGGGTTCGTTGCTCGGCGGTCATTTCGCAATTTAGGCAAAGCTGCCCGTTTCCCCTATATTCCAGGACTTTGCATATCGAGGCGATATTGCAACAATACCCCTTGGCCTAGATGTGGCAAACGCGTATGTTATCGGGGACTGCCATGTCAGATAAACTGGAACCAATGGATTTAATTAATATCCTAAAGTCCACTAAGGTCGTTGAGCCGGTCTTGCAGGGCTTCCCCACGCTTGACCCGACCGACAGTATTGCGGATGCTGCCGAGGCGATGCAGAGTCATCGTCGCGGCAGCACGCTGGTTTGTCGCGGCAACAAATTGATCGGTATTTTTACCGAGCGTGATTGGCTGAAGGTGGTTGAACGGGATGGCGATCCCACGACTCCGCTTGCCGAGTTAATGACGACTAATCCCGAAACGTTGACAACAGACGCTTCATTACTGGACGCGATTCGATTGATGGACGCAGGTGGCTACCGTCGCGTGCCAGTCGTGGATAAGTGTCAGGTGCCGATTGGTATTGTCGACGTGAAGACAATTGTTCATTTTTTGGTTGGACATTTTCCCGCCGCTGTCTACAACCAAGCGTCACACGCCCAACTGATTACTAAGAACCGT
>Ga0310123_10002659_pt1 | contig 14104 bp, 12 predicted proteins | sample CB6_AW_1057_MG_FD_203505 | JGI IMG/M metagenome (GOLD analysis project Ga0310123, IMG submission 203505) | Marine microbial communities from Western Arctic Ocean, Canada - CB6_AW_1057 | ecosystem: Environmental > Aquatic > Marine > Oceanic | place: Canada: Western Arctic Ocean | collected... | reverse complement strand
TGGCTTGTGGTTGTGACGGTGTCTTTATGGAAACGCATCCGGAGCCCGACCGAGCGCTGAGCGATGGGCCCAACATGATTGCTTTGGATCAGTTACCGGCCTTGCTTCAACAACTAGTTCGGTTGAGAGCTGTTATGCTCGACATGCCTACGTTACACCATTGTGTTTAACAGGTCACTGCATTTAGTTCTCTTGTGACATGCACTTATGAATCGATCATTTAGGAAATTCAGAGTCACTATCGTTTTCGGAGCGATTCTATGCTTAATCGGAGTTGCACTGACTCTGTCAACGTTCATCGCAGGGTCTCGCCAGAATAATTCAAAGCCAGCGAAAATTGATTCGAACGATGCTGGAGCTCCAAACGCATCAAATGTTGCCAATTGGCTGAATAGTGCGTTGGACATGCTACAACCCGAACGCCTCGGCATTAGCTCCGAAGTAAACACGGCCGTTGCGCTTCTGAACGACTGGGACTCGGCAAGTTCTACAGACGAAATAGTTCACAATGATCAATTGATCGTTGAAAAGTTGCTGTCTGCAGCTCAGATGAAACGAGTTAGCTTCGATCGGTTTGTGGCGCGCGACGGCCGACACATTCGGAATTGCTTGTGGTATCGAATGGTTGTAGATTTCGTTGTTGGATCGGCAGATAACGATCTCGATCGAGCTGTCGACCTTTTTTATTACTGCGTTCGAAGTATCGATCTGATCAAGAGTGAAGACAATCGAATCCCGCTGTCACTCTTCACGATAAGCATGTTGGGCAAGGGGACGGCTGAAGATCGCGCTTGGCTGTTCAGCAATCTGCTGCGGCAATTGCAGATCGATTCTGTCATTTTGCGGCCTGCTGAAAATTCCGGAATTGGCGTCACGCGGCAGCCATCAGCTAACTGGCTTGTTGGCGTACTTTTAGATGACCACGTCTATCTATTTGACATGCGGATTGGTTTGCCGATCCCCACTGATTGGGATCAACCGAATACACCGCTCGTCAGACGGCCCGCGACACTGGCCGAAGTCCGTGCCAACGATCAACTGCTTCGGCAGTTAGACCTGAATTCTGGTCAATCCTATCCATTGCACTCAGAAGCCTTAAACAACGTGAAGGTCGAACTTGTAGGGAATACAAGTTTGTGGGCATCGAGAATGCAGCGGCTGCAAACATCGTTGTCCGGAGCACGGTCCGCGATTATCCACGACGGTCTAGGATGTAGTCAGTTTGGGCTGTTCGCCCGAATCGCCTCGTTTGGCTCTGACAAATGGAAAAAGGACGATATCGAGGTTTGGCCGTATCCTGAAGAACGCATTGAAGGCCGCGAAAACCTGGACAAGCTAAAACAACAACAGCTAATCCTGCGCCAAAGATCATTTGACGTGCCAGTGCCTATTACCGGCATCGACCAAGGAACGGAGACTCTGCTGTTTGGGACCGAGCAGAGACTGCATAGGAAGGCTAGAACGTTACAGCTTGTCGGAAATTTTTCGGCTGCAATCAGGGGCTACCTATCGATCCGACTCTGGGAGAGATTGCCGCCGATGCCGCCAGACATCCCCGTGCCACAAGAGGTCATTCACGTAATTGGGCAGAAGGTGCCGCCCTGGATTCAACAGATGCACCGCAGTGCGGCGGAAGAAGCTTTCGTTTGGATGGGCTGTTGCCAATTCGAAAAGGGCGACTTCGTAGCGGCAGCCAGCACGTTCCGAAATTTCTTGCAGCGTTACGATACCAGACCGTGGGTTTCGATGGTTCGTTATCTTTACGCCATTTGCCTTGTCGAAACCGACAAGCTATCGGCAGCGATCGAAGCGCTGGAAGAATTTGCGAATAATGAAGTGCAGCACGACGGCTATGAGCTGTTAATTCGACGCTGGAAGCAATTGCAGAAGACGCAGTAATCGATGGCGGAAGTCGGACGGAAATAATTCTATCAGTACGCTCGATAATGATAAATTATGTCGCATGCTGAACTTTCTGCGCAATCGCTGGTTCCTGATTGCTTTAGTGGTCTTGAGCAGCAGTGGGTTAACGATTGGCATCCAGCTTTCGAAAGAAGAGGCGGAGAGTTTTTCCAGTCTTATCAACCCACGCTGGATCACAGCGTTCGTCTTGTTCTTGATGGCGTTTAGTCTAGATAGCCGTCAATTGAAGGCGTCGGTGCGTTCGCCTGGTCCGGTGCTGTGGGCATCGTTGGTCAATTACGTGGTAATTCCCGTATTGGCCTTGTGCCTAGTGCGCTGGCAGAGCCCGGACGATTTCAAGTACGGATTGATGATTGCTGCCAGTGTGCCATGTACGTTGGCGGGCGCATCAGTCTGGACACGCCGCGCGGGAGGCAATGACGCGGTTTCACTCTTAGTGACTCTGTTGACCAACGCGGTTTGTTTTCTAGCCGCTCCCTTCTGGTTAAGTCAGTTTGCGTCGGAAGACGTCCAACTTAATTCGCGTGATATGGTCTTTCGATTGTTCTTAGTCGTTCTGATTCCAACAATCATCGGCCAGGGACTGCGTCAGATTGTCAAGCTGGAAACCGTTGCAACACAGTTCAAGTCAACAATCAGCGTTGTAGCCCAGTCGTTGATTCTAGTTCTCGTATTGGCGGCAACGATCAAGGCAGGACCTCGCTTGAACGCAACCGGATTCAATCCCGGATTGGCCGCCGTGGTTCTGATTTGGAGCACGTGTATTGCTATACACCTGACGGCAATGTTCATAGGCGTAGCGGGAGCTCTCGCTTTTGGTTTTAGCCGCACCGATTGCGCCGCCGTCGCATTCGCCAGCAGTCAAAAGACGCTGCCCATCGGAATCGTTCTAGCTGATGAATTTGCGAACCTAGGATTCACGTTCGCCCTGTTTCCGATACTGATGTACCACTTCTCGCAAATATTCATTGACACGTTGATTGCCGATCGATTGGCGTCCGGGATGCGAAGTGAAGCGGGTTTGCCTTCGTAGCCTCATCCATTACCTTCTGCCCACGTAATCTTCTAATATCTGGATTGCGAACTGTTGATTTGCGATGATCGCTTTGACCAAATCTCCAATGGAAAGCATACCGTCCAGTTTATCTTCTTTGAATACCGGCAAGTGACGACACCGATTTTCGGTCATCAGCGACATCGCATCACTCAGAGTGTGGTCAGGGGTGATTGAGATCAGATTGTGAGTCATAATTGCTGTCACCTTGGTCTCCTTAGATGACCGACCTTTGAGGATCACCTTGCGAAGATAGTCTCGTTCCGACAAAATGCCGACGATCTTCTCGCCGTCCTTGACGATCAGGCCGCCAACATTTTTGGCATCCATTTTGGTAATCGCTTCATAGACGGATTGGTCGGCCTGAATCGAATAGACTTCATGGCCCTTCTTATCTAGCAATGTTGCGATTTTGATTTCCATCGCTGTCTCCGTAGCCATGACGTAATGTAGTAAGGCACTTCCTACTTCGGGTTGTTCTTGTCACAGCCATACAAATTGCTGCGCAAAGACCACTCGTTACGTTCGGTGTTGCTGGCCCCGAATTATATCATTTGCACGCTCTCTGCAGCCAGTTGTAGATCTGTCAGCCACTAGAATACCATGGTTCAAGCGGACTTGCATACAAAGCGGAAATTTGTTCACTTCAGATATCGCCCTTTGCGTCGTTCGAGAAGCTTCCGCAACTGATTGACAGACAGCACAATGTTCCGTAGGTTGAGCGAGGACTTGGGTGATCAAGAGTTTTCTTCAGTGGTCTATAGGATATTGTCAACTGCATCATTGGTACCATCCGCCACCTCGAGGACTCGGGCCGTGCCCAGTGTCAGTCTTTGCCGCACCTGAAAGGCAGGCTTCCTACATCCCAAGAAGAGCACCTATGGCAATATCGAAGGACTCATGCACCACTTCGTCGTCTGAGTCAACGGCTAGACGGTTGCGGAATGAAGAAAATTGGGTTTGTGCTTCGTTGGGAACGGAGTCTTGCTACGTTTTCTTGACTTGCTAGAATTTGGCTTGGCGTTACTACTCGCAAAAAGTCCAAGTGATGTCCGACATCCAAGAGCCTCAATCTTACAGGCATCATTTTGTGCGACATAGAGACTAGCGGTAGTTAACGGAGGTGATTGGAAACGCTGGATTTAAGTCAAATTCTTATAAACAGGTAACACTTCAGCTAAGTGAAACAGGAAGGCCTTTCCATGTCGTCAACCGAGTTGTGGTGGCCTGGAAAGACTGTCCTAGGGATGTTTCGCTAGATGGCTAGATTGTTACAGAAAGAAATACTTATAAAACAACGTGGCGGAGTAGCTCAGTTGGTTAGAGCAGCGGAATCATAATCCGCGTGTCGGGGGTTCGAGTCCCTCCTCCGCTATCTTCGCATCGAGTCGTATTGTTTCCTGCATCGCATATCGGTTTCGAGATTCCTGAAAAGATTTACGTGGCAAAAAACCAGGCTGGATGACCAGAGACGAAAGCATGTCACAGGCGAAGACAATCTTCAGGAGAATAATCGATAAAGAGATTTCCGCTGATGTTGTATACGAAGATGACCGATGCCTTGCGTTCCGGGACATCAACCCGCAGGCGCCGACGCATGTGCTGCTGATCCCTAAAAAAGAGATCCCATCACTGGCGGAAGCCAATGATGAAGACACCGCGTTGATTGGCCACTTATTTTCGGTCATACGACAGATTGCGAATGAACTAAAACTAAAGAACGGGTACCGTACTGTGATAAACTGCGGTGTGGATGGCGGACAAACTGTCGATCATTTACACGTCCATCTGTTAGGTGGACGCGCTATGTTATGGCCGCCCGGATAGAAGCCAGAAACCTGGCCTAGACAGCTTCATCACTAGGAGCCATGCGTGAGTCAGGTTTTGACTCAGCAAGTCGAAACGGCTTACCGAGAGAGTTTCCCGACATCGGCCCGTTTGTATGAGCGAGGACGTTCGCTATTTCCCAGCGGCGTGACTCATGATGCTCGTTACCTGCAGCCATATCCGATTTACATAGAACGGGCCGAGGGGTCGAAGAAGTATGATGTCGACGGACACCAGATCATTGACTATTGGGTCGGGCACGGAGCGTTGTTGCTTGGCCACAGTCACCCTGCCGTCGTCAATGCCTTGCGACGGCAGGCTCAGCGTGCAACGCATCCGGGAGCGTGCCATGAATTAGAGTTGGCGTGGGGCGACTGGGTGCACAAGCTCATACGGTCTGCCGAAAGGATGCGATTTACTAGTAGCGGGACCGAAGCGACGCTGATGGCTGTGCGCGTGGCACGGATCGTCAGCGGCAAGTCCAAGATTGTGAAGTTCGCCGGACACTTCCACGGTTGGCATGATGTGCTGATACCCGCAGCCGAGCCACCACACGGCGTCAGCGACTATACGACTCCCGGAGTCACCGACGGAGTAATCGGTGATTTAGTGATCGTTCCCCCCAACGATCTGGAAGCCGTTGCGAGGGCAATCGACGAACACGACCCGGCATGCGTCATACATGAAGGGAATGGCAGCCGTTGGGGAGTCGTGCCGGTGAGCGAGGACTATTTGCGCGGATTGCGGCAGGTCACGACTGACAACGACGTTATTCTGGTCCTGGATGAAGTCGTGACCGGGTTCCGAGTCCATCCGGGTGGATTTCAGGGACACTGCGGCATTACTCCCGATTTAACCGCACTGGCGAAGGTCCTGGCCGGTGGATTGCCCGGTGGTTGTTTAGTGGGACGAGCTGACTTGATGGAGGCGTTGGCGTTCGATAATCGATTGGGCAAGAAGATGGTACACCCGGGTACGTACAACGCCAATCCTTTGTCAGCGGCGGCCGGATGCGCGGTCCTGGAAATTGTCTCAACTGGAGCACCCATCGATACTGCGAACCAGATTGCCAAAAAAGTCCGCGCTAATTTGAACGAGCTATTCGAACAGAAGAATATAAGCTGGGTTGCCTACGGAGAATTCTCGGCTATCAAAATTCATCCCGACTACGACGGACCCCGTCCCAATTCTGATTCGTTCGTCCCGTTTGGAAACGATTATCAGAAGTTGGACTGCAAATTCGATCCGACTCTTTCACACGCGTTTCGCTGTGCATTATTATTGGGTGGAGTGGACTGGATGGGCTGGGGTGGTTCAACCTCAGGCGCTCACACCGACGATGACGTCGATTGTACGATCTTCGCGTTCAGCAATGCCATTGATCTGCTTCGCGCTGACGGTTTGGTTGAATAGGACGTATGTGGTGGAGTGTGGCTAAGCAACCGAAGTTCTGCCACAGCCAGCGTTTGCTCGCTCCGGCCTATCCGTTTGTGAATAATCCAGGCTAGTGACCCTCGTTCATATTTGTGTACGGGAGCAATCAGATGACTCAGTTTGTTTGCCCTGGCTGTCAAGTATTGCTCGACACCGATTGGCTAGCACAAAACGAAACCGCTAAATGTCCGTTTTGCGGCGAGGACCTTCCGAGTTTTGAATTTGTCGTCGACACGGCAGACGGTGTTTCTGGTCTCAGTGAAACACCAGAAGCGTTGCAGAGTACGGGCCCGCCCACTGGCAGCAAAGGACAGATTGTCGAGTCCAACGATGAGCGAAAAGTCATTTTCGTTCCTGCGGGTGGACGACGCGTGCGCGGACTGGGCGTGATGGCTCTGGTCTGGAACAGTTTCATGGCAGTCATTAGTTGTATCATGCTCGTGGCCCAAGGTGCGAATGAAATCAAGGGACTGTCACTGTTGGTTGTAATCCCCTTTATTGGCCTATTTTGGGCTGTCGGCCTGGGGTTTCTGATCTATTAGATCAGAAACCGCTTTACCAGATTGTATTTATTACTGGAACGTGATCGGTTGGTCATTCATCGCATTTTGTTCGGGCACAAATCGATTCAAGAAACCAATCTCATTCCGAACTCACGAGCGCGACTCGCCGAATCGTATTAAGAGAATAACGAGTCCGTTTACGCGGTCGCGATTGAGGGTGCAACTCGAACCGCGAAGTTTGGTACCGCCTTGTCACGCGAGGAAAAGGATTGGTTTGTTGGGACGATAAACGAATTCATCGCGGGCGGAAGGCGGTACCACTTTAAGCAAAGTGCCGGTGATTGGTGATGAGTTGATTTGTCCCGGTCGAGGAAAAACTCATCGGGCCGCAATGGGCACTGCGGGAATCTCGAAAGAACTGGTTGCCAACGTCATCCTGTTCCTGCTCGGTTCGTTTGTCCTCCACGGCCAGATCACAAACGATCTAACTCCTGAGTGGCTACACTGCCGTTGGCATCTTGGGCCACTTGGATATCAGAAGCAGGTTCCCGTTGCTTTTATGACCAATGTGATGGTACAGGTCGATTGGTCGCGAATCAGTGTGACGCAATTTCATTCCGACCCCAGCACGGAATGGAGGATGATAATCTGCTGCGCTATGCGTTCACTATGGGCAAAGCAATCTCATTGACGGTGATTCGCAAAAAACGTGTCGTCCGCAACGTTGCCGATGTGATTTTAAATCAAATGCGCATCCCGGAGCTCAAATTATAGAATACCTGACGCTTGAGTCCTTATTGTCTGATTCGTCTCAGCACCTCGTCAACGACATTGTTGGCAGGTATGCGGTCTTGGGCCAGAGTGTCTCGGTCGCGGAACGTCACACAGTTGTCATTGGCGGTGTCACCGTCCACTGTGATGCAATACGGTGTGCCAATTTCGTCCTGTCGACGATATCGCCGACCAATCGCTCCCTGCTGATCGTAGACACAGTTGACATCAGCCGCTTTTAGCTCGCGATAGATCTTGAGTGCTTGTTCCGGCATGCCCTCTTTTTTAATCAAGGGAAAGACGGCTGCTTTGATTGGCGCCAGTTTGGGATGAAATCGCATCACGATGCGCTTTTTCATTACACCTTTCTCATCCGGCTGTTCATCCTCGTCATACGCTTCGCACAGGAATGCCAGCGTCGCCCGATCGGCGCCGGCAGCCGGTTCGATTACGTGTGGCACGAATCGTTCACGAGTTTGATCGTCGAAGTACGTCAAATCCTTGCCGCTACCGCGAAATTCAGGATTGCCGTCGACATCTCTCTGTACCACGAGATTGTCATCCTCGCACACTAGTTTTCCCTCAATATGGCTGCGCAGATCGAAATCACCACGGTGTGCAATACCTTCCAACTCACCGTAGCCGCCGGACTCGAGAAATGGAAACGCATATTCGACATCGGCTGTTCCGAGCGAATAGTGAGAAAGTTCACCTGGATCATGATCTCGCAACTGCAGATTGTCGCTAGTGATGCCTAGGTTCACATACCATTGGTACCGTCGATCACGCCAATACTGGTACCACTGCTGCGACTCGTTGGGGTGGCAGAAGAATTCCATCTCCATCTGCTCGAATTCGCGGGAACGGAACGTAAAGTTTCTTGGGGTAATCTCATTACGGAAACTTTTTCCGATTTGTGCGATGCCGAATGGGATTTTCAAGCGGCTGGTATCGAGCACGTTCTTGAAGTTGACGAACATGCCCTGCGCCGTTTCCGGGCGAAGGAACACCGTTCCCTCTTCACCCGACAATGCACCGACAATTGTTTTGAACATCAAATTGAATTCACGCGGTTCCGTCAATTGGCACTTCTCGTTCTCGCCCGGATGTTTACTTGGCTTCAGCGGGCATTCACTGGTCGCTATCTGATCGGAACGAAAGCGTGCTTTGCATTCCCGGCAATCGATCATCATGTCGTGAAACAAGTCGTAATGGCCACAGACTTTCCAAATCTGAGGATGCATAATGATCGACGTTTCCAGTCCTACCATCGAAAACGTCCGTTGTGCACCTTCGGGTACGATCGTGTTATCATTGTTGGTGATCATGTCACGCCACCACGCTTCGCGGACATTGCGCTTCAATTCCACACCCATTGGACCGTAGTCCCAGAAGCCATTCAAACCACCGTAGATTTCGGACGACTGGAAAATGAATCCGCGGCGCTTGCACAGTGCGACAACGGTATCCATTTTCTTGTTTGCGGTTTTACCCATGGTCAACGATCTCTCGCATCTTTTGTCTGATCCCACTCATTAGCGGGTTCGTCAATCAATTGATTCTTGGCCGGTTGCCGGGATCTCATTGCTCGAAGTCTACCCGACTCCAGAGAATATTCGGAATCATAGAACCGTCTTGAAATTCGGGCAACCCGTGAGGAATCTAGCTCCTCATCAGGTAGAGTATGGGCTCGTCTGTTGCATGAGTGTATTCGATAGATCGGTGTGCTCAAAATTTCTGTAATCTGAACGTTGCAGGGCTCTTTTGTAGAGTCAGATGATTAACTTTCTGCACTGTTGGCAAGGATTTCGGCAGATCTTGTTTGGCCCATCTGATGAAAGGTCTTGCCACAAGTCTCGCCGTGTGACAGACTAAACAAAACATGGCTGAATCTGTTCTGTCGGTCCTTAGTATGTTGGAGAATACTGACGATTGGTCAAAAAAAGGAATGCTTACGGAATGGTCAACAATTTGGTTTCGCGTGAAAAAATGATACGGGCTGGTTGGTCTGTCATGGTCGTGTTCGTGGTCTTCACAGGGACGTCGATACTGCTTGTCGTCCCTGCGAGCGCACAGGGGCTAATTTGGAGTCTGCCTGAAGATGGCAAGTGGGTACGATACGAAGGAGAGTACAAGCAGACCGAAAAAGGAAAATTCGACGACATTGAAATCCGGCCGAATGGCGTCGCAGGAAACGTCGAGGTAGTGAAGGTCGAAAACGAAAAGGTTCGGAGCCTCATGTGGTTCCGACACCTCACTTTGAAGTCGGTTGGCGAAGAGATGGCGGACTACAACGGCACTCAAGTCCCGTGTCGGTGGATCGAGATTAAGATCGTGACCGGTCGAGAGGTCGATGGGCAGTTGGATCCCGGACCAATTGGTGCTCAAATCTATAAAGTTCTGGTGCCGGAAGATCGCGAGATGGGTAAGCTGGTCGACAACAAATCGATTGATCCCGACGGAATTCCTGTGTCTTTTATCCCAATTGTGAAGGGATACAGAAAAACGGGTACCGAACCGCCTGTCGAGCTTCAGGCCAAGGTCCTGCAGGTCTACCCGACAATTTCACTTTTACGGCATTACAAGACCTTCCAAATCGATTCGGATCAGTCGGAGGATCCACAAGTCGAAGTGGGCGCCGAGACGTTCGTAAAGTACAAGGGGATTTACGAATTGGAGAGTACGGTCACTCACTCGGTTCACAAAACGGAATTGTGGCGGAGTGACGAAATTCCATTCGGTTTGGCTCGCTGGAGGGTGACAATCGATCGCGCAAAGAAAATTAATAGCGAATCGCGCACGATTTTTGAACAGGCTCGGGCAGAAGGAACGGTGACGACGATTGAGGTCGACATGATAGCTCGAGAAGTTGGAACGGACGCAAAGACTGAATTGGCAGTACCGTAGCGATTCAGAGTCATGGTGAATCGTGCTGCCGTAGATTTTGCTAGTCCATCAGTGGGGACTTGCGATCACGCCACGGGATTTTCCGCTGCTTAAGATGCCGGTCTAGGAAGGCAAAAATGAATGGTTCGGTCTTGATGTTCTTTCCGATCAGATCCGCACCGCGTAAACTGACACTGTACTCCCTCAAGTAGACCCGCTCTTTCCCTTCTTGCTGGTTTTCTCCACCAAGTTGCTTATACAGTTTCTTCGAGGTTTTCCTGTACAAGTGGTCTTTGCTTCCGACGCAGATCAGGAAAGAAATCTTTCGTTGTCTTAGGAACTTGATCGGTTGTGTGGTTGATACGCCCGGGCAACTGGTTGTCGGCGAAAGCAGCACCAATGCCTGTACGTCTTGACCTCGTGGAGTTCCGAATAAGGGATTGGGGTTGTCGTCGTATGGCTTCTTCAGCCAGTCACGCCATGCGAAACTAACGGCGATCGGAGTGCTCATTTCCGTGGCAATGATGGCCAGCTTGCGCATGTTCAAATTCCTCGCTTGATGCTGGTCATAGATGAATTTCTTGACGGCTTCCAAGTCAAAGTGCACCATCCGCTCGTAGTCGTTTTTCTTTAGATCCTGACCAGCCTTTTTCGCTTTGTCACTCTTTGCCCTGAGTGTTCTTTTACCGTCGCCGCTTACTTTGGGAGGCCTACTCTTGCCGTGTTTGCGGAAGTCGAAGGTGATGACGGCGTACCCCTGTTGTTGAAGTGCTTCTGCGAAACCGTTGTGCCAGACCAGTTGGTTTCCACCGATTGAATGAAGCAAAACCACGACGGGCGCATCTTTGCCCGCCTGTGATTTGTAATACGTGATGCGAATTGGCCACTTGTCCTTCGCCAGGAGTGTTTTGGTTGTGGTTGGCTCGGTCTCCTTCTTAGATTCTTGTGCTGCGCACTCAGGCTGGATGCAGACCACAACTACCAACGCTACGAAAGCGGACAGTTGCAGGCAACAGAATCCAAAAGGATTGGATAACATACTTCGGTTCATCAGACTAATTGTCTGCACGACACCACCTGCTCTTCGCGTTTGCGACATCGAATCATTACAGCTTGTGTAGGGAGTGTAGTGCGGTTTCTTCAAAACTAAGTTGGCGGAGTTCGGATTACTCTGCCTACACTATGCTCTTACACAGCTCCTATGCTAGTGTAGCGCGATTTGCATGTTGGGTCAATCCGCGGTTATTCACTGAGTTGTTACAGCCGAATCCACAAGAACGGTTTTAGGTGGACGGACACACTAACGTCATGGCCACACAGATCATTACACTCACGACCGATTTTGGCCAAAGTGATAGCTACGTCACGCAAATGAAGGGTGTGATGCTGACTATCAATCCGAATGTTTATTTCATCGACGCGACCCACGCCATTCCGCCTCAGGACGTTTTGCGCGCGGCAGTGGTACTGACCGAATTAATCGACGCGTTCCCAGATGGAACTATCCATCTGGCGGTTGTCGATCCGGATGTGGGAAGTAATCGTCGTATCGTTGGTATTGAAGTCGGGTCGCAACGATTCGTTGGGCCGGATAACGGGCTGTTTGCTCTGGTTACGCGACGTGTTGCACCAGATCGAATCGTCCAGTTGACGGAGAAAGCGTTTTGGCGTCAACCGCAATCCGCGACATGCCCCATTGCCAACACCTTTCACGGCCGCGATATCATGGCTCCTGTCGCAGCTCATTGGAGTTTAGGAAGGGACCTGATTGAGTTCGGCGAATTGATCGACGGTCTCCTAGGCGACGTCTCGCATCGGCGTCCCCACAAAGTCTCTGACACTATTATTGGTGAGGTCCTATGGGTCGATCGGTTTGGGAATCTGATCACGAACATTGAAGTGTCGGACTTACCGAAACCAATAACCGATTGCCTGACTGTGCAAATCGGCAAGCGGCGGATTACAGGGATCCATCAGTTTTACGGGCAACAATGCGAGGGAAATTTCGTAGCGACGATTGGCAGTTCGGGGCACTTAGAGATTGCTGTAAACAGGGGCAACGCATCCGAGTTGTTGCAAGTCGGCGTGGGACAGGCATTGCGTGTCTTCGAATGTGAGTCGGCCGAAGATGAATGATACTAGTATCGATCTTCCCGGTTTGTTCGTCGTTGGAACAGACACTCAAGTGGGAAAGACGTACGTCGTTGCGATGATTGCACGCGAGCTAGTTGATTCAGGAGTTCGTGTCGGAGCATACAAGCCTACGTGTAGTGGAAGCCAAAAGGATTCAGAGGGCAGGCAAATATGGGATGACGTAGATGTGCTGGCCGCCGCGATTGGCGGCGGTTTTCCGCCAGAAAGAGTTTGCCCACAGCGATTCCACGCTCCCTTGGCACCGCCAGTTGCCGCGCGGCTAGAAGGAAAAACCGTCGATGCGCGATTGATGCGGACGGGTGCGAAGTGGTGGACCGTCCGAGTGGATTTGTTGTTATGCGAAGGGATTGGCGGACTACTTTGTCCTCTAACCCAAGACGAGACTGTTGCCGACCTAGCCTCGGATTTGGGATTTCCGCTGATCGTCGTAGCCAGGCTGGGCTTGGGCACAGTCAATCACACACTAATGACCGTCGAGGTAGCCAGTCGACGCGGCCTGTCGCTGGCAGGGATTATTTTGAACCAACCAACTCCAGACCACGATTGTTCGGCACAATTCAATTTGGAAGAGATTGCCGCACGCGTGGACACACCCGTCCTCGGAGTCGTCCGGCATAATCAACCGCATGGTTTGCAATGCGATGGACAGCTAATCAAAACAGACTGGCTATCACTGGCGAGGCCGAAAACCAATTGCGAAAATGGAATTCCAAAGTCCAATATAAAACCAGAGCCATGAGCAGACCCTATCTACTGCAGAATCGGAAGCAAAGCCGGTGAGGTGTGTTGGTGCTTGTGTGTGACAATTGAACCGATCAGAGTCGTGTGGGTGCAATCACGAATGTCGATGTTTGTCAGAGTGCCTACTAGACGCAGGTTGCCGTCAAAGACGACAATTCGGTCGCAATCAGTCCGGCCGACTAGTTGAGTCTTCAGCGGTTGGTCGTTGACGTCGGTTTGTGACCTGACTGCTGCTTTGCTGAGCCCTTCGACCAAGACTTCGACCTGTGTGCCGATAAACGCGGCATTGTCCTCGTTACTGATCTCGTTCTGTAAGTTGAGCATTTTGTTATTTCGGTGGCGTTTGACTATTTCCGGCACGTCGTCTTCGTGTAGATCGTACGCTTTGGTACCGGGGCGTGGGCTGTACTTAAAGATGAAGCTGTTCTTAAACCGGCACTCACGAATCAAATCCATGCTCTTCCGGAACGACTCGTCCGTTTCGCCGCAGAAGCCGATGATGAAGTCGCTCGACACTGCGCAATCGGGGACACCTTCGCGGATGCGGTGCATCATCTCGCGGTACTGTTGGACTGTATAACCGCGTTTCATTCGCGTCAGCACCGTGTCGCAGCCTGACTGAGCGGGTACGTGTAAGTATCGACAAACCTTCTGCAAGTCACGGATCGCTTGAAGCAAGTCGTCCGACACATCGCGGGGAAAATTCGTCACAAACTTAATCCGCTCGATCCCTGCGGTGTCGTGGACTAGTTCCAGCAAATCGGACAAGCGAAATAGCTTGCCGTCCTCCGAGTACTTGTAGCTATTGACC
>Ga0310123_10002658_pt1 | contig 14105 bp, 10 predicted proteins | sample CB6_AW_1057_MG_FD_203505 | JGI IMG/M metagenome (GOLD analysis project Ga0310123, IMG submission 203505) | Marine microbial communities from Western Arctic Ocean, Canada - CB6_AW_1057 | ecosystem: Environmental > Aquatic > Marine > Oceanic | place: Canada: Western Arctic Ocean | collected... | reverse complement strand
CAGTCCAGTTCAGGGTGGCCATCGCCTGGTTCGGACAGGCCTCCAGTTTCGGGACGGCGCCGCCGCCCTCGATGTTCTACCGTCTTTGCCGCTGGGTTGAATGCGATGTGTCTGTCGTTCGTGCATTGTCAGAATGCAGGGCTGGAAGGACCACGGCTGTCGTTACCGGCGAGACCAGCCAGACCCCCCAAGCCCAGCAGCCCCGCCAGTCCGCCGCCACCCGAGACTCCTCCACCTCCTGGACCTCCACCAGAGACGGCACCTCCGCTAGGGAACAGCCGCTCAGTTGCAGAATCTTCGACGATCTCGATCTCTTCCACTGTCTCTTCGTCATCAGCATTGTCACGTTTCATCGCGCCGGCGCCTCTAAGTAACGCGAATTGAAAAGGAACCACGCTGCGAGCTGAGGTCGGAATCGGCAGACCCGGTTTATTGGCAGGTGCCACCTGACCCAGTACCTCGATTCCTATGTAACCGATGGCGTCACGACCGACGACCACCATTGAGTAGATCCCCGGAAGCAGATTCGCCTGGACGAAAGAGCCATCAGGATTCACAGTGGTGATGGCCACGACCTCATCATCGGAAATGAAACTCACGGTAAGATCCTTGACCGGCGTAATATTCCCCGAAACGGGGTCCAGCAGGGCCAGCTGACCCAAAAGTGAACCGTCCAGGTTCAGCTGAATCGATTCGTGTCGAAGGTACGTATCAGTGACTCTCATTCCGGCAGCGACAGAGCTGGTCTCTGTGGCGGTTCCACCAGACGCCGCCGCCGTGTCTTCGACTGGTGTAACGACGACACTGTTGATCACGTTGTCAAGCGAATTGGCGTCGCGAGCCGGAGTCAGAGCTGAATCGAGAACTGGAGCCATTCTGATGGATACAGGGACGGCTTGTTCACCAGAACGTTTTTCTGCCACAGCCAAGTTGCCTGAAACCGCTCGGATCCCGTATGAAAGCTTTCCTTGTGGTCCCTCGGCGTTGATTGTGTACAGCCCAGGCGTCAATTCTTCAAAGCCACAAAATCCGTCCGCATCCGTGGAGGTGGTGGTTCTCGTGCCATCCACAGAAATCAGGGTGACTTTCACGTCGGCCGCCGGCTCAAGTTTACCGGAAAGAATACTAACGCCGGAGAACCTTGCCGTTAGAGAACCATCGGCTTTCAGCGACACATCGCTGAAAGCCGCATCAATAGTCGCCGATGTCGAAACGGGGGCGCCAACAATCGATGACTCGTTGACAGCAGATACCGCGGCCGAGTTCCCAGCAGCCGCACTCACGGTCACATAGATGGAACCTGCAGTCACACCAACTGACATAGTAAGCGCTATCAGTCCCGAAGAAAGGAATCTGGGCCACTTCATCGCATTAAGCTCCACGCACAGTTTGATTGTCCGGTAAGCGCAATGTGCTTCCCGGCGTGCAAGTCAGAATCTGGGCAAATACCGTCCTCTAACACAAGCTTGGCATCCATAATGGGTTCAATGCAAACGAAAGTCTGCACAATTCCTTTGATTTGTGGGGGGGGATCCACGGGTTACCGATACAACGCATCGCATCTTCACATTGAGACGAATTGGTCAGCACTGCTGTGGCATCAATGGGGTCAATTATCAACACGAAGCGGCAACGAGTGTGTTTGCTCTAAAACGTTCACTCGCTTGCGCTTGGTACTTGTATTTGTGGGACAGTGGTCCCGTCCAACTCAAGGAACCGCTCTTGAAGCCAATGCCATTGTCGGCGTCGGCTAGTCGAGGAATCTGGCACGTTCTTCGGAAGTGGGGACTCGACAGGCTGCACGTTTACCGAAGATTCGGTACCGCAAGACCGATACACACCGGTATCCGGCGTCTCGAAGAGGGCTGGGAATGACCCACAGCAGCACTCCCAGTACTCCCCAGAAGCCACCGAGATCCCGCAATACCCGCAATAAAGCCGTCGATCGATAATATCGCTGACCGATTCGGTAGTAGGCTATTGTGTCGAGTCGGTCTCGGACGTCCTGCGGAAGCATTTGAGTCGCCGTAGTGCCCTGCAGAGGCGCAAATCTCAGGATCTCTTCTGCATCCCGTCGCAATAAAAAATCGACAGTGTGATTACAGAGTCCGCAGACACCATCGAAAAACACGATTCGCTCCGTGACGGCCGCTGGCACCTCCCGTTTCGACTGTGAGCTTGTTATTGATGTGTCCGGCATGACGAGAGCCTGATGAATTGTACCCGCTATTCTTTACGATTCGGCCACCTGCTGTCGAGACCTGACGACGAATTCAAATTCAAATGATGTCCCATGATCATTCCGTCAAAGCTATGTCACAGTCACATATGATCCGAATCAGAATTCGAATCACTGCTTGAATTCATACACCGACTCCGCTCTGATTCACCCCGAATATGGCTCGAGTCCGATTGTCGCAATCCCTGAGCAACCATTGATATTGGTCATGGCATCTGGTTCCGAGTCCGAAACCTCGTCAACTGCCAAACTTGGACTCTGGTCCGTCTCGTTTGTCAGTTATCTGACGATGAATTTCATGACGGTGGTCAATGACAGCATGTTTCGCTGGCTGGTGGTCCCCATCGCCAAGTATCGCTTCACCAGTCAGCAGAACCTCACCCCCGACCAGATTTCTGCCAAAGAATCCACGATTCTTGCTCTGGGCCTGGGCAGCTTTGTCCTGCCATTCATCGTTTTTTCTCCGTGGTCCGGATGGCTCGCTGATCGTTTCAGCAAACGTCGCGTCACGATCAACCTTAAGATCGCCGAACTCATCATTATAGTCGCGGGATTAATCGCGATCCGATATGGCAGTCTGCCAGTGCTGTTCGGAGTCGTGTTTTGTATGGGAACCCAAAGTGCCCTGCTAAGCACCGCGAAGTTTGGCATCATTCCGGAAATGGTGCCCAGCGGAAAACTTTCGGCTGCTAACGGTTTGGCAGGGCTTATGACACTCACCGGCGTCATCGTCGGGACAGTGGCGGGGAATGGACTGTATTCGTTGACGGAGCCGGACGGCATTCCGAAGTTGTGGATTTCGGCAGCAGCACTTCTGAGCGTCGCCATAGTCGGTGTGGCTGCCAGTTTTTCCATTGACCGGGTTTTACCGGCCAATCCGGGACTTCGATTTCCATGGAATCCCGTGTCACGTTCCGTGCACGACCTCAAACTTTTGAAGCAAAGTCGTCCCCTCCTGCGAGTCACTCTGGGAATTGTATTCTTCTGGTCACTCGCATCACTGGCACAACTGAATATCGATACCTTCGTGATCAACGAACTGCGGATGAGTCAGCAGGAAGTTGGTCCCTTTCTGGCGGTGCTGTCGATCGGTGTCGGACTCGGCAGTGTCCTGGCCGGCTATTGGTCTGGTGGCCGAGTGGAACTGGGAATGGTTCCGCTGGGAACACTGATTATGACGTTCGCTGCCGTTTTGGCCTGCTTCAGCAGCCATTCCTGGGCGTTGTTTGGTGTCGCGCTGTTTTTGATTGGAATGGGAGGCGGCCTGTTCAACATTCCTCTCAACGCGTTTATTCAGGAACGCAGTCCCAGGAAATCATTAGGCGCAATTCTGGCAGCTGGAAATCAAATGATGGCTGTCGGCGTCCTTACCATATCCTTTCTGTTTCCTTTCCTCAGAAACCAGGCCGGGATGTCGTCCAATCAGATTTTTCTGATTGCCGGTTTGTGCACACTGCCAATTCTGTGCTACGTCTGCTGGCTGATTCCTCAGGCAACAGTTCGCTTTATGGTCTGGCTGATCAGTCACACTGTATATCGCGTCCGAACTCATGGCATTGAAAACATACCTGACCAGGGTCCTGCACTGCTGGTAGCGAACCACGTAACATGGATGGACGGAATCCTGATCCTGCTGGCCAGTTCCCGGCCCATCCGCATGATCACCTGGGCGGATTATGTGAAGGGACCATTGCTGGGACGGCTGGCCCGGATGTATGGGATTATTCCCATCCGGTCTTCGGATGGCCCGCGTGCACTGTTAAAGTCACTGAACACCGCCCGTGATGCGCTCAATAACAGGGAACTGGTATGCATCTTTGCTGAAGGTCAAATCACGCGGACGGGTCAACTGCTGAAATTTGAGCGTGGTATGCTCAGGATCCTGAACGGAACAAACGCTGATGTTATACCGGTTTATCTGGATGAGCTTTGGGGAAGTATCTTCAGTTACCGTGGTGGCCGTTTTTTTTGGAAAAAGCCACGTCACTGGCCTTATCCGGTTTCACTCAGTTTTGGAGAATCGCTTTCACAGGTAAACGACGTGCATGTCGTACGACAAGCGGTACTGGAACTCAGCGCTGAGTCTTTTACACGCAGAAAGGAAAGCAGAATGACTCCCGCCAGCCGTTTTATCCGTCAAAGCCGTCTCGCATGGAAACGTATCAAGTGTGCAGATTCCTCCGGCACCAAACTCACTGGCGGTCGCCTGCTCACAGGAGCACTGGCATTCAATCATGTGTTAAAGTCTTCGATCCTGAAATCGGACGTGAGGAATGTCGGCGTCCTTCTGCCTCCATCAGTGGGTGGAGTGCTGGCAAATGCGGCCCTGAGTCTCGCCGACAAAGTGATCGTGAACCTGAACTACACACTGTCGGAAGACGTCATCAACTACTGCATTCGTGCGGCCGCTGTAAAACAGGTCATCACCAGCAGACGTTTCATGGAAAAACGTCCTTACAACCTGGACGCTGAAGTAATCTTCATGGAAGACCTCCGGCCCAAGATCACACGAGCCACTAAGGCCAAAGCGTTTCTTACGGCACGATTTATGCCCATTAGCCTACTGACCAGATGCCTGGGCCTGAATCATGCCGAGCCTGATGATTTAATGACAATCGTTTTTACCTCCGGATCGACCGGCGAGCCTAAAGGCGTCATGCTGTCACACAACAACATCATTTCGAATCTGGATTCGATAACCGGAATTTTCAACCTGACGAGCGAAGATACGATCATCGGTGTGCTGCCGTTCTTCCACTCGTTTGGCTTCACGGTGACCATGTGGCTGATGCTGTGCGGTGACCCGTCAGGTGCCTATCATTTCAATCCACTCGATGCTCGGACGGTCGCTAAACTCTCGGAGGAATACCGTGCCAGTATTCTGGCGGCAACACCAACGTTTCTCCGGACATATCTCAAACGATGTACGCCGGAACAAATGAAATCAATCAATCTCGTGATTGTTGGTGCTGAAAAACTTCAGCCCGAACTGAGGGATGCGTGGAATGAAAAATACGGTATCGAACCGACTGAAGGTTACGGAGCGACCGAGTTGTCTCCAGTGGCTTCGTTTAACGTACCAGACAGTCGCATCACCGGCGGAGGGGACCAATCCCGGGGACTGCGCCATGGTACAGTTGGTCGTGTGACACCAGGCGCTGTTGCCGCCATCTTCAGTCGGGATACCGGCGAGCAACTGGGAGCCAATCAGGATGGAGTGCTGAAGATTAAAGGCCCCAACGTCATGATCGGGTACCTCGACCAGCCTGAGAAGACTGCACAAGTGATTCAGAATGGCTGGTACGACACCGGCGATATTGGGCGTATCGACGACGAAGGATTCATTGAGATCACCGGCCGTCAAAGCCGATTTTCAAAGATCGGTGGTGAAATGGTTCCTCATATCAAGATCGAACAGGAACTCACTCGAATCCTTGACGAAGATGACAGCGAAGAACCGGAAGTCATTTGTGCGGTGACTGCCGTCCCGGATGCTCGGAAAGGTGAACGTCTGGTCGTCCTGCACCGACCCACAGTTCGACCCATTCCTGAAGTCATTGATGAACTGAAGAAAGCTGGTCTTCCAAACATCTGGATTCCATCGACCGAGAGTTTCCTTGAAGTTGAGTCGCTGCCACTGCTGGGCACTGGAAAACTTGATCTCCACGCCATGAAGCAGTTCGCGCTGCAGGCGTTTTGCCCCCAGGATTAGGTTTCTGACGTGTCAGGGGCTGGCCGACTCTGCACCAGCATGTGTCCGCGGACACGAGATGAACCGACTATCCGATGACTCCTTCCTGAGTGATTCCCGGAACCGGAAAGTTCGATGCAAACTCAGCCACCGCATGACGAATCCGCGTCAGTTTCGCCTCATTGTTGACATTTTTCAGCGTCTCTAGGATCCATTTGCCAACACGCACCATCTCATCCGTTTTCATACCTCGTGTTGTCAAAGCGGCGGTGCCGATTCGCACCCCACTTGGATCCAGTGGCTTTCGCTGATCAAATGGAATCATGTTTTTGTTAACCGTAATACCGGCGTGTTCTAGCGCCACTTCCGCAATTTTTCCGGTTAGATCAATCGCGGTGACGTCACACAACATCAGATGGTTGTCTGTACCGCCGGAGACAAGCCGCAGACCTCCGGCGACAAGTGTTTCCGCCAGTGTCTGAGCGTTCTCAACAACCTGCCGGGCGTATTGCTGAAACGACGGCTGCAGGGCCTCTCCAAAACACACAGCCTTGGCAGCCACGATGTGCATCAGCGGGCCACCCTGCATTCCCGGAAACACACTTCGATCCAGATCGCGGGCATGGTCTTTTTTGCACAGTACAAAACCCGAACGAGGTCCCCGCAGAGTCTTGTGTGAAGTGGAAGTGACGAAATCAGCGACCGGAACAGGACTGTTGTGGAGTCCAGCCGCGACCAAACCCGCGTAATGAGCCATGTCTACCATCAGCACTGCGTCATTTTCGCGAGCGATGTCCGCGAATGTCTGGTGATCGATTTCCCGCGGATATGCACTGGCCCCCGCAATGATAATTTTCGGCTTATGTTGCTTTGCCAGTGCTGACACCTGATCGAAGTCGATGCGATGATTATCTTCACGCACCCCGTAGTGAGCCGTATTATAAAGCTGGCCGCTGAAATTCAGGTGCATGCCGTGAGTCAGATGTCCGCCGTGTGCGAGACTCATCGCCAGGATAGTATCGCCGGGTCGCAGCACACTCAGATACACAGCCATGTTGGCCTGAGACCCCGCGTGCGGCTGTACATTGGCATGATCTGCGCCAAATAATTCGCACGCGCGGGAGCGTGCAATATCTTCCACTGTGTCCACGTGTTCACAGCCGCCATAGTACCTGCGTCCGGGATAACCTTCGGCGTATTTGTTGGTGAGCACGGTACCGGCAGCTTCCATGACCGCAGCACTCGCATAATTCTCGGAAGCGATCAGTTCCAATCCATTCACCTGACGCTCCCTTTCCTGACAAATAGATTTCCAGACAGCTGCGTCGGCAGATTCAAACGTGGACATTGTTGAGTCCGCTGGATTCAGGATAAATGCGAAACTTGAAAAATGTCGGTCCAGGAATCCTGTCAGCCACCCCTCCCGACAGTTTTCCGGCCCGAATCCGCGATTTTCGACTCTTATAACACCAGAAAGGTCGATTGCTACCGAACATCAGTTCTGCACGGTATCTTCGAATGCATCAGGATCTCATGACCTCTCGTCCCACCGAAAAATGTGCTGTGTCTGATCGTCCGGCTCATCTGCAGAGTTCTTTGCCACTGTCTGGTGAATGCGTCGCATTTACCGGTACGTTGGCATCGATGACTCATCGGGCCGCCGGAGATATGGCCGAACAGTATGGTGGTCGGTATGTCCAGTCGGTTTCGCGCGTGGTTTCTATGCTGGTTGTTGGTGAAGAAGGATGGCCGCTCGAAGACGATGGCCGGGCTTCCCAAAAACTTTTGCAGTCAGCCAGTCTGATTGCCGATGGAGCGGAATTGCGAATTGTGTCGGAGTCCGACTGGCTGTACCTGGTTGGACTCAACGAGCACCGTAATGAAATTCAACGAGCCTACACACCAGCAATGCTCAGTCGGCTGCTCTCAGTCCCGGTGGGTCTCATCCGGCGCTGGGCGCGCATCGGTCTGATCCGTCCGGTCCGTCGTGTTTGCCGATTGCCATATTTTGAGTATCGGGAAGTCTCAAGCGCCCAGCGGCTGGCCCGTTTGCTGGATGAAGGTGTGAGTGCGGCTACGCTGGAACGCAGCCTGACACAGCTCAGTCACACGCTGGCTGGTACCGACCGATCATTAGCGCAATTGCATCTCCTCGTGCAGGATGACAAAGTTGTCATTCGCGACCGGCACGGCGTCGTCAATCCCCGAACCGGTCAGCGTTTTCTGGACTTCGACATTCAGCCACACATCGGGATCTGCGCCGAATCACACGCTGACGGTTCCGTACCACCGAAACGGGCGGTCGAAGAAGATGCTCTGCCGGCTACAATCTCATTTGCCGAAGCGAGCCTGCGACTTGACTATCGTGACATGAAAGAATGGACGGCCGATGAATGGTTTCACGAAGGCTGCCGCCTGGCCGATGAATCATCCTGCGAATCAGCCGTTAATGCATTTCGCAACAGTCTCAGTCTCCTTGCGGCGGAATGGACATTGCCGAGCGACATCGGCCAGTCGGCTCGGTCGATCAGCACACCGGATCCAGCCGATGTCAATTTTCACCTTGCAGATGTGTTGTATCGGGCTGGACTAATGGAAGCCGCCGTCGAACGCTATCATTGTGCAATCGAATTCGCACCGGACTTCATTGAAGCGTGGACTCAGCTGGGCTGCCTGTTATTTGAATCAGGCAAGAATGATGTGGCCGAAGATGCCTTTCTGACGGCAATCGCAATTCACGGAGCCAACCCGGATGTGCTGCTGCACTACGCTCAACTTCTGGACTCCGCCGACCGAGTGGAAGAAGCCCGCGAGTACTGGCGAGAATATCTCCGGCACGACTCCCGAGGTCCCTGGGCAGACCATGCTCGCGAACGACTGCAGGATGTTGAGTCGGTCACACCATAAACCAGACACAACCTGAACATCCGTGTCATGTCAATAGCGTCCGGTCCGCCGTTCCCGTGAGGGCAGAATCTCCAGACATGTTGTCCACCAGCCACTCAGTACGGTCTCGACGAATTCCTCCGGCAATGATTCGGCCCGCATTTCCGCAGCCAGCTGAAGGTAGTCATATTCGATCATGAGAAAGTCGACACTGATTGGCACAGCGGCGTTCGATCCGTCGCAGACGTCAGCACCCGGATCGGCATCAACTCCGGTTCGGAGCATTACGCACCAAACACAGGACTGACCATCATTTTCCGGCCGTCCCAGCACACCTACATTTACATAGCGCCGACCATTCATCAATTTGTGCTGCCAGTGGATCCCGGAATGAGTCCCTGCAATCACGTCCGCATCGTGTTCCAGACACAAACGGTCCAAAAATGCAGTGCTCGTCGCTGACTCCCAGAGAAATTCGTTGGTTCTGCGCGGACTGCCGTGACACAACAGAACATTCAGACCATCAACTTTCACGCGAATTTCTTTCGGCAGATTCCTCAGCCAGGCTTTATTGTCCTCACTACTGTGACTCAGGGTGTAGTCGTAACTGATTTGAGCGAAATGGTTATCTCGCGGATCCGTGTAACCGCACTGACAGTCGTCCAGCTCGTTACCGATGCTGTTATCGTAGTTGCCCTGTACACAGGCAATATTGCAATCACGCAGTCTCGGGAAGACGCGGTCTGGATACGGTCCAAAGCCACCGAGATCGCCGAGGCAGTAGACAGCGTCTGCACCACGGGCGTTGACTTCGCTTATCGCTGCTTCCAATGACAGATAGTTGCTGTACAGACCACCGAAGAGTGCGAGCTTCATGACTCTGACCGCGGTTCAGCGGGTCGCATTGTACTGTTCGTGCAAATTGCGCCGTACTGATAACACGTGTAACACGCACCGTGCCGCATTGTGAATGGATCCAGAGAATCGGCCAAGGAATCTCCCATGCGGGCATCGGGAGACTCAAGTAAAATCGGACATACGTAGATACCACGACTGGTCACAACCCGACTGTGATGACACAGCAACTGATCTCGATCAAACTCAAGCATCATTTCGGGCGTGATGCGCTCTGTTTCCTTATATCCTTCCGCGCGATTTTCCTCGGCACCGATCTTCAGGCGAGGCAGAATTTTGAGGCGAGGTCGGTGACAGCCGTGTTTTTTCAGCACTAATCCAAAATCTTTCATGATCCTCGCATTCTCCGAATCGTCCCACGTTTGAGTCATCGTAATGATTGGCAGGAATCCAGCTTCGCAAAGCAGACGAACACCCTGTATTGCTTTGACGAATGTGCCTGTCCCGCGGATCGGGTCGTTGATCTTTGCGGAAGGTCCATCGATGGACACCCGAAATTCCAGACTGAACCGACCGGCCTGCTCAGCGGCATAGAGTTCCTCCAGCCATTCGGGTTTCAGTACAGTGCCGTTGGTGAGTACGGTGGCTGGTCCGAAATCAAGAGTTCGTTTGAGCATCCGGCGCAGGTCTTTGTTCAGGAACGGTTCACCACCCGTGAAGTAATATTCGCGGACACCGTGACCAACGGAATCGAGCAAAGCCACCTCCACTTCGTCAAATAACAAAAACTCGAAGCTGTGATTCTGTGGACTGCAGCTAATGAAACAGTGATTGCACGTCAGGTTGCAGATGGTACCAGCAACCTGAAACCACAATTCATCCAGCGCACGCAGTCCAATCGACGGAAAGATTGAAATTCCCGGTGAAATCAAGTAGTGGCCTCCAAGGGGCAGAGCATTTTATCGAACAGCTGTTCAATCTGTTCCAGTCCGTTGTTCAACAGGAATCGTGAATCACGCCCGTAGCTGGCTGCCCCCAGTATATAAAAATTGGGCTCGGGATTATCCAGCAGATCTGGTCCCGGAGCCGTCTGAGCCAGGCAGTCATAGTCGGTCTCGCCGGTCAAATGAGCTGCCAGTTTGATGGGCCCTTCTGTCACATAGCAGCGGTGAATTTGCAGTTCGTCGAATGGCCGACTGTCCGGACGAAATCCTGGATTGGCGATTACTCGATCGCATACCAGAGTCTCCTGCCAGCCATCCACCGATGAAACACTGAGACTAAAACTATTCCCGGTTTGCTCGATCGACTCGATCTGAACGCCCGGCAGCCACCGGACTCCGGACTCCGAACACAGCGCCAGCACGTTCACCCGTTGGGTCAACGTGCGTCGCTCCAAAAGTCTGTCGTCGGGTACAGGCGGGATCGGAACGTCGCGGTCACCGCGAGTGATCCATGAGACCCGCCAGCCCGAATCCTGCAGCAAATGAACGGATGTCGCGGCAGAATAGCCACTGCCAACGACAACCGCATGTTTCAAATGGTCCGGCGATGACTGAGGGACTGCAATTTCATAGTCGCCAGCTGTGAGGCAGCTGCGTTCGCCTAGACAGGGAATCCCACCGATGCCAATGAAACGATGTCGGGTCATAAACCCCGTGCAGTCAATTAACACCTCGGATTCCATGACGATTTCGGAATTGTCCGGGCGGCGGATCAACAGCCGAAAAGGTGAATTCGACCGTTCCGGTTTTCCTGGTGCGTGGGATTTTCCGTACGCCTGCCGACTGACGGCAATCACTTCTCTGAACGTCTGGATGTTTGGGACGAGTGAAGTGCTGGCCGCCAACGGACTGAGATAGCGTTCTAAGTATTCTTCCCCCGTGAGCAATGCATCGTCACTCGGCAGCCGTCCGGATGCGGCAGCAATCCTTCGTCCGGCCGCCGTACTGTTCATGGAAAACGGTGTAAACAGCCTGACATGAGCCCATTTGCGTACCGCAGCCCCAATTTCCGCTCGCTCGAGCACAGTGACGTTGAATCCGTGGCTGGTGGCCCGCAACGCAGCATGCAGACCAATGGGCCCAGCTCCCACGATGATCAGGCGATTCATTGGCTGCTCACATCATGACAACATGTCTGTTGCGGACGCTTACCTGCACCGTTCGTCTTACACAAAACACCGCTGGATGAGAAGCAACGCGCTCACAGATAGCCGAACCGTGATGATCCCTGAAATGTGGATTCCTTGGCGCCTCATTTTCTCAATGCGTCGACACTGGTCGTGCATCACTTCCCCGCTGAATTCCGGATCAGCTTCGCTCTTTTCGCCAAATATCCAGTCTTGACTGCCTGGTACAAACAGAAGTTTCGATGAAGCACGGCAGCCGGGAAGCCCGATAACACACTAAGAAGACCGATTGGGGGGCAAATCGAGTCGGTCTGGCAGTGGCAGGACGTAATTCGATTTTTCTGGAGTGAATGCACTGCGAAGGGGGCGGCTCATGCGGGCGCGGTTAAAGCTGTTTGTCGGTGACGACAAACAGCAGCAGGGGGAATCCACATCATCAGACGCCGCGATGCCTCTGGAAAACTTTGCCAGGGTAATTGCTGATGCGGTGACCTGGGAACGCACCTGGTTGCAGGACTTCGCCGAAGAACAGGTAATCGTCTCCCAGGATCTGTACGAAATCATCCGAATGTACGATGAGGTTCACCGTGTCCCAGCATGAACAGGATACTGACATCCACCAGCCGGGTTGGCGGCAAGTCTCACGACTTCACCCCAACTGAGATTGTGTGCCGGCCCGTACGATCGCAAACTCGTTGCTCCCTCGAAATTAATCCTGCGAAACGTGCCGCTTGCAAAACAGTATGCCGACCTTCAACATGCCGGCATGTCGCCCCCTAGTCGTCACGATGCCTTTGCGATTTGGAAAGCAGCGGTTGCCGCTGTCGATTCTGAACAACTGGTCCGTAAGTGTGTGACCGTCGAAGCGGATGCCCTGAACATCAGCGATCGGCAGATTTCGCTGGTCGACGTTGACCACATTGAAATCGTTGGTGCTGGTAAGGCCGGCCCTGGTATGGCCCGAGGAATTGAGCAGGCTCTTGTTGATCTTCCCTCCACGATCAGTTGGTCGGGCTGGGTCAATGTACCCGATGACTGCGTTGACACCTTAAAGCAGATTACGCTGCACGGAGCCCGCCCACCTGGCGTCAACGAGCCGACGCAGGCCGGCGTTGATGGGACAACTGAAATCCTGCGTCGTGTTTCGCAGCGCAATCCAAATGATTTATGTTTAGTCCTGATTTCCGGCGGAGGTAGCGCGTTACTTCCGGCTCCGGTCTCGCAGGTCAGCCTGGCCGATAAACTGTCCGTTACGAGATTTCTATCAGCAGCGGGAGCCACGATTCAGGAACTCAACGCCGTTCGCTCTCGAATTTCGGCAGTAAAAAACGGAGGTCTTGCTCGAGCTTGTGCAGCCGGGCGTCTGTGCACGCTGATCATATCTGATGTAATCGGAGATCCGCTGGACGTCATCGCATCCGGACCGACCTGCGTCACTGACACCGCCGCGAGTCTACAGCCTCTGGAGGTGCTTCAGCAGTTTGATCCTGATTTGAGTCATATACCGCCCGCAGTTATTCAAGTCGTTCGCCAGCCTGTTGATTACGGCCCTCCTTCGTGTCTGGTTGAAAACCATATCATCGGCAACAATCGGTTGGCCGTTGCATCAGCGGCCAAATCGGCGGCTGCCCTCGGATATCAAGTGGAATCATGGGGCTCGGAAAATACAGGTGCAGCGTCCGACCTCGGGCGCCGACTGTATGATCGAATGGAAGAACTCAAACAGCTTGCACAGGAAACAGGACGACCGCAATGCCTGCTGGCTGGAGGCGAAACAACGGTTAAGTTGTGTGATGAATCGAAACGGGGCAAGGGTGGTCGCAACCAGGAAGTCGTGCTGGGCGCTCTCGTGGAGCATTCGCAACCTGGATCGTGGAACGGTTTGACGCTGCTTTCTGCAGGTACGGATGGCGAAGATGGTCCCACTCCATCCGCGGGCGCACTGGCTGACCGATCGCTGGCTGAGGCTGTTTCGGAAGCTGGTGTCAATCCAGCGGACTTTCTCACCACAAACAATGCCTGGCCGTTTTTCGATGAGTTCGCTGGACTCGTAAACACCGGGCCAACGCATACCAACGTGATGGATGTGCAGGTGGGGCTGGTTCAGCCATAACCCAACACCAGTTGCCTGCTGTCGCAGTACCACCTGCCCCAGTTGCCACTCCCGGCCTTGTAACCGATCTTCCGGCATCGCATTAGAGAATTCTGGTCGTGATCCGTTATGTATTAAGCAGTTTTGCGTTCTTCGACGAGCTTTTTTCTAGTGGAGACACGCACGCCGCGACTAGCCGGTTTTCGGGGCA
>Ga0310123_10002656_pt1 | contig 14108 bp, 9 predicted proteins | sample CB6_AW_1057_MG_FD_203505 | JGI IMG/M metagenome (GOLD analysis project Ga0310123, IMG submission 203505) | Marine microbial communities from Western Arctic Ocean, Canada - CB6_AW_1057 | ecosystem: Environmental > Aquatic > Marine > Oceanic | place: Canada: Western Arctic Ocean | collected... | reverse complement strand
AGCCAAAGTGCAAGTGACATTGGTACCATTCGATAACCCGCTCGCGAGGACTATCATGATGCTGAGACAACTCACCAGCTACGCTCCGGCCTTTTTCTTTATCTTTGCTATGACACTCAGCTCAGAAACTAACGAGGCTCAAGCGCAGGGCACTAATGACGACGAAGCAAAGGCTCCCAAGTACACCCTGCCCGATCCGCTGGTGATGGCCGATGGCACGAAAGTCGCCGACCCCGAAACCTGGCAAACGAAGCGCCGTTCCGAATTGCTCGATCTGTTCAAACAGCACGTCTACGGAGCCATGCCACCGGCAAAGAAGATCGCGCAGGTAGACACGCATGAATTCCAGACCGACGCCCTCGAGGGCAAGGCGACCCGGAAGCAAGTCACCCTGTACTTCAACGAAGATCGTTCAGGGCCCGCGATTAATGTCCTGTTACTCATGCCGAAGCAGACGAAAGGCAACTGGCCGTTTCCGGCGTTCCTGGGCTACAACTTTGATGGCAATCATACGGTGCACGCGGACGACAAGATTCGTATTAGCAAGTTTTGGCCGCGCAATGCCGGAAGCAAACCAGAGTATCCCAAGGAGTCGACGCGCGGTTCCAAGGCCTCGCGGTGGCAGGTCGAAAAGATCCTCGACCGCGGCTACGCCCTGGTCACGGTTTACTACGGCGACGTCGATCCCGACTTCTACGACGAATTCAAAAATGGCATCCACACGCTCTATCCCGATTACCAGGATCGCGGCGACAACTGGACGGCGATCGGCGGTTGGGCATGGGGCTTGAGCCGCGTGCTCGACTACCTCGAGACCGACGACTTGATCGACGCCAAGCGCGTTGCGGTCTTCGGTTTCTCACGGCTCGGTAAGACGGCACTGTGGACGGGCGCGACGGATGAGCGATTCGCCATGGTCATCTCGAACAATTCGGGCTGCGGCGGCGCAGCGCTCGCGCGGCGGCGGTTCGGAGAGACCGTGGCGGTGGTTAACAGAAACTTTCCCCACTGGTTCTGCGCGAACCATAAGAAATACAACAACAACGAAGACGGTATGCCGGTCGATCAACACCAGTTGATCGCCCTGATTGCTCCGCGTCCGGTCTATGTGGCTAGTGCCCAGGAGGATCACTGGTGCGACCCGCGCGGCGAGTTCCTTTCGTGCGCAGGTGCCGATCCGGTCTATCGATTGCTGGGCACCGAAGGCCTACCGGCGAAAGGGTGGCCGGAGGTGGACAAGCCCGTACACGGCCGCATCGGCTATCACGTCCGCGCTGGTAAACATGACGTAACCGAATTTGATTGGCAGCAATACCTCGACTTTGCCGACAAACACATCCGCGACCAGAAGTGAAGGGCGAAGCCGACGAATGAAGGCTGCATGATGCCAAAAATACGACAGCGATGCGGTGTACTGGTGAACGTACGTCAAGCAAGTGTCGCCACTCCGAGCTCGTGCACTCAGCGCCAGACGCATCCCGGTATCTAGCGGCAAAAAGTAAAATCAAGCCAAAATCCCGTCCACAACACTGGCATCAAAAACCGACGTCAGTTTCTCCTCAAATCCATCCCGCTCAAAGAAGAGCTCCTCGTGATGGAGTCCGAGAAGATGCAAGATCGTCGCGTGCCAATCTTGCACACTCACGCGATCAGCGACCGCATTGAGGCCCAGCTCGTCTGTCTCGCCGTGGATCGTCCCGCCACGGATTCCGGCGCCTGCCAGCCACGTCACGCCAGCGTTCTTGTTGTGGTCACGACCGGCCTTGCGGAGGTCTCCCCGGCCCTGCGCGATCGGCAATCTGCCGAACTCGCCTCCCCAGACGACAAGCGTTGATTCCAGGAGGCCGCGTTGCTTGAGGTCGGTGAGGAGACCGGCAATGGGTTTGTCGGTGCGGGCGCAGGCGCTCCTCAGACCGTCTTCGATTTGCGAGTGGTGGTCCCAGATCTGCCCGTTGATATAGAGCTGCACAAAACGAACGCCCCGTTCGACGAGACGGCGGGCGATGAGACAGCGGCGTCCGTAGGAATCTGTCACCTCGTCGCCGATGCCGTACAGCTCCAGCGTCCGCGGTGTCTCTGTCGAGAGATCAAGAGCGTCCGAGGCCTCCAGCTGCATGCGCGCGGCCAGCTCGTAGGTCTTGATGCGCGCATCCAGAGTTGCAACATGCGGACGCTTGCGCCGATGGATCCGGTCGAGACGGGAGATCAGATCTCTTTGTAAATGGACGATCGGCGCGGGCTGCTCGATTTCCGCCTTCAGATTCAGGATGGGTGAACCGCTCGAGCGAAAACGTGTCCCCTGGTACACCGGCGGCAAGAAGCCCGATTGCCAGTTCTCGATGCCATTGACCGGCAGTCCCAGAGGATCGTCCAGGACAACATAACCAGGAAGGTTCTGGTTGAGTGATCCGAGACCGTAGCCCACCCATGATCCCAGAGAAGGATAGCCCGGTAGCTGGTGCCCGGATTGGATCTTGTAGATGGCAGGTTCGTGCGTGATGTTAACAGTGTAGAAGGATCGAATCAGGGCAAGATCGTCGACGTGATGCGCCAGGTGGGGTAGAACCTCGGAAACCGACATGCCACACTTCCCGTGACGCTGGAAGGCGAAGGGACTTCGCATCAGGGCGCCCGCCGCCTGCGGACTTTCGACCTCGCCGGCTATTTTATCGAAGTACGATTTTCCGTGATGCTTCTCGAGCATGTCCTTGGGATCAAAGAGATCCATCTGGCTGGGCCCACCGTTCATGAAGAGGTGGATCACCGCCTTTGCCCTGGGCTCGGAATGAGGCTCCTTCGGGGTGAAATCGTATACCTCGTTTCGAGAGCCAGGCGGGGAATCCTCAGCAAGTAGATTCGCGCCACCGTAGAATTCACGTCCGAGAAGAGAAGAGAGCGCGGCGCCGTAGATGCCTGTGCCGACGTTTTCGAAGAAGCTTCGTCTAGTCCACATAAATGAACTCCGCCGAGTTAAAAAGAATATGACACATGTTCTCGAGAGCCAGCATCTCGGCACTCCCATTGCTTTGATCCTTGCGATGCTCTTTCCAGGTGCTCTGGAGGCGGGAAAAGGTCTCTTCCAATACAGTCCTTTCCTCGTCTGTCGGCAAGCGGCCAAGCGCCCGCAGAAAAGCCTGGTCGATTTGACGAAGCGGATCCGGGCCGGCCTCCCGATAAATTCTTTGGGCGAAGTATCGCGCCAGCTGCCAAACCCGGCCATCATTCAACAGGTGAAGTGCCTGCGTAACCACCGTGGAGCTAGGTCGCTCGAGACAGTTCGGATTCATCTGGGGCAGGTCAAACACCTCCAGTATGGTCGGCAGCGTCTTGCGCCGCTGCTCGATGTAGATACTTCGACGCCAGTGATCCCCGTCGCCCCGGGAGATGGCCAGCCCGTCGGCTCGCGTATCGACCCCTACTGGCGGACCGTATCGGGTCTCGTCCAGACGTCCCGAAACGTGGAGCAAGGTGTCGCGCACCGTCTCGGCATCCAGGCGCTTGAGGGGAAAACGACTCAACAGTCGATTATCCGGGTCGCGCTGCTGTGCCACCGGTGACACCACGGACACTTGTCGGTAAGTGGCGGAAGTCATGATCAGTCGATGCAGAGACTTCATACTCCAGCCGTCTCTGACAAAGGTTACCGCCAGCCAGTCCAGCAGCTCGGGGTGGGTCCGCGCCGTGCCGGTACGGCCAAAATTTCCCAGGGACTTGACCAGGCCGTCGCGAAAGTGATGCTTCCAGATCCGGTTGACGGCGACGCGCGCCGTGAGGGGATGGTCCGGGTCGATGAGCCAGCGCGCCAGGGCCAGCCTTCTGCCTGTTTTCGCGGAGCCGGGCCAGGGCGGCCTGATCTCGATGGGTTCGACACACATCGCCAGTACTGAGGGAAAGCCAGGCTGAACGAGCCCGTCCGGTGTTTTGTAGTTGCCGCGCTGGAGGAAGTAGGTGGGCGACGGCTGACCTCGATCCCACAGGGCCCGGATCATCGGCTCGCGGGGGATTTTTTCTTTGGCTTCAGAAACCTTCTTCTCGAGAGATTGGATTCTGTCAGCGTCGTCAGTGCTCGCTTTTTTCAACGCGGCAAGCTCGGCTTCGAGTTGCTTGCTCTCCTCGACTGCACTGTCACGCTCGACCTCCCATGCTCGACGCTCGGCCGGCATCACGTGGGGCAGATGACGTGCGCGATCCGTTTGAGGTTTGAGCCAGTCGTGTTCATCGTAGGCGCCCTTGAACATCGCCGTCAGACGGAAATAGTCTCGCTGCCCAATGGGATCGAACTTGTGGTCGTGACAGCGTGCACAATTTAATGTCAGACCAAGGACGCCACGGCCCAGAACATCGATCGCGTCGGCAATGACTTCCAGGCGGTCTGGCACGAAGCCGGTGATATCCGCCCAGGTCCCGTCCGGTCCCTGGCGCAGAAATCCGGTGGCGACGAGATTGTCATAAAGCTCCCGGGTGATCACCTCGGCGCTCTCATAGTCGGACAGTTCATCTCCGGCAATCTGCTCGAGAAGAAAACGGTCGTAGGGCTTGTCGCTGTTGTGCGCGCGGATGACGTAATCCCGATAACGCCAGGCGTGAGGACGCGGCAAATCCTGGTCGGTCTTGCCCTCGGAATCCGAGTAACCGGCAACATCGAGCCAGATTCTTCCCCAGCGTTCGCCGTAGCGCGGTGACTCGAGGAGGTGATCGATCAGACGCTCGTAGGCATCCACGCGAGGGTCGGCGAGGAAGGCCTCCACGTCCCGCGGCTCCGGCGCCAGGCCGGTCAAATCGAAATGGGCCCGTCTTATGAGGACACGGCGCTCGGCCTCCGGTGCGAACTCGAGCCCCGCATTTTCGAGGGCGCCGAGCACAAACGCATCAATGGGATTACGCACGCGCTCCGCCCCTCGAACAGATGGCACGACGATATCCTTCCTGGGCGACTGGAAAGCCCAGAACTGACGATCCTCCTCACTGACCAGGGGATCCGTGGAGCCCCCTGGTGGCGCCGGTGGATCGGGAACTTGCGGAGCCCCCATCTCGATCCATTGCCTCAACAGGTCGACTTCGCCGGGCTCCATCGGTTTGACTCTCGCTTCAACGAGTCGACGGCGCGGCGGCATCTCCTCGTCGAGGATGCGCCTGAGCATGAGGCTCTCATCAGGTTTTCCAACGACCATCGCCGGGCCTGACTTGCCGCCCCTGAGGATGGCTTCTCGAGAGCTCAGGTCGAGCCCCCCTTCTTGTTTTCGGGGCCCATGACAGACAGTGCACCGAAGGAGAAGAATGGGCAGAATGTCATGCTGCGTCACTGCCGGAGAATGCGAGTCACTCGCCAGGCAAGCATGCCAGGGGAAAGACACTATCGCGAGTGTAAGCATTACGATCGCAGCAAACGGGGTTGTCTGGCGATCTGTGAGGATCATCGGATCTTTCAGGGTAAGGGAATTCCAAAGCACAACGTATCCATTTTATGATATTCTGATGTCTCTTTCAACGGTCAGCTCGTGATCGTATGAATCGTCGCCTTCTCCATCGCCTTCGTCAACGACTTTGACCAACGCGGAAATGGCCGTCATTGAGTTGCTTGGGATTCCGTGCGGCTATTGCGGCATGCGATATGGCTTTCCTTGTTCATACAGCGCAACTCGAGCCTCAATCGTCCTCGCAAGCTGGTCAAGGTTCTCGGAGCGGGCTTGGGCAATCGCTTGGCGCGCTGTCGAGACCGCTTCGGTGAAACGACCAGCCTCGGCAAGTGAAGCAGCGAGCGTGTCGAGCTCACTTGCATCGGTTTCGCCGCTTAAGTTCACCAGACGCATGGCGAATTGCGTCGCCTCCGAACCGTTCCGCATTTCGTCATTAGGATGGGTAGAAAGGATCCATGCCAGGCTGTTGAGCGCAGTAGGTTGATCCGGCTCGATCCGCACAATCTCCCGGTAATAGTCTACGGCCTCCTCAAAACGACGAACCTTGAGCAGGCTGCGACCCATTCGCAGATAAACCGTCGTGTCGTACAAATTGGCGATACGTTGGATCTTCGGGTGCTCAATCGAACGCCCGGCCAACTGTGCAGAACCGACCCATCGCTCAGCACGAGTTCCCGATGAGTGAGCAACGTCTGCCAACAAGTCGTCAATTTGCAAGCGGCCTTTATAAACCACAGCCAGGCGACCGTTTGCGTCGATCAGGAAACTGACCGGGAGCGGCATCGGCAGTTCCCGGCCTGTCAGAAAGTTGAAATAATCCTGCAACAGACTTACCAGCCGCTCGGTCGCCATTCCACTAACGAACGGAAAACGACTCGTTTGTATCGCATCGCTGACGGAGGTTTTATCTTCAGGCTTATCGACGGACATCGCCACGACTTCAATCCCGGCCGATTGAATCTCTTCCGCGCGTTCTGCAAACTCCGCCAATTCCTCAACGCAAGGTGCACACCAGCTCGCCCATAACGTTATCAATACCGGCTTGCCGCCACCGACGGAAACCGGGGTTTCACCAGTACGGCGTGGGAATCGGAACTTGCGTGTCGGAAAAGGCGTAACCAAAGGGGTTCGAGCCGTATCGCTTTGGGCCGGAATCTCCTGCAGAGACGGCCCAATCGCGAGTTGCGTCGTTCGCGGCGAAACCTCGACGGGCTTGCCGTTACCTTGAGCAAGGTGGTACCGGCGATCGACAATGAGTCCGGAAAACTCCTCAACGCTTTCCGATCCGTCGCTGCCCGGCCAACGCACGATTAATTTGTCGATGGACTCGGCACTGCCCAGCCCGAAATGAAGCCACTTACTGGACTGAGCAAGAAAACCTTCTCCTGCACGAAGAGTCTTTATCAGTGGCTGATCATCGTTTCCTGCGATGTATACCTCGACACGAGCGCCAATCGCATCCCGATTCGTAGTTCTACCGTTGCCTTCAAGACGCACGGCAACGAATCGATTCGCGGTTAGTGTATCGTTTCTCATAAAGCGCAGCCGGGGCGCGTTGCGATTGCTGACCCACAGGTCGAGATCACCGTCCAGGTCCCAATCAACAATGGCTACTGCGCGTCCGTCGTCGGCAAAATCGAGACCGGAGGCAGCTGAAATGTTGGCAAACCGACCACCCGCGTTCGTTTCTCCACCAGTGTTCAGAAAACAACAGTTCCGCTCAAAGCCACTAAATGCTCTGCCTTGCTTGAGCATCAATTTAAAGTTCGACAACGCCCGGGCACCTGGTGCCGCTACTGTGTCCGTCGATGAGTCAAGCGAAAGCGGCAGGACCTGCCGCCAATAGTAACTTCACAAGTCACCGGTACCGGGCGTCGAGATGTAGCCGTTTGCTACCACCAGATCTTCCCATCCGTCGTTGTTCAAATCGACAAAATTTGATCCCCATGCCCAACGCCCGATTTGCACGGCGCAGGCTTCGCTGACATCGGCGAATGAGCCGTCGCCATTGCTTTTCAGCAAAGTGTTACCTCGCGCGAAACGCTGAAATCGTTGCCGGATCGGTTCGGCCGAACGCGGCTTAAATTCGGGTTGATAAGTGATACGGTTACCGGCCGCAGAGAACATGTTACTGACATAAACGTCCATCTGTCCGTCCCGGTTGTAGTCATTCCATGTTACCGACATGCCGGAAGCACTGTCTTCGGCGCCAGCGTCCGCGGCCACGTTCACGAACTTCCTTTGTTCGTCCCATTCGTCATTTCGGTAAAGCGCGTTGCGGCCAAAGTCGTTGGCAACATACAGATCCTGGTCACCATCGTTATCAAAGTCTTCCCATGCTGCTGCGAAACTCCATCGACGATTATTTGTGTCCAGTCCAACCTGTTTTGTTACATCTGCAAATTCCCAGTTCCTGCCCTCACCCATTTCATTTCGAAACAAACTGTTCGCACCACCGTTATTGGCATCGTGATAGACGAAACTCCCTCCAATCGCCCCGATCGGCCCGGGAGCCGTCTCATCGAGGTACCGATTCTCGCCATAGACGCAGCAATACAGATCTAACATCCCGTCTCGATCGTAATCGACAGCGCAAAGCGATGTAGTCGCTTCGTCCGTAGCCAGCACGGTTTGAATCCGGAAGCCGGTTTGATTCTCATTGGATGCTACAACGAGGTTTCCCACCGTCGCCACGACTAGATCCTGGTCGCCATCGTTGTCCAGGTCGACCAACAGCGCCGAGCGCGTATCCTCCAGCCAGTTGACTCCCCATTCATCAGACGCATCACGCATCGTACCGTCCGTATTCTGTACGAACAAAAGATTGGGAAGACCCGGCTCCTGACACAAATAGAGGTCGTCCAACCCGTCTCCGTTGACGTCTCCAATCGCAACTCCTGGCAGGCCGAATTGAGTGTGGAAGTCGTGAGTTGCCAGGCGTCCCAACCAATAGTTGACTCCCCGTAGCAGTTGAGCTTCGTAGCAGGCATTCTGAGCGAGCATTGACTCAGTGCAATCAACAAAAAGTGGCGATGCCGTGGTCTTCATAAGTGTCTGTTCGAAGTCTTCCACCTTGATCGACGTTAGCTGAGGCGGAGACGTACTATTGCCAGGAGTCCAGCGTATCACCCAGGTCGCGTGCTGTTCGGCTACACCTTTGGACGTCTGTCCAGCCAGGTTTAGATACTGTCGTGTTGTCACTTCACCTTCCGAAGGTTCCACACGAACTACCTTGAATTCGAAGCGGGCATCCGTCGTACCAGCCAGCAAGTTGCGAATACCCTCGATCGACTCGGATAGGCCGGTTGCGTCCGAAAATGTTCTGGACGAATCTACGTCCGCCTGTGGTCGCTGAACAACGAGCGCGGTGTCTTCATACACATTGTGAAGATTGTCCGGAAGCAACGGATCACAGACAAATTCGCTCGCCACCAAAGCCGCCAACTCCGCTGCCTGGACCGGATCTGGACGGATCAAAAGTTCTCCTAGCTGCTTCAATTGTTTTTTCGCCAACGCGTGGAATGCTTCGGTCTCCCATCCGTCGGCGGTGGGATCATCCATTTGTTTCCAGGAGCGGGAATTAACTGTTGGAACAATGGCTGGCCGCGTGGGTCGTGTTTGAGATTCTGATGGAGCTCGCTCAGGATCTAACTGCGTGGGTCGTGTTTGAGATTCTGATTGAGCTCGCTCAGGATCTAATCGAATTTCTCTATCAGTACCCCTCGACATCGAGTACCAGACAACGCCACCTATTGCGACCGTCAACAAGATAAGGACCAACCATTTCCCGCCTTTCCTGCCTGGACCGGCCGGATCCCGCTGCGAATTATGTCTAGAGCGATGTTTTTTGCTTCGTTTTTTTGATCGGGACATGATTGGAGTGATACGACTTACAGGGGTGGCGTGTGCGTCGGATCCTCATGACTGTCGCAGCAGGTCGACGTTAACCGCCGCACAACAAGTATCGACGTCAACCGGCCGTACAACAGCATTATAGGATTATAGGATAGTCGACGAGAATGCGGAAAGCAGAGAAGTTGCCGGATCCGCGCCGCGCCCGCCATCGCCCATACTCCCGGGACTTCAGCGAGGCGCGCGACCGTCAGACCAATGCCGGAGTCGACCTGAGCTTATCGAAGGGCACAACACAACCGAAAAACCTGTCAGTTAAACGTATAGCGTTTTTCCGGTCGTCGCGCAGCGACGCCCGGAAAAACGGGTTTGAACTGAGCCGCGGAGCGCGCGGTGAGACGAATAATTCGTGCTATCAGCCCATGATGATTCTTGCATTCCGACCACAGGACGGATAGGATACAGGGACGAAATCGTAACGTGCATGTGCGGATATGTATCCCCTTGTGGGGATTCAAATTCCTATCAGGATGCTTCTCCGTCGCACCATCATCGCATGTCCGGACTTCTTTCGTCGAGCCGCGTTGTCCTCGTCCTGCTCGTCCTGTCGACCGGCGTTCTGGTCGCGGATGACGGCGACCACACCCCTCATTGGTCCTTCGTCGCGCCAAAGCGCCAGACGCCAGCGCTCGATGTAAGCGCAGGCGTGCGTTCCGCGATCGACCTCTTCGTCCAGGCACGGCTCGAGACGGCGGGGCTCCAAGCTTCGCCCGCCGCCGACCGACGCACGCTGATGCGTCGACTGTCACTCGACCTCCTGGGGCTCCTACCCGCGGCTGAGCGCGTCGATCAGTTCGTCGAGGATCCCTCGCCCGATGCCTACGAGCGTCTCGTCGACGAAATGCTCGCCTCGCAGCACTTCCCAGAGCGCTGGGGGCGTCACTGGCTGGATCTGGCGCGCTACGCCGACAGTTTCGGCTATGAGCGGGATGACGTGCGCCCCAATGCCTGGCGATACCGCGACTGGGTCGTGCGCTCGATCAACCGCAACCAGCCCTACGACCAGTTCATCATCGAACAGATTGCCGGGGACCTCCTGCCGGATCCGACGACCGAACAGCTCATTGCGACCGGTCTTCACCGCATGAACATCAAGAACAACGAGTCAGGGATTAACAAGGACGACTACCAGAATCGGGAGACGGTCGATCGGGTCAAGACGACGGCGACGTCGGTGCTGGGGCTGACGTTCGAGTGTGCGCAGTGCCATGACCACAAGTACGATCCCATCTCGCAGGCGGAGTTCTATCAGTTCTACTCCTTCTTCAACAACGTGGAGGCGCACGATCTTGAGATCGAGGGCACACCGGAGGACCAGGCGCGCTACCAAGCCGCACTCGAGGCTTACGAAACCAAAAGCGAAATTCTGAAAACTCGCAAAACCGTTCTGGAGGAGATGAAGCAGCACCCGGCGCTGGAGCCGGGGCAAGCTTCGCTCGGGAACAACTCCGCCGCCATCGCGGAGAAACTGCGATGGTTGGACGTGTCCGACGCCCTGCGAGCGAGCCTCGGTATGCCCGTCGCCGAGCTCGGAAATGAAGAACGTCAGGACGTCGCGGAGTTTTGGGCGATGCTGGGTGTGCTAGAAGACGAGACCAGGAAACAGGTCTCTCAACTCTCCGTCCAGAAGCGACACCTCCCGCAGCCCTACGTCATGACGCTTCGCGAAAAGAGCGACGCGCGACCCACGTCCTCATCCGCGGCGACTTTAGACAGCAGGGGCAGGAAGTCGGACCTCGAGTCCCCGCTGTGCTCAATGCGCTGGAGTCACGGCGCGCGAACGCCGACCGGCTGGACCTCGCGCGTTGGTTGGTCGGTCCCGCCAATCCTCTCGCCGCGCGCGTCGCGGTCAATCATTTTTGGAAGCACCTCTTTGGCTCCGGACTCGTTGCGACCGTCGATGACTTCGGCACCCAGGGCGAAGCGCCATCGCATCCGGCGCTCCTCGATTGGCTTGCGGTGGAGTTCGTCGAGTCTGGCTGGGATCGGAAGCACCTCATCAAAACGATCGTCTTGTCCGACACTTACCGCCAGTCTTCGCGACTGCGTTCGGAGCTAGCGGAGATCGATCCCAAGAACCGCCTCCTCGCCCGGCAGTCGCGGTTTCGCGTCGAGTCGGAAGTGATCCGCGATCTATTTCTCGACGCCGCCGGGCTCATCTATCATCGCATCGGCGGTCCGACCATTCATCCGCCCACGCCCTCGGGGACCGAGGATCTGTCCTTCAAGTACAAGACGCGATGGATCGTCTCCGACAGGCCGGAGCGCTACCGCCGCGGCATGTACATCCACTTCAAGCGCACGAATCCGTATCCGAGCCTGACGATGTTCGATAGCCCGGAGAGTAACGTCTGCGAGGCCGAGCGCAACATATCGAACACCCCGCTTCAGGCGCTTACCACGCTGAACGACCCGGTATTCGTCGAATGCGCGCAGGCCCTGGGCCGCGACCTCGCCGTCTCGCCGGGGACACCCACGGCGCGGCTGCAATTCGCCGCGGCGCGCTGTCTGTCGCGAAGTTTCTCCGATGAAGAAGACAGGGTTCTGCTCTCACTTTTCCGCGCCGAGCAGGCCGCGTATCGCGATGACCTGGCCACGGCACGGCGCTTCGTCGGCGACTACTCTGCTAAGAGCATCTCCGACGACGTCACGGCAGCGTGGATCGCGGTTGCCCTCGCTGTTTTGAACCTCGACGAATTCGTCACCCGCCAGTAGGACAGTAGCCATGCGCCGTTTCGACGACATTCTCGCCAATCAGTTCGCGGAGCAGACCCGTCGGGACTTCCTGACGACCGCTGCGAGCGGGCTGGGCGGCGTCGCCCTGGCGTCGATGCTCCGTGACGATTTGCTCGCGGGGTCCGGCGAGGGGACCGGCATCCCGCACTTCGCGCCCACCGCCAAACGGTGCATCTTCCTCTACATGGCCGGAGGCCCGAGCCACGTCGACCTCTTCGACCCCAAGCCCGTCCTTAGCGAACGCCACGGGGAAAAGATGCCCGACTCGATCCTGAAGGAGGTCGAGTTCGCTTTCATCAAAAAGGAAGAGGCCGTGCTCAAGGGCTCGACCGCACACTTTCACCCGCGTGGCGAGTGCGGAATGGAGTTGTCCGACCTCATTCCCAGGATCGGCGCGCACGCGGATGACATCGCGTTGATCCGCACGATGCACGGCGAGCAGTTTAATCACCATCCGGGCCAGCTCCTTCTCAGCTGCGGCAAGGCGGAGATGGGGAGGCCCACCATCGGATCGTGGTTGCTCTACGGTCTGGGAAGCGAATCGGAGAACCTGCCGGGATACGTCGTTTTGACCGCGGGACGCGGCGCCAGCGGTGGGTCATCGAATTGGTCGAGCGGCTTTTTACCGTCGAGTTACCAGGGTGTTCTCTTCCGAGACAAGGGGGATCCAGTACTCTACCTATCTAACCCGCCCGGCGTCGCGCGCGCCAACCAGGGCAGGACGATCGACGCGATTCGCGACCTCAATGCACTCCGCTTTCGCGACGTGCGAGACCCAGAGATCACGAGCCGGATCGCGCAGTACGAGCTCGCTTTTCGTATGCAGACGTCTGCGCCGGAGCTGACCGATCTCTCCGGCGAAACGAAGAACACCCTCGAGGCATATGGCGTCGGACGTCGGACGCCCCGACCGACCGAAGGCATGCAGGCCGGCGATACGTACAACCGCTTCTCGGCGAACTGTCTTCTGGCGCGGCGTCTTGTCGAGCGCGGCGTCCGCTTTGTCAACGTCATTCACGCGTCCTGGGATCAGCACGGAGGACTCAAATACGATCTGGCCTGGAACTGTGCCATGGCCGATCAGCCCATCGCGGCCCTGCTGGACGACCTCAAGCAGCGCGGCCTCCTCGACGAGACGCTCGTCGTCTGGGCGAGTGAGTTTGGGCGCACCCCGCTCGGTCAGGGGGAGGACGGACGTGATCACCACCCCTTCGCCTTCAGCATGTGGATGGCCGGCGGCGGCGTGAAGGGCGGCGGCGTTCACGGGGAGACGGACGAGATCGGCTGGGCACCTGTCCGCGATCCCGTGCACATCCACGATTTCCAGGCGACGCTCCTCCACCTCTTTGGGATTGACCACGAACGGCTCATCGTCAGGGACCGCGGCCTCGACGTCCGGCTGACCGATCTCGAGGGGCAAGTCGTGAGCGAGGTTCTCAAGCGGCCTGTGACCGCCTGACCGATACCCGACGCGACGTTATAAATACCATCGTTGTCAGGGCGATACATGTTGGAACAATTGTACTTCTCCGCAGTCATCGTGTCCCAGGCGGGTTACAAACCTGCCCTACATATTCCGTCGAAACAAAAATTGACGGAGGTACAACGTTGTCACTTGGGTTCGCCGATTGCTTCGTCCTGCGACGAATCTGTCGGTTTGGACTCTTGCGTCGTGTCTTCGGTGGGTGTGCCGTTGGTGGGATCGCTTGGCGGTGATTCGGCCGGATCGTTGACGGTTTCTTCGACCGGTGCATCGGATGGTTCCTCGGCAAGCGGTTCGGATGGTTCCTCGGCCGGCTCCGAGGGGCAGTTTTCTTGTGCGCCCTCCGCGCGAAATACCGGGAACGAAACGGGGGGTGCGGCGCCGCGGTCCACAAGCCAGATGTTTCGGAACCGCACGGGGCTGCCGTGATCCTGCAACCGGATGGGCAACAAACACGGGCCTTCCGGTTTTCCCCCACCGGTCTTCGTTGGCAATTCGAAGTTGTCATGTATTTTCACGCCGTTGTGCCACACGCTGACCCGGGCGTTCTTCCGTTTGGT
>Ga0310123_10002655_pt1 | contig 14119 bp, 11 predicted proteins | sample CB6_AW_1057_MG_FD_203505 | JGI IMG/M metagenome (GOLD analysis project Ga0310123, IMG submission 203505) | Marine microbial communities from Western Arctic Ocean, Canada - CB6_AW_1057 | ecosystem: Environmental > Aquatic > Marine > Oceanic | place: Canada: Western Arctic Ocean | collected... | reverse complement strand
TGAGAAAGAGGTTGACGACAGCGTCGCTGGCCTCGAAGGGATCGATCCTTTCTCCCTTCAAGTTCAGCACATCGACCGATGAAGCGCGATTCTGATGGCCGCACCCGACAGCCAGAGCAAGTCCGACCCCCGCGGCCACCAGGACTCGAAAAGATCCCACTTTCAGTGCCAGCATCGACTAAGTCTTTCTCCACTACTGTATCAGAACGCTCCACGCAGCCGGGAGGCTGGCTGGAGTAGAATCAAAGAGATGAGATCTCCCGGTAGTCCGTCATGTTGAGCGGCGCGTTTCTGTCCGTGCTACTACTCGGGGTTCACTTCGTGGACGTGGCGGAGCAGGCGGGACTCTCCTTCCAACATATCAGTGGAAGCGCAGAAAAAAATTACATCCTGGAAACCATCGGCAGTGGAGTCGCCTGGATCGATTACGATCGGGATGGGTGGCCCGATCTCTTTGCGGTCAATGGAGGGAGCTGGGAGGAGCTTGTCAGGGGCGTACCCTCGACCGGCAATGCTCTCTTTCGCAACAACCGAGATGGAACCTTTCGAGATGTGACTCGAGCCGCCGGTGTGGCTGGATCACAGTGGGGTATGGGAGCCACAGTTGCCGACTATGACAACGACGGCTGGCCGGATCTGTACGTCTGCAACTATGGTCCCAACACACTCTACAGAAACAATGGCGACGGCAGCTTCAGCGACGCTACCCAGAAGGCTGGAGTCGGAGATCCTTCCTGGAGCTCGAGCGCCGCATTTGGCGACGCCGATGGGGATGAGTGGCTAGATCTGTACGTTGCCAACTACATCGAATTCGACCACCTGAATCCACCGGCCCGGTCCCCGGACTGCGAGTATCGCGGCATTCAGGTTCACTGCGGCCCAAGTGGTCTGGCGGCATCCGCAGACACCTTCTACCACAACAACGGAGACGGCACTTTCAGTCTATCCACTAAAGAATTCGGAATGGACGCGGCTGCCTCCTATGGCATGGGTGCTGTCTGGTGCGACTACGATAACGACCGCGACAACGACCTCTTCGTTGCGAATGATTCCCAGGCGAATTTTCTTTTCCAGAACCAGGGCAAGGGAAAGTTCAAGGAGATCGCTCTCACCTCAGGAGTTGCCGTCAACGAAGATGGTCAGGCTCAAGCGGGTATGGGCGTGAGTTTCGGCGACTACGACCACGACGGCTACTTTGATCTATATGTGACCAACTTCTCCGACGACTACAATACCCTCTACCGAAACCTTGGGAACGGCCTTTTCCGAGATGTCACCCGCGGGGCTGCCCTTACACTTCCCAGTCTGGTTTTTCTGGGTTGGAGCGCCAAGTTTTTTGATTATGACAACGACGGATGGGAAGACCTGCTGGTGGCCAACGGACACATCTATCCCCAGGTCGACTCGCGGCCGATCCTAATTCAATTCCGACAGCGCAAGCTCCTGTTCAAAAACCTGGGCAACGGGAAATTCAGTGAAGTTGGTGCCAGTCGAGAGATGGGCTTGACAGAGCAATGGTCGAGCCGGGGCGGCTGCTTCGCCGATTTTGACAATGATGGGGACGTCGACATTGCCGTCAACAACATGAACGCCCGCCTCTCGCTCTTCCGCAATGAGGGCGGCCACAGCTCCGGACATTGGCTTCGGCTCAACCTTGAGGGCAGACAAAACCGAAGCGCAATCGGGACCCGAGTCGTCGTGGAAACGGACGGTAGACAGATGCAGGAAATCCGCTCCGGCTCTGGCTATCAGTCAAGCCACGACCTCCGTCTTCACTTCGGTCTGGGATCCTCGCAAAGAGTAAAGAAGCTAACAATACGGTGGACGAACGGGGAGGAGCAGGACTTTCAGGACGTCGCCGCGGACCGTGGGTACCTTCTGAGACAGGGAAAAGCACTAGCCAGTGAGAAGCGTTTCACGGGAAAGAAGTAATCCCTTTCGGCCCTTGCTGGGCAGCGGAAACACCGGTAATGAGACGGAGACGGATTTGACAGGGTCGAGGAGAGGTCATTATTCTGTCATCGAAATGCTTGAGGATAAGGCGGCTTCGGGAATCTCGAGACGGCGCTGGTTTTCTCGTCTTCTAGGACTATTACCGAGCGCCGGTTTTCTGCGCGGCTGGAAGCAGGGCTTGGCGGCCCCCCTGCTTCAGTCGGCCCCAGCCCAGGATCAGCCTGCCCACCTTCAGAACGATCGTGTGATTATCAGCCCACTCCAAGAGGTCAAGGGGACGATCACGCCAACCGCCAGGTTTTTCATGCGCAACCACCACGATCAGCCGGAGCTTTCTCTGAAGTCGTGGAAGTTGAGCATTGAGGGTAACGTCTCCAAGCCCCTCGAATTGAGTTTCAGCGATCTGATTGAATCGCCCTCCGTCGGACTGGAATCAGTTTTGGAGTGCTCCGGAAACCGGACAGGTCTGGTCAGCAATGGGGCATGGGAAGGAGTCCCCATGTCCTATCTCTTGAAGGCTGCTTCGCCTGCATCAGATGCGACGCGAGTTTTGCTGGAGGGTGCCGACTCGGGATCCTTGATGAAGGACCAACCTGCTTTCCCCTTTGCTCGGATAGTGCCATTGGAGAAGTGTCTCGCCCCCGAGAGCATGGTGGCACTGAAGCTCAACGGACAGTTTCTACCGCAGAGGAATGGATTTCCGGCCAGAGCGCTGCTCCCCGGGTGGTACGCGATGGACTCGGTGAAATGGCTGCGACGAATCGTCTTATTGGGGGGTCTTGACTGGCCTGAGTCCTATTACGGTAGTGGCATGGACCTGCTGTATCAACGGTGGGTCAAACAAGGCGGGCGTGAACAGGTTACCTCCCGAGTCTCCGAACTCCTGGTCAACTCAGGAATCGCGTTTCCTTCCCCAGGGGAAAATCTTGGGGCAGGTCAGCACTCTGTTTGGGGATTCGCCTGGGCAGGGCCCAGAGCCATCCGTGCTACTGAGGTAAGTCTGGACAAGGGAAGGACCTGGAAAACGGCCAAACTCGAGACCGATTCAAGACCCTTCACCTGGGTCAGGTGGAGCTATCAATGGAGCGCGAAACCGGGCAAGCACACTTTGATGAGCCGGGCTCAGGATGGCACGGGTCAATGGCAGCCCAGTCGAAGGCCTCCGGAGCGTACAGACGGATACGAGCTGAACTGGTACGCGTCGGTAAACTGCGTGGTAGCGTAACCAAGACCTCGATCAGGGTAACAATGTCTATTAGTGCTCCATTCCATAAATACGATGATGTTTGTGGCGAGCGGGCCGGAGTCGAGGGCGCGAAGCGACGACGAGTCGATGCTGGGTATCGTAGAGGAGGAGCGACAAAGCCATCGGCCCGTCCCGTCGCCACCCGGAGGGTAGATGGGGGTTGTGGACGATCTCTGCGTTGGTTGTCGTCGAAGATGGCCCAGCATCGTCTTCCTCCTCCTGCCTTGATCTCGCCTCACAAGCCCCATCTGCAAACATCATCGTATTTATGGAACGGAACACTTAGGCTTTGCTTTCGTCTCGTAAGCTTCGTTTTTTTGGGCCTGACCATCGTTTCCGGGGCACCGAGACAACAAATTGCAACCTCATCGGATCCCACTGCGCTCGACCTTGCTTCGCTCTTGGGCCAGTTTGGGGAGGAGCCCTCAGCCGCCCAACTGGGAAGGGTGAGGGACTGGCTGGGTTCCCACCAGCCTGGCCAGTGGGAGGCCGCCTTCGACGAGGTTCTGAAGCTCACGGACTCCCGACCGGTTCATGACCTTCTGATTCAGGAGTCCCATCGCCGAAAGCATCACGCGTCGGCGAGAAAGCGCCTGAGTACGCTCAGCGATAATAATCCCTCCACGCCAACCTATCTCGTTAATCTGGTCCAGTTGGAGATCCTGGCAGGTGATGGCAAGAGGGCGCGAGGGCATCTGCGGAGTGCCGCCACGCGGTTTCCCAAACTGGCCCAGATCCATTCAGATCTGGGGCAGTGGCTCTTTGATCACGGGCAGGGCGATCTGGCCTTCGCCGAGCTGCTGCGGGCTCAGAGTGCGGGAACCCTTCCCCCCAGAGCCGCTCTAGTGCTCGCCAGCATGGAGGCGACCGTGGGGGCTTACAAGGACGGAATCGACACGGCCTCGTCGATCGAAAAGAGATCCGATCTGCCCGCCCCGGTTCGAGCCGAGGCGGCAGCACTGACCGGCAAGACCTATGCCTTGGCCAGGCAGGAGAAAGACGCGGCAAGGTACCTGGAGCAGGCTATCGAGCTAGCTCCAGAAGTCGAGGATTACTATCTCTCACTGGCGAAGGTGCACCAACAGTCGCAGAGCGAAGGTGACGCTTTGGCCGTCCTCAGAGAAGGGCATGGAAGACTCCCTGAAGCCCAGGGCCTGGGCGTGGCTCTAGCACGCAGGCTCATGACGGCGGGCGACTTCAACACCGCGATCGGGATACTCTCTGGTATTTCGAACCGGTCGCCCGATCAGCTTGAAGCGCTGAGTCTGTTGGCCCAGGCTCACCGTGCCTCGGGGAATCCGAAACTGGCCACCCAGACGTGGCGCCGTCTTGCCCAGCACCAGCCCCGCTACCCCATGGTCCACGTCTTCCTGGCCCAATCACTCAGTGAGGAGGGTGCCTCCAACGCCGAGGTGCTGGAAGCTCTGAAGACGGCCGAGGCAACCTCTCCAGGTGACTCTGATGTCTACTATCTCCGGGGCAGGGTGTACAACGAGATGGGCCAACACGAAGAAGCGGTGAAGGAGCTGACACGCGCCATCAGCATGCAGCCCAACATTCCCAGTCCTTACTACCAACTCGGTCTGGCCTACCAACAACTAGGACAAGAGGAACTCGCCCGAAAGCAGTTCGAAAAGAAGGAGCGGCTAGAGGGGGCAACGAGCGGCCGGTGAACCCTGGCTCCCCCTCTGGATCATTCAGGAGGAAACTTTAGGTTGAGGAGGGGGGAGATTGTGCTGTTGTCGGGCTCTCTCCTCGGAACTTAGCCTCATGTTGCTAACGGCTCAAGTCGTTCTCGGCTCTGTCGGACTTGATTGTTGACACTTGGTCCAGGTTTTTCTACGACGTTCCGACGAATCGTTTAAGTTTCACGTCAGTCCCGCCCCCAGGGAGCCCTGGCCCCATTCGAGAAAGAAACTTGGAGTCCCGGTCGTGGCGGCGGTTTCCAGGCCGCCGTGTATCGAGCCAAAGGCTCGAAAAAAAAGAATACTTCGGCCTGGAGACCGAATCCACGTCGGCCCGCCGGAGCCAATCGAAGTTTCAGCTTAGATCAACTACCAGTACTTGGGAACGTTTTCTTCCTCTTTGGTGATCATCTCGAGGACGGATGGCCGCCCGCTCTGCGATACTTCTAGAGCCTTTCTTATGGCCGGCCTTATCTGGTCGGGGGTCTCCACACGCTCGGCATGGGCACCCAGTCCTTCCGCTACTCGAGCGTAGTTTCCCGTGAACTTGTTGCTTCCCCAATGTTTGGTGGCGTAGGGCATGTGGGCATGGTAGTGAGTCATGACTCCGTTGTTCAGAATGATGGTCACGGTGCCGATCTCGGCTCTTACCGCGGTTTCGATGTCGAGACCGGCCATGCCAAAGGCGGCGTCTCCCATGATGTTGATGACCTGTTTGTCAGGACTGGCTAGCTTCGCTCCGAGGGCTAGTCCGAGACCATATCCCAACTGTGTCGACTTGCCCCATCCGATGTAGCCCCTGGGTGTCACTGGCTGCCAGAAAGGCACCAGCTGGTCGCGCGGGTAGCCGGAGTCGTGAGTCACGATCGAGTTCGCAATGTCGACTTCTGACGCCAACTCCCTGAAGACCCGATAGGGGCTGATCGGCACCTCGTCCGAGGCAAGCCTTGGACCCCACTCTGCCATGAAAGCCTTTTGTACCTCTCGGATCTCACCAGCAACTCCATTTTGGTCAGGGCGTCCCTGGGACCCGATCTGACGTTTTACTTCTTCGATGATCTGGCGCAGGACCAGTTTGGCATCGCCAATCGCTCCATAGTCGATCGGATGGTCCTTGTTGACGTCCTCGGCACAGTTGGTTGACTGGGCCACAGGGATTCCTTTCGGCACGGGCGGATTGAAGGAGAAATTAGTCAAACTAGTGCCCACTCCCAGGAAAAAATCCGTCTTTTCCAGAAAGTGGGCCGCCATCTGGGTGTGGGTATGGGAACCGGTTCCCAGTGCCATTGGATGGTTCTCGGGGAAAGCGCTCTTCCCGGCCAATGAGGTGAGCACGGGCAGGTTGATCAGCTCTGCCAACTCGACCAGCTCCGCAGTGGCCTCTGCGTAGAGAATTCCCTGACCGGCCGTGAGGACGGGACAAGACGCCCGAAGGAGCGCGCCCACCAGGTCCGCGACCTGGTCGGGGTCGGCGCCGCTTCGATACTTCTGAACCGGCTGGTAATCGAGTGAATCATGTGGATACTCCGTCGTGCCTACATCGTCTGGAATCTCGAGAAGTGCCGGTCCCAGGCGGCCATGCTTCAGCTGGCTGAAAGCGTGCCGCATGAGAGCGGGGATCCGCTCGACTTGATTGAGATGTGCGTTGACTTTGGTGACGCCCCCATAGTGATCGACCGAATCGAAACCGGGATGGATTCGAAAACGATCCGCCGGCGAACCACCTGGCAGGAGAATGATGGGAACGGAGTCTGCAAATGCCTGGGCTACTCCTCCAAACGCATTCTCCGCCCCGGGTCCTCTCTGCATCGTAAACACGCCGATTTTGTTGCCGTTATTGATTCGGCTGAAGCCGTCCGCCATGTTCACGCCGACGCGCTCCTGACGCACGATGATAGGGCGGATTCCCTCCATGGCAACCTTATCGATGAGCTTCTGCTCCGGATAGGCGGTGATCCATTCGACCCCCTCTGCTTTCAATATCTTGGCGATGACCGTGTTCCCGTTCATGCGGAATTACCTCCCTGCGATGCCGACTCTGTTTTAGATTGAGTTGATCTGCGAATCTGCCCCTGCGCGAACCCTAACGACTCTTGCCCCGAGCCTTGATCTCCCACTCTCCTACGACTTCCTGGCCTCGACACGCCACCAGCGAATCCTGCAGATTGACTGCAACGCAGATGTGATTGGGTATGACTCGAAGCTGCTCACCTACGGCAAACTTGCGCCCATCCGGAAGCTTGAGGAAACCGTGTTCCTCGTTCATTTTCTCGAAGACAATCTCTGGGTGTCCCTTGACCAATCCATGTCCTCCCTTGCTCCCAGCGGCCAAAAGATCGGAGGTAAAAGCCTTTCCTCCCCCATCGATGATGACCTGACCAGGGACTGCGTTACTGGCAACAGTTACCAGAAGCGTGGCTGCACATTCCGATTCGCTGCAGGCCTTCCACTCCAGCGTGTTACGGTCATTGAAGATATAGGTGCCAGGTCTTATCTCGGTGAGGTTCTCTATCTGGTCCGAGTACGGGGCCGAGGGCGTGCTACCGCCACTAACTCGAAGCACTGGTATTTTTTCGCGATCGAAACAGTCGAGCTGGTATTGAAGATCCCGGTTGAGCTGCTGCAACGTGTTCGTATTCCCGTCAAACTCGGGATGGATGTGCCCTGGATAGAACATCAGCCCCCCGAAATGGACGCCTGCAGTGGACTCGATGAGTCTAGCTAGTTTGACTGCCTCCGGGCCTGGAGCAACTCCGCAACGCCTTGCACCCAGGTCGATCTCCACCAACACTTCCACCGATTTCCCGTCTGCGGCCTTTGCGACCCAACTCACGGATTCTTCTGAGTCCAGCGAAACCGCGACTCGAGCTTTTTCCAGAACGGTTCTCAGGCGCTTCGCCTTACCGGCCCCGAGCAAAGGATAGGCCAACAGGAGATCATCGAGGCCTGCGTCGCTCATCACTTCCGCTTCGCCCAGCTTGGCCACCGTGATGCCCCGGGCTCCCAACTCGACCTGCATCTTTGCAAGCTCTGGAATCCTATGGGTCTTGATGTGCGGTCTGAAATCCAGGCCTTGTTGGCGGGAATAGTCCGACATGCGCTGCAGGTTGGCCTCCATGATGTCCAGATCAATGAGAAGTGCGGGGGTTTCCAGTTCGTCGATTTTCATGGAGTTTTATCCAGCAGAGCTACTCCTCTTCCGGAAGAATTACCCTGCGGTTCACAGTTCGAATCTTGTCTTCGCAGACCCACTTGAGAGCCCTCTTGTAGATGTCGTGTTCGTAGACCAGAATCCGCGCCGAGAGGCTTTCCTCAGTGTCGTCGTTCAAGATTGGAACCGGGTGTTGAAGAATTATGAGTCCATGGTCGACTTCTTCGTCCACGAAGTGAACTGTGCAGCCCGTCACCTTGGCGCCCCGATCCAGCGCTTGTCCTTGGGCGTTCAAACCAGGGAATGAAGGAAGCAAGGAAGGATGAATGTTGAGGATTCGGTTGGGGAACTCCCGGATGAGAGTGGGACCAAGAATGCGCATGAACCCGGCGAGACAGACTATGTCGATGGCCGCCTTCCCGAGCTCTGCGCTTACCAGCCGATCGTAGGATTCACGATCGATTCCCTTGGATGGGAGGTAGACTGTCTCGTAGCCTCGGTCGCGCGCGTGGTCGAGTCCGGGGGCCTCTTTCCGGTTGGAGATAACCAGTGAGATTCGTGCCGAGATCTCTCCTGTCTCAACCGCATCTGAAAGGGCGAGAAAGTTCGATCCACGGCCGCTGAGCAGCACGGCAACATTCTTCACTGGTATTGAACCTCTCCGCTGCCCTTGACGATCTCTCCAATACTGTAGTAGGTCTCGCCCCTGGCCTCCAGATGGCCAACGACACGCTCATATCTGTCAGCGGCAACGACCAGGATGAGTCCCAACCCCAGGTTGAAGGTGCGGCGCATCTCCTCTGGCGCTACCTTCCCTCTTTCCTGGATGAAGCGAAAAACGGGAAGTACTTCCCAGCTGTCGACCTCAATTCTCGCTCCGAGCTCGGGAGGTAGGACGCGAGCCAGATTCTCGGTGATCCCTCCCCCGGTGATATGGGCGATCGCATGAAGATCGTCGGCTTGAAGCAGTTCCCTGACCACAGAGAGATAGTTGCGATGCGGGGTCAGGAGTTCCTCTCCCACAGTCTTTCCCCATTCCGCCACAGGTGTGTCGACAGTGAGTTTCTCTTGCTCGAAGATCAACCGTCGCACCAGAGAATAGCCGTTGGTGTGGAGTCCGGAAGAAGGCAAGCCGATCAGTCTGTCTCCTTCGGTGACGTCTCTGGCACCAAGGATCTTGAACTCGTCCACCAATCCCACCATGAAGCCAGCGAGGTCGTACTCATCCTCCTGGTAGAAATCGGGCATCTCTGCCGTCTCTCCGCCAAGCAGGACACAACCGGCCTCTTTACAGCCTTCGACCAGTCCCTGCACGATCTGCTCTACGACCGACGGGTCCAGTGTGCCTGTCGCGATGTAGTCGAGAAAGAATAGGGGCAGCGAGCCGTGGGTAAGGATGTCATTGGAACAATGGGCAACGAGATCCATTCCGACGGTGTTATGGATGCCCGTGAGGAAGGCGATTTTCAGTTTGGTGCCCACTCCGTCTGCGCTGGAAACCAGGATCGGTTTCTGGAAGTGGACCAAGTCTGGACGATACAGTCCAGCGAAGGAACCAACGTCTCGGACTACGCCAGAATCGAAGGTTGAGCGAATCAGATCCTGGATCCGCTGTTTGGCCTGGTTTCCCCTATCGATATCGACGCCGGCATCACGATATTTCATCTCGATCACCGACACTCAAATGATCATTGGGGGAGGCCTCCAGATTAAATAGCTCCTTCTGGACCACTTCCCGATTCACCGTGATCGGATAGTTTTCATCGAAGCAGGCCGAACAGAAATTCTGCTGGGCGGAAACGGCCTCCTTCATTCCCTCAAGGGAAAGGTAGGAAAGGCTGTCGGCTCCGACGAACGCTTCGATCTCAGCCAGCGTCTTATTGGCACCAATGAGCTCGCCATGAGTCGGAGTATCGATGCCGTAGTAGCAAGGCGAGACCGTTGGCGGCGAACTGATCCTGATGTGGACTTCACGTGCCCCGACAGACCTGACCATCTCGACGATCTTCCGGCTAGTGGTGCCTCGCACGATGGAGTCGTCCACCAGAACTACCCGCTTTCCATCCAACAGCTCTCTAATCGGATTCAGTTTGATCTTGACCCCGAAATGGCGAATCGACTGTCTGGGCTCGATAAAGGTCCTCCCCACATAGTGATTGCGAATCAGACCCACCTGGAAAGGGACACCCGACTCATATGAAAAGCCCAAAGCAGCGGTCACCCCTGAATCCGGAACTGGAACGACCAGATCGACTTCCGCGGGAGATTCCTGCGCCAATTTCCGGCCCATCATGTAGCGACTGTGGTGAACGCTTCTCTCGAAAACTCGACTATCGGGCCGGCTGAAATACACGTGTTCGAAGATACAGAAGGCATGTCGAGCGGAAGGAGCCTGGAACGTCGGGTTCAGCTGACCATCTTCGATGCACAGAATTTCCCCTGGAGCGACGTCCCTCAGATACTCTGCCCCAATCAGGTCGAAGGCACAGGTCTCGGAAGCCACCACGTAGGCATCATCAAGTTGGCCCAGGCAAAGGGGGCGCACCCCATACGGATCACGGATGGCATAGATTCTCCGAGGTGTCTGGAGCAACAGGGAGTAGGCACCGCGAACCGCCCCCAGCATTTCCACCAGAGCCTGACCCAGATCTTCCTCCGATGAATGGGCCAGCAAGTGAAGCATGACTTCGGTGTCCGACGTAGACTGGAAGACAGCTCCATCGTCCTCGAGTCTCTGCCGCAGCAGTTGGCTATTGACGATGTTACCGTTGTGCGCCAACGCGATCGGGCCTCGCCAGGACTCACTCACGATTGGCTGTGCATTAGCCAACGTGCTTTGGCCTGTAGTGGAGTAGCGAACATGACCGATTGCCGATTCTCCCGCGAGATGGTCCAGCTGGCCATTGCTGAAGACCTCGGCAACATAGCCCATCCCCCTTTCCTGGTGAAGCAGGGCCCCATCCGAGGTAACGATCCCGGCCGACTCTTGCCCGCGGTGCTGGAGTGCGTACAGACCCAAATAGGTCAGGCGCGCTGCCTCTGCGTGAGAGTGGATACCGAAAACCCCGCACTCGTCGCGGAACTTATCGGGTTGGATCGAAAGAGCAGGTGGAATCAAGGAGAGACAACCTCGTTCTTCAGCTAGCGTTCAGAGTTGAGTCTGGCAGTATAGCTGGATATGACATCGAGATGAAATCCTACCGGTTGGGGCGATCGAACCTCAGTCCAGATAGGCAATCCTCTCTCGCCACCAGCAGAGGAACTCCCCGCTGAACATTATAGCACCGGGAACTGTCCCCGCATGCAGGGTCGCAAGTGCCAGGTTGCAGGTCGGTGAGGAAGGAAATTTATCGGCTGATTGCGGTCTCGGAACTCATCGAATATGCTTCATGCCGCCGGGGGGCAAATGAGAGAGACCTGTCAGGACCATCACGACGTAGCATGAGCTACGAAGGCAAACGAATTCTGGCGATCGTCCCAGCAAGAGGCGGCGTTCAAAGAATCCCGCGAAAGAACCTTGTTTCTCTCAGAGGGAATCCGCTCCTCTGGGATAGCGACTGCTACCTTGCCGTCAATAACTACACAGGCAGAACAGATAAATACATCGTGACAGATACCCAGAATCTTCATGCTTCGTTTACCTCAAAGGAACCTTCTCAAAAGCGTGACTCACCATTATCTCTCCGAGCCTGACAAGTTCTTAGGCCGACTCCAAGCCCTGCGCAAATGCTGCTGCTTTCTCAGCGGTCCGCTGCGCCGTCTGGATGCAGTCTGGAATGCCAACGCCCCCCACAAAAGCGCCGGCAAGGAACAATCCTGGAGTTTGCTTCAAGGCCCTCTTCAACCCTTCCATCCTGTGACCATGCCCTACGACCAATTGTGGCATGACGCGAGTGTGGTGAAACACTCGCTCCAAGATAGGAGCACAGCTAGCCCCCAACAGTCGTTTTACTTCGTCGTGGGCCCTGGAAACGGCCTGCTCGTCCGTGACCTTCGCTCGAGCCATTCGTCCATCGTGGGCAATACATCGGAGAAGTACCAGGTCGGGTGGACATCTTTCGTCAAACTTGCTGCTCACCCAGGTGCAGGCGTCGATGAATCGAGCTTCGCTGGCGGGCGCGATAAATCCGAACCCGTCGAGAGAATGAGAAAACTCCGAGCGTTTGTAGGCAAGGTAGACAATCTTGCTGGAGGTATAGGGGACCTTCCGCAAGATTTGGCTGGCTTCGAGGTTCGTATCTCCCAAGATCTCTGCGCTGGAAACGGCGGGGGTAGAGAGAACCACAAGATCGAAACAATCGTCGAAACCGGGGGCTCTCAGGCGGAAAACTCCGGCCTCTGAGGAGAGTCGGAGATCGGCAAGATTGCGACGGATCTCGACCTCCTCCAGGCTCTTCACCAGGAGGTCAACCAACTCCTGCATGCCCCCACGGAGGGTCAAAAAGAGTGGAGACGAGCTGGCCGAGGGTCCGGCTCTACCCTGGCGAAATCCCTTCCAGAGACTGCCGCACTTCTGCTCAAGTTGAAAGAGGAGGGGAAGCGCACTGCGGGTACTTAATCGTCCGATGTCTCCGCCGTAGATCGCGGAGACCAGAGGCTCGGCGATCCTGTCGGTAAACTCTCTTCCCAAGCGCCGCTCGAAAAAGGAGCGAATGCTGGGATCGCCCTGGCTTCGACCTACCAGGGGTTCCAAGGACGCTCTCAGCTTGCCTGCTCTAGTCAAGGAGGCTGTCGACCAGAAAGTCTTGAGGCTGACCGGAGCCAGAAAAGCCATGCCCTTGGGTAGAGGCTCGAGTGCCTCCCGGCCCACCACATAGGTGCGCCGATGCTCGTCTCTGGAACCGATCAAGTTATCCACCAGACCCAACCGTTGCACCAACTCGCGAGCAGCAGGCTTGTAGCTCACGAATGCCTCGGGCCCCCACTCCAGTAGACAACTCCCGATCTTCTCCGAGCGGATAACGCCTCCTAGACGATCCGATCGCTCCAATATACTGATATCCATCTCGAGGGACTTGTCCAGGCTCTCTTGGAGCAAGAAGTGGGCGCTGGCGAGGCCCGAAATCCCCCCGCCTACTACTGCAATCTTGAGGCGTCCCGCCATTTTCTCTCCCTCAACTCCTTCATCGCACAAGGGGCAACGACCCCGCTCTCTTCCCGACGGATGCTAGCAGATAAACTCGTGCATACGACACCTCTGTATGATACAGGTAGATTTAGGGGAGGCCCGCTTGGGGCCTCGAAAAGACTAACTCTATAGTGTTACGGATGCTGTGAAGAGAGAAGCAAGAGTTTATCTGTCTCCGCCCCACCTGACGGGCACTGAGGGACAGCGCGTACAGCGGGTCCTCGACTCCAACTGGATTGCCCCCTTTGGACCCGAGGTAAGAACCTTTGAAAGGGAGTTTTCCGAGCGGGTCGGCGTCGATCACGCGCTGGCTGTCTCTTCGGGAACGGCCGCACTGCAACCTTGCCCTCCAACTGGCCGGAGTAAAGCAAGGAGATCATGTCCTGTGTTCGACTCTGACATTCATTGCCAGCGCCAATCCGATTGTCTATCTGGGTGGAATCCCAGTTTTCATCGATTCCGAGCCAGACTCGTGGAATATCGATCCCGATCTGGTGGAAGCGGAACTTGAAAAACGAGCCCAGCGAGGGAAACTACCCCAGTAAATTGTGGTGGTCGATGTGTTCGGACAGAGTGCTGACTACGATCGACTTCTGAGTATCTACGCGCGATACGAGGTCCCCGTGGTTGAAGATGCCGCCGAAGCTCTGGGTGCGACCTATAAAGGAAGGTCGGTCGGCTCCCTGGGCCAGTTCGGTGCTTTCTCGTTCAACGGCAACAAGATCATCACGACGTCCCAAGGTGGAATGTTGGTCTCCAACGATCCCAAGTCCATTGAGGCGGAAAATTTTCTGGCGTTGCAGGCCAAGGATCCGGCCGCTCACTACCAGCACTCTACTGCTGGATACAACTACACCATGTAGCTCCCGATTCATAGGCAACAATTTCTCCCGGGCACATAGGTTACACTTTTGGAGTCTTGGAGTTTCATTCTTCGGTGGGTGTATCTCGTCGTA
>Ga0310123_10002652_pt1 | contig 14142 bp, 14 predicted proteins | sample CB6_AW_1057_MG_FD_203505 | JGI IMG/M metagenome (GOLD analysis project Ga0310123, IMG submission 203505) | Marine microbial communities from Western Arctic Ocean, Canada - CB6_AW_1057 | ecosystem: Environmental > Aquatic > Marine > Oceanic | place: Canada: Western Arctic Ocean | collected... | reverse complement strand
GACGTTTCCAACCAACTGCGTGAGAACACACCCATCAGCAGCAGGCGGATGATCCAGCGCGTGGTCAGTAACTGGCGTAAACCGCTCCGTATTTGCCACCGCACCACGGCCTCGTGGCCAAGACAATCGGAATCGCTTTGACAAACGATACAAAAATCGGGTCACTCTTGACTGCTGCCGAGCGCAGGCAGATGTTGGCTGCCGTGTAACTAACGGCACCTAGAACGCCGGCCACCACACCCGTCAGAAAAGGATCCATCGTCGATGATGCTATTACTGCGGAGTCTGCTTGCGACGGCTCGTTTCTCCGTCTAGGGTTCCGGAACCCCAAGATCACGGCATGTCTTCCGAACGAGAAACTCGTTGGTCTCGCGATGCCGGGGACAGCGTGCGTCTCGTTGTTTGATGAATTGAAATAGAGATTGTGTTTACCACCCTCGGGCAGCAATTGGCAACCGTCTGTTTCAAAGTGCCGAATCAGGTCACGGCGTTTCATGATGCGGAAAGATCGAAAGGTTCGGGAGAGACTTCTTTTCCAGCGATCGATTTGTTGGAATTTTCTCGGTTTGCCTTAAGGACCACTGGTACAACCTCCTTGAGGTTTTCACAAGCCTTCTCAAGTGTGGCACCTTGTGTGTTGGTTCCCGGCAGTTCCTCAACGAAACCGATATGGCCCTCGGGAACAGGCATGAATACGGCAGTTAATTGCATTCGTTTTCATTCATTGATAGCACGGATTCACTATAGCGAGTGAGTTGGAACGAAGCAAAAGACGGATCAATGTTCCTCCCTTTCGACGGCTTCACATCCGTGTGAATCGGCGAGCAATCACAATTGACTCCGGCTTAGTCCCAGGTAATACCAGGAAATTCTTGGCGGGTGGCACACCACGCGGTAAATACCAACTGGCGAATGGGCAATCGTCGGCTGGCAAAGACAACGCGCGAAGAGAATTTGGCCGGGTTACGAGACAAAGAGGTTGGAGCTAGGATACGGAATGGACCTTGTTTCACCACCCGCGCAACACATCCCAAATTTGGAGGTAATCAAAGTGAACTTGGAAGGTAAAATCGCATTGGTGACTGGTGCGGCCGGCGGCATCGGTCAGGGTTGTGCGGTCGAGTTAGCCCGCTGCGGTGCCGATGTGGTCGTTAACGGCCGGCCTGACGGTACCAGCCCAGCAGCGACGTGCCAGCAGATCGAGAGCTTGGGGCGCAAGGCGACGCCGATCGAGGCCGACGTGTTTGAACGGTCCGCTTGCGCGCAGCTGGTGTCGGGAGCGCTCGAGGCGGTCGGGCGTATCGACATCCTGGTCAGTAACCCGGCCAGCGGCCGGCGCTGCCCGTTCTTGGAGTTTGATCCAGACGAATTCGAACGGAACATCAAGGGCACGCTGAACGCCGGATTTCACATGGCACAGCTGGTTGCCCGGCACATGGTCGATCGTGGTGGCGGCGGAAAGATCATCTTTATCTCTAGCGTGCACGCCGAAATGCCTTATCCGCCCGCTGTTTCGTACAATGCCGCCAAGGCCGGGTTGAATCACATGACGTCGTCGATCGCGGTCGAGTTGTTCCAACACCGCATCAACGTCAATGTCATCAACCCGGGTTGGATCGACACGCCCGGCGAACGGCGCGATTTCACGGAGGAACAGATCCAGCGAGAAGGCCAGAAGCTTCCGTGGGGCCGCATGGGTACGTCAGCTGACATCGGTCGTGCGGCCGCTTTTCTGGCTTCGGATGATGCCGATTACATCACCGGTACGACGCTGCGTGTGGACGGCGGATTTGTCTACAAAGACGTCGCGCCACCCGCGTGAGCTATTTGATTGCTAACTCTGCTGTCCGCCGTTCTGGTCGGCGCCGGAAGATCTGGGGACTGCTTCACAAGATTGTCCTCGGCACGCGCCGACGATGAATGAAGCGGTGGCGTCTGGGGGTCGTGCCATGGATTTCGATCCGCACCCGGCCAGGCTTTGGCCGCCGCGCCCCGCGAAGAGCTTGACGATCAGGTCCTACAGCTGGCCTGGCGCGAGGTGTTGCAGGATGTTGTGTTCGACATCAGGAAATGGATCGCACGAATCGGCTTCGGGCCGGTCTTTGGCATCCTGCAGGTCGCAATGCTGGGTGCGCTCCGCCTGGCGGACGTGCTGGAGGATATGGTCTCGGATCGTGTCCAGGTGCCGACGGATCCACTGCTCAAGACAGGCGATACCCAGCTGAAGGAGACGGACGAAGTGCAAGACAGCGTCCGACTGGCCCAGTACCGCATCGCACAATTTGACCAGCTCCACCAGAAGCTGGACGACACGAAGGAAAAAGTAAATAAGGTCAAAACCGCCCGGCAGAGCCTCGAGTCGCGGGCCGGTGAACTGGCTGATCATTTCGAGCAGCTGGAGAACCGTTTTGTCAATGCCAACCGAAAAATGCGTAATGACCGCGAATGCCGATTGGAATAAATGATCAGCAACTTTGCCAACCAGGTCGTGACGTTCGACAAACTCTACGGCTGGCCAAACTCGAACCGATGCCGTTGCGTCAAATCAGCGTGGTCAACCCGTTCACACTTTCGTCCGACTATCCGACGTTTGTCTTTTCATCGTCGGCGCGGTTTGAATGGCGTTTTGATGGTTATGACCTGGGAGAAATCACCTATCGAGTGCACTTTGACACGCAACGTGACTTCGCCCGCGCCGGCCAGGGAACAACGCGCCTAGCCAAGTTGGATTTGCCGCCGGATTTTCCACATGGGCCGGTCTATTGGAATGTCGAAGCGATCGATCGGAACGGACAACTGATGGCAACGAGCGACGACGGTTATTTTGAATTCTACGAGAACTCGAACGACCGTATTCGCCGCACCGGGGGTATCCGCATCGGTGTGGCGTGTTCGGTAGAAGAGGAATTTTCCTACTTCGACAACGCGCAAAGACGATTGACCGGTTTTGACATCGAACTGGCTCATTGCGCGAATGTTTCTGGAGCAAGCGGAAGTACGGCCAGTGTTTATCGGCTACAGCGGGAACCGGATTTTCGATTTGGTGCGGCGCAATGAAGTTGATTTCATTATTTCCACGATCACCATTACGCCACACCGCGAAGAATAATTTGGCCTCAAGTTCACACGGCCGTACTGCAAAACGTTTCAAGCGTGTGTCGTTGTCCAGGACAGCGGCACTCACAGCGCCGCGCATTTGAGGGGTCGACACATCGTCGTGCAGAAAGGAACGACCAGTGAGACGATGGGCAAAACGTTTTCCGAGCCGGCCAATCTGCATCGAGTCACTAGCTCTGGTGTAGTATTGGAAGAATTGCTCAGCCGTCAAGTAGACGCCCTCATCACCGACTACGACTTTGCCCAAAGCTAGGTTCGCAACCTGCCGGTGCCGGCAGCAGTAATTGCGCTGCGTGAAAACGAATTTTCCGCGAACTACTCGGGCGTACGATCCGAAGAGTACGACATTGCTGTGTCAAATCCGGAGACCGACTTCCTCGAACGGCTCAACGCAACCATCGAACAGCTGGTCCGCGATGGGTTCCTGAAAAGCCTCAAGTGAGAGTTTATCACCGGCGAACGAGGTCCGGTCGCGCGCCGTCCTCTACCGAATCCGCAACTTGGCACTCTGCCGTTGGACGGCCGCAAAACCGGCCGCGGGCCGCTTTTCGGACCCGCTAACTGTTTCCGATCGGTACAACGGCAGGAATGTTCGCAAAGAACTGGCGCCTGGGTAATACTGACGGCAAAGAGGATATCGATATCACTGACTTCAATAACTTGGGGACGAATTTCTCACAGCTCCGGTATGGTGCCGGTGGCGCAGCGGTGCCTGAGCCGACAGCGTCTCTGCTGTTGGCGATCGGTGGCTTGTACCTGGTGGTGGCAGCCAGCGCACGTTGGCAGAATTGGTGGTTATGACCGAGGCAGGCCAAAAAAACCAATAAAGGTTCCTGACATCTTTTACTTCCCCGACGTTGACCGCGGGTTGGCCATTTGCTACTTGTATATTCAAGCTGTATGTAGCGGAATTGTGAGACCTATTGGAGACGGAAAGACTGCAAACTATGACAAGCAAGGAAAAAGGTTCTAGTGGACAGACATTGAGCCGAGCGGAATTGGTCGGCGGATTTCGCACCGTCGGAGTCAAAGCTGGTGACGTCGTGTTGGTGCATTCGGCAATGCGGACGTTCGGACACGTCGACGGAGGCGCGGATGCTGTCGTCGACGCTCTGCTAGAAGTGGTCGGAGCGGCAGGCACGCTGGTCGTACCGACGTTTACGTTTGCCCACGAGGCGAAAGACGATCCGATCATCGATTCCGTTGTCGATTGTTCGGAAATGGGACGCATTACAGAAGCCGCCCGCTTGCGGTCCGACGCGCTTCGAAGTCTCGCATATCGTCACAGCTTCGCGGCGATCGGTCGCCGAGCACGCGTGATTACCGAAATCGACCCGGCGCTATCGGCGTTCGACCTGCGTTCGTCCTTCGGAGTGATGCTTGGCCTGGGGACTCAAGTCTTGTTGCTGGGAGTCACCTATAGCAGTTCCACGAGCCACCATTTTGCGGAATTCGTTTGCGACGTGCCCTACCGGAACACGCTTCCGCTGACGAGGAAAGTTCGACAAACTGACGGATCGCTCACCACGCAGACGATGACCGATTACCAGCCCCAGTCATACGACGGTTCGCGCGGGCCGGACTTCAATTATTTGGGCAAGATGCTGGAAGAGCGCGGGTCCGTGGGTACGACATTCATTGGCAACGCGGCGGTGAGAAAATTCCCGCTGCGTGACCTGATCGACCTGGCGCAGGTTGAAGCAGCCGGGGACTGCAATGTCTTCCGGACGGCCGATGGCCACGCTGGAGAATTGACTGAACTCGAATTCGGAACGTGCGTGTTCAGTCCCGAGTTTCCCGACGGAGCTGGCCGGCCCGTCCGCACTCAATGGTGTGTCCGGGATTTGGACAGACTGCGAATGCCCGGCGGATAAGTAATCTCGCGAGGCGTAGCGTCGGACCAACGGGTTGTATTTGGTGGTCAACAGCAATCCCATGACTAACTGGACAGCGCCGCTTCTTCGAATGAGAGCATCGTCAAGTGGTTCCAACCCAGATCGTTACGTTGACCGACTCCGATTCATTCTAATCGTGCTCGTGGTAAGAGTCGCTCAGTCTCGATAGCCAGAGACTCGGAAACAAGAAACATGTGGTTGGGCCTTTCTTTTCTCGACTGGGTCATCATCGTGGCGTTCCTGGTTGGGATTGCGGCACTCGGCGTGGTGATGTCGCGCACCATTAACGACCAGACCGACTTCATTATGGGTGGGCGACGGTTTGGGAAGATCTTCATGATCTTCTTTTCGTTCGCTTCCAGCACGAGTGGCGACGGTGCCGTTGCAACTACCGCGGGCGCCTGGCGCGCTGGATTGGCCGGTATCTGGTGGACGTTTCTCTGGCTGTGGGCCACGCCGTTTTACTGGATCGCGGCGCCTGTGATGCGACGGATGCGAGCGCTGACAATGAGCGATTTCTTTGAAGCTCGCTACGACACTTCCACCTCGACGCTGTACGCCATCTATGGCATCGTGATGTCCATCGCCATACTCGCGGGAGTGCTGTTCGGCAGCGGAATACTAATCAATGCACTCACCGGAGGAGAACTGAACCGGATGGCCGCCGGGTTGGACATACGTCTCCCGCGGGTCGAGTGGAATACGGTCCAGTCGACGGTCGAAGTGAGTTTCTATCAACTCCAAGGGTACGAACTGGCGGTGCTCGCCATGACCGTGCTGTTTGTCGGCTACGGGATGGCAGGTGGCCTGGGGGCCGCGGTCGCCACGGATTTCGTGCAGGGCCTGCTCACGATCCTATTTTCCTTCCTGCTGCTTCCAGAGATTTTTTTCAGAATTGGTGGTCTGTCCGGTCTGCGGGCCCACGGCGAAATCAAACCAGGCATGTTTGATCTGTTCGGGCGCGAGGACGTCGCTGGAATTCTCGGTGCCGAGCCGTTGACGATCTTCTACGTGGTAATGCTGGCGATCACCGGACTGTCGGGCGTGATGGTGCAACCGCAGAACATGAGCTTGTGCGGCGCCGGCAAAAGTGAATTGGAATCTCGGCTTGGATTCACCTACGGTCACTTGTTGAAACGGTTTTGCACGATCGCCTGGACGTTCATCGGGTTGGGTTGCGTTGTGTGGTATCTGACGCCGGAGCTGAGTCCATTGGGCCAAGAAACCCGTGAGCGGCTGACGCCGCACTCCGTGGCGGGGGCGGTGACATCGGAAAAGCTTCCGTTCGACCAAGACTTCGACCACAAATTCGCCGACGAATTGTTCGGTCGCGTGGCACGCGACCTGTTGCCCAGTGGTTTGCTGGGGCTGATGTTCGTTGCGTCGCTGGCAGCGACGATGAGCAGCGCGGATACGCTGATGATCGCTTCCAGTGCACTGTTTACGGAAGGAATCTACAAACGGTTCCGGATGGCCGGTACCGATCGGCATTATCTCTGGGTGGGCCGGATCGCCAGCCTGGCGGTTGTGGCGCTGTCACTCATCCTGCAGACCACGTTTACCGATGTGATCGACGCCCTTAAATTCATCGTCAAAACGACGGCCCCCATCGGTATTAGTTTTTGGTTTGGGATTGTCTGGCGGGGCTGGACGCCGATGGCAGTGTGGGTCTCGAGCTTGGCCGCGTACGGTGTTTGGGCGATGTTTGCGTTCTTTCCCCAAGGGTTAACCATGCTCGGCATTGGCGAGCCGGTGATTGTGACGACCGGCGAACATCTGAAAGTCGCCGATGCGTGGATGATGCTCATTTACCTGTCGACGGGAGTTGTCTCCGGTCTGCTGGTCAGTCACATCACACCGCGTCCGCCTCGCGAAAAGTTGGATGCGTTCTTCCTGCTGCTCCGAACGCCCGTCAGACTAGGGGAACGGGTTGCCGCGCCGTGTACACTGCCGGATGATCCTGCTCCTCCGGCCGAAAAGATGTTCGACCACCCGGACATTGAATTTCTCAAACCCTCACGCCTGGGTGTTATCGGCTTTGTACTGGCCTGGGTATTCGTCGGCCTGATTGTGTGGATACCGTATTGGTTGGTGCGACCGTAGGCTCTTTATTTTGCCCTCGATAATCTTTTGAATGACATTGCACACGTTTGCCATACGACTGGGAAAAAGGTTAGCCCACACGCACGTTGCGGTTTCTGCCGTGACGCTTCACGTACTTTGTGCAGAAATACGCATTCTTGCTCAGACCAAGCCCATGGCCCACTAAACCGTGCGCACAATATCATTTGGGTTTCGTTTCGAGTTCCCCAGGGGAGGGGGGGCTTTCGGTCAATTTCATGTCGTTGCGGATTCCGTCATCCGTAGCTCAGGACATAAAGTCCGAGATACGCTCGCCGATCGCCATCGCAGCGGCGTTCGTGTTGGCACGGACGATGTCCGGCATGATGGAAGCGTCAGCCACTCGTAGCCCCTCGATGCCGTGGACTCGACCCCAATTGTCGACGACTGCCATTTCGTCGCTCGCAGGGCCCATGCTGCAGGTCCCGCAGACGTGGTGACAGGTTCGGACCTCCCGCAAGAGCCACCGGTCAAGCGACTCATCGGAGGCGATATCAGCGTCAGTCGGGTCGATTCGCTCAGCGATGATTTCGCGCAGCGGCTGGTGGTTCGCGACGTCGATGCAGATACGGACCGACTCGCGAAACCTCTCCCGGTCAAAGGGTGCTTGAAGGTAGTTGTAGTCCAGCAATGGGTGGGTGGTGGGGCAGTAGGATGCCAGCTTCAACTCGCCCGACCCCAGCGGCGAATGGATGCAGATGGCGTTGGCAAACCCGATGGGCGTCGAATCGGTGGGGAAGTAACGGTCTTCGGGCCTCGCGGTGACCGCCGAGAAGTTGTGAATGACCATGTCGTTGCGGCGGTCGGAACCTTCCGCGGTGTATCGGAGCGAAACCTGTAGACGCGGCTCGAGAGGGTCCAGGGCGACGCCCGGTTTGGTCCTCCACGACGCTTGGATCCGTGGATGATCACGTAGGTTCTGTCCCACACCCGGTAGATCGTGGACCGTCGGTACACCCACCGATATGAGGTTGTGCGCTGGGCCGATTCCGGAAAGCATCAGGATGTGAGGCGAGCCGATAGCACCCGCACTCAACACGATCTCGTCGCCAAATATGGACGAAATTTTTCCAGCGCGGATCGTCTCGAGGCCGACTGCCCGCATCCCTTCCAACAGCACGCGGCTGACCTGAGTGTTCGGCTGGATGGTCAAATTCTTGCGGTCCCGGGCCGGCCCAAGGTACCCGATGGCGGTGCTCCAGCGGATGCCGTCGACGTTGTTGAGCGGCAGGGGGCCCACGCCGGTTGAGTCGGGATGATTGTGGTCGGGGCAATCATCAAACCCGGCTGCAAGGCACGCCTCATAGAAGCCGTGCTGATCGGGATTTAGCTGCTGGCGGGTGAAACGCCGGACCCTGATCGGCCCGTCGGCGCCGTGAAACTCGTCCGGGAAGTCGAGGTCGGTCTCGATTCGCTTGAAGCACGGAAGTAGCTCTTCGAACGACCAGCCATCGTTACCGCATTGCGCCCAGCGTTCGAAGTCGTCGGGCTCGCCCCTCAGCCATATCTGAGCGTTGACGGCGCTCGATCCCCCGACAATTCTGCCCCTCGGTACGAGGATTTCCGATGCCGAATCAGTAGCGCGGGCCGTGTAGGCCCAGTTATGAGGGCTTTCTGGACCGAAGGCCCTGGCCCAGATATCGGGGTCGTAACCGTAGCCGTACTTGATCTCCTGCGGCATCCGGTCGAGGTCCGGGTAGTCCGCCCCCGCCTCTAAAAGCAGGACCGACCGTCCCTCGTCCTCGGAGAGACGCGCCGCGATGATGGCTCCGGCCGAACCGGCGCCTACAACTACAATGTCGTATTTCGATTTCGCCATTGGCACCATCGTCCCGCATACGTGAAGGTAAGGGTGCCCCCTTAGGCCATCATAACTGATAGAAATGTTACGTCCACGGCGCAATCTCGAACACGCAAGGCCGGTTACGGAATTGGTTTGAGGCTTTGGACGTACTTGCCTTACAACCGAGTTTGTAAGGTCAGATCGAGTACCACGTCTACAAGGTCGACCCCTGATGATATTCGGAGTGGACGTATTTAATTACTTCTGGCAGGTTGGTAACCTGTAAATTCGCTGCACCCCAATAGGGTATTTTCCAACAGAGGTACGTTAAGTTGCACAGCGATTTTCGAAACGTTAATTTTTAACAGCACTTGCAAAGATTTCGAGTTCCCATTTTTAGGCCTGAATGACCTCGATTTTTGGGAACACCGAGTTGACGTAACGTGCTGCTGATTAAGCACTTCTCGATCTGGCAATGCAACTTTGCGTACTATTGTTAGGTTTTACCCATTCTTGCCGATCGGCTCAGTTTAATTGCGTTTTTTCGGGAATCGCTGCGCGACGACCGAAAAAAACATTATACATTGTAGGACGACTCTTATGGGAAATTCCGCGACCGAACATAGTTGGAATTTCGGTCCGCCGCGACAAACCTCGCCAACCCGCTATTTCCGGGAAATGTCGGGGAGAGATAATGTAATTTTTCAGGTGAGATTAGAATACCGACGAAGGAGGATAGATGATTGAGCTGCGCTGTTTTATGCAAGTCGCTGTCGTGTGCATGATGGCAACCGGTTTGGTAGCTCCACGCGTTTGCACTCAGGCGCATGCCTCGCCTCCTCCAGACAGCGCCGTATCGCTGGTCAGAAAAAAACCGAGTATCTTTTTCTACCACGACGGTCGCCACCCCTTGATCTACATGTACGAACCGCCGATCCATAAGGAACAGTTCGAGGCGGCGATCGATGAGCTGGCCGGGACGCCGGTGGAGGCACTTATGTTTTGCCTCGGTGACGGTCGCACGGTTCTCCACGATACAAAGATTGGTGAGCTATGGGGGAACCACATCGAGCGGTGGCCGCATCTCATCTTTCGGCGGGCGCATCAAAACGCACGGAAGCTGATTGCGGAAGGAAACGATCCACTCCGGATAATCTGTGAACGGGCTCACAAGAAAGGGATGCTGATTTATCCGTCGCTGATCGTGAACCAGCCAACAGGCGAGCGTGGGACTGATGTTCGCACGTCGCTGTTTCGATTGAATAACCCGCAGTTGGAAATCGGAGCTGGTGGCGGTGTTTCTCCGGAATTCCGAGGCTTCCGCAATCTTGACTTCAAACACCGGGAAGTCCGCGATGAACGGATGGCGTTGATTAAGGAGACGCTGTCCCGCTACCAGGTCGACGGCTTCGAGCTGCAATTGGATCTTTGGCCGTATTACTTCCGGCCGGACGAAGTCGATACGGGTCGGGGTATTCTGACTGCGTGGATTGAGGACGTCCATCGCGCGGTGAACGAGAGCGGTCCAAACCGGGAGCTGGTCGTGAGAGTTCCAGCGAATCTCGAAGCTTGTGAGGCGGTCGGATTGGATGTGCGGGAGTGGATCCGCCGCGGTATGGTCGACGTGGTAATCGGCATGAACTATGTAATCCCGGGCATCATGGACCAGACGCTCGACCTCAGACCCCTGGTGGCAGAGGCCAAGGGTTCGAAGACGCGAGTTTTGGCCGACTTCGACACGGAGGTCGATTCGGACCGCATGGCGGACTCGACGACCGAGATGGTTCGCGCTGCGGCGTGCAACTACTGGGCGCAGGAAGTGGACGGGTTTCTTTTGGACGGTTGGTTTCACTACTGGCCCTACGACGCCTCGTTTTATGAGAAGCTCCGCGAGCTACCGCATCCCGATGTTTTAGCCTCCAAGGACAAGTCTTACTTCATCCCGACTGCCGTCCGCCGGAAGCGATCAAAGCAAATCGACGTCGGCCCTAACCTACAGCTTCCTCGCGACTTGACAGCGAAACAACCGGTAACGATCCAGTGGACGGTCAGCGATGATCTCATGCGGTGGCAGAAGGTGGGACGAGTCCACAAAGTACTCCTTCGGATCCGATTAACCAACGCCGTGGAAACGGACCGTGTACAGTTCAAGCTCAATGGCAAACAGCTCCCTGAATCAAGTCTCCGAAAAATCAACAATGTCTACAAAATGCGGGCACCCCGCTATCGGGTTTTCGGGTACTGGTACGTCTTCACACTCGATGAGGAGCATTGGCCAGTTCAGGGAACCAACTCGCTTGAAGTGGCGTTAAAACACCGGGACGCGGACATTGTGCCGCATCTCGCGGTACGCGACGTGGAACTCAATATAAAATACCTAATGGGGAAAAATTTCCACCGCACTGATGATGTGGAGCTCGGTCCGTCCGAGTCGCGTTCGTACTGACGCGACGTCAACCACCAAGTAAAGGGCAAGAAAAGATGCCATGAAGACCAATAAAGGTTCCTGACACTTTTTACTCCCCTGACACGTGTCAGGAACCTTTTGTTGAGCACCGGATTGGGAGGCAGACCTATCGTGTTCGTCGACGTGAATAATGATGGCTGGGAGGAAGTCGTCGACGAGCCGTCAGCGTAAAGGATGTCCCGGTCGTCCCCTTCGAAACGGTCAAACTTGCCCGGCTATGGTGTTCCCCGTCGCTCACCGCCATCCATGTAGATCGAGCTGCCGAATAAATATGAACAAGGCTCGGATGCTAAGAAGGCCACCATCGTGGCAATTTCCTCAGGCTCAGCTGGCCGTCCAGCGGGAAGTTTGCCGCTGATATCCTGCAGGAGCTCCTCCACATCTCGGCCTTCTTGTTCAGCCCTCTCCAGCTGCAAGTCGCGAGCCCGCTGGGTATTCGTAATCCCCGGACATATCGTATTCACTTGAATTCCATCTCTCGAAACCGCGTCGGAAAGTGCACGTGTCATATTCAAAATCGTAATATTGGCAACACTGATGGGAATGTTTCCCCGAGTTGGGCTCGCACCCGCGGCCCCGGCGATATTGATGATTCGACCCCAATGGCTTAGGCGCATATAGGGAATCACAAGCTGGGACATGCACAGATAACCGTAGCTCTTCAGAGCAAGTGCCTCGTCGATTTGGTCAGTTGGAAGATCCAAGATTTCACCACCCTTAGCGGCTCCCGCACAGTTGACCAGAATGTCAATCCCGCCAAGATATTCCACTGCCTCTCCCACGACCGTTTGGCAACCTTCAGAGGTAGTCAAGTCGCTCGCCACCGCATGTCCTGCACCTCCTGCCTGATCGATCTCCCCAGTCACTCGATCCAATAACTCCTGATCACGTGCCGTGATGCATACGTGAGCTCCTTCGCCAGCGAGCGCCAAGGCACAGCATCTACCGATGCCTCGATTAGCGCCCGTTACGATCGCCCTCTTTCCGACTAACCCCAAGTTCATCGATTCGCTCTCCTCTTCATAACTCTATTCGGATCACTCGAACATGAAACTACGAAAATTGAAATCGAGCCACACTTGTGATAACTTGGGGATCTCGATAAATTCAAAGTCCTAGCTCAAATCGTAAACCCTGGTGAAAAACGGGGACTGGCTCCGCTGTGGAGAATGGACTGAAAATCCGGAAAATGATGGGAGCACGGTGCCTGTCCCTTTTTCACGGATTCCTTTGTGGTTTGATTTGTAAGCTTCAAGCGACCTCCCAACCGAAGTCCTATTAGTTGTGAAAGAAAGTCTTTCCGACAAAGTGGCCATCGTGACCGGTGCTGCTGGCGGTATCGGGCGGGTGGTGGTGCGCGGGTTGCTCGGCGAAGGCGCCCACGTGGTGGCCCTTGATGTGAACCCGGTCACCCTTGACCGATTGGCTGGCGAGTTTCAAGGTGACGGACACGCAGACAGTTTTCTTGCGCAGGTCACCGACGTTGCCGATCCGGTGGCTTGTGAACAGGCGGTGGATCACGCTCGGGACCGGTTCGGCAACGTGCACATTCTAATCAACAATGCCGGTTTGGGAATGGGTGTGGTCCGTGAAGAGCACATGGACGACTTGGTCAAGACCCACGAGATCACCCCGGAGATGTGGAAGCGGATCGTCGACGTAAACCTATCAGGCGCTTTCTACATGACGCGAGTGGTCATACCGCACCTGCTAACCCAACGGTGGGGTCGGCTGATCAACGTCACCACGAGCTTCTTCACGATGCTCCGCTGCGGATTTAATCCCTACGGTTCTTCCAAGGCTGGACTGGAGGCCATGTCGTCCGGCCACTCCAAGGAATTCAAGGGCACGGGAGTAACCGTCAACGTGGTCGTGCCGGGCGGTCCGACGAAAACCGCGATGCTACCCCGCCAGGCGGCGTTCGATCGCGACGAGGCCCTGGAGCCGGACGTGATGGTCCCGCCCATCCTTTGGCTCTGCTCACAAGCGTCAGATGAGGTGACGGGGAATCGATACGTGGCGGGGCACTGGGACGCGAACTTACCGGCCGATGCAGCGGCCGCCGCCGCTGCGGCACCAATCGGCTGGCCCGAACTGGCCCAGAACCCGGTTTGGCCAGGCGGTAAACCCATTGAACCCTGAGACTGAAGCGAGCACCGTAGGTTCCGAGCTGAAAACGTACGACATTCACTTCGGAGGAACCTCTAGTTCGTAAACCTTTCCCCGGACGAGTGGCTTCGGTTGAGAATTCGAGTGGCGATGCGTCGCGTTCAAGCCGCCGTAACGCACTAGGTTTGCTGTCCCATCCAGCTCGCCATCGATTAGTTAGACGCGGAAGTAAGCCACACGAGTATTCGACGAAACGAACAGCTTCGCGATCGGTGTGACGGTAACGTCGAGTTCTTGTTCCAGCGGAGCCAAAGTGTAAACAAGGTAATTCGCGTCGTCGAGTCGCTGATCCAGTGGCATGTCTCAGGATAGCATTTCGCCACCCCAGTGAATTCCCGACAAAATCCCTGTACCGGCGCGGTAATTGAGCTCATCCAAACAACCCTGTTCAGCAGGTAAATCATCAAGGTCTTTCTCTTCCAGATACAGAAGGCAATTTTCGCGGCGTGCAATGGGCCACTCGCTTTCGTTTCGCCGCTCACCTGGTTCCTTGGAGAGGCATGCGGGCCGCGGGAGGGCTATAACGGCGAACGAAAAGCGTGACAGGCGGTTCATCCATGATTCTGTTGTCGATCTCTTTCAGCCATTGA
>Ga0310123_10002650_pt1 | contig 14149 bp, 7 predicted proteins | sample CB6_AW_1057_MG_FD_203505 | JGI IMG/M metagenome (GOLD analysis project Ga0310123, IMG submission 203505) | Marine microbial communities from Western Arctic Ocean, Canada - CB6_AW_1057 | ecosystem: Environmental > Aquatic > Marine > Oceanic | place: Canada: Western Arctic Ocean | collected... | reverse complement strand
CCTAAGCTGCGCCAAAATTCGGTCGGATTGTCAAGTTGAAGGGAGCTTGACGGTTGAAGTGGGTAATCGGTTAGCCCGGATTAACTGGAGATCGCTAAATGAGACCTTACGGCCCCGCAGTCGAATCGGTATTGGTGGCGGTTCTGTTCGCATTGCCAAGTGTAGCCTCCACCCAGGGCGCTGATCACCCTGGGTTCAGGCGTTTTGATCGGCCCGACTTGGAACAAGTGGTGCAAGTGGTTGCGGTGGGAGATGCGACGATCACGGTGTATGGGAGCCAGCCTGCCGACGAACTCTGGCAGTCGCCGCGGGACCCGGTGGTGTACACGGCCGGTACAAGCCTGGCTCCGTACTTTTATCCCCAGCTGCCCATGCACGATTCCGTACTGTTGTGCGCGGAAACGAAATACTATGACTTGGACAACAGCCGACCGGTGCGAGTCAGAATCAGGGGACTGGAGCCAAACACGACCTACTACTATCGCGTCAACGATTCGGCGGAATTAGTTCGCGTAAGAACTCAACCGCCGCCGGGAACCTTTTCGCCGTTCCAATTCACACTGACGGGAGATTCTCAGGGGCCTTACGATCCTCCAGGCGACAAGAACCTGAATAAGGATCGCCACGGGCTGGGAGCCTGGCCGGCGATCAACGACGCGGCCAAGTTTCAACAATTCAACATCACAACCAACTCGATGCGGCGTCACGTCGCCCCCGATTTTTCCATCTCGATCGGCGACGTCATCATGGACGGCCGCTACACGGTGCAATGGGAACGTGAGTTCTTCGGCTGGCTGAAGTACTACCTCACACAGGCACCGGTGTATATGGCAATGGGCAATCATGAGCGCAGGGATCCGCGCTGTTGGCGATATATCGAGTTGCCGCTGAGCGGCCGCCAGCGGATCGCGGACCGGTACTTCTTCTCGTTCAGCTGGGGGCAAGCACACTTTATTGCCGTCGACTTTAACCGGCATTGGGAGGAAATCGTCGACATCGATGACGTTCCTGCCTCTTACCGTTATAAGATTACGGAGGACGTGCTCAGCGGCGTCTCCGGGCAGTTGCCGGCGGAAAAGGTTCATGCGCTAGGGGCCTTATTGAACCATGAGTATGGACCCGAGACGCTCCAAGCCCGCCTGAAAGAGATGGACTTTTCGGGCGATGAGAATCGATCTGTGCGCACCGCCGCGCTGATTAAGGGCGACGAGCGGGTGGACGTGTCCGAATACCGACCCAACGCGGGCCATCACCAGATCATGCGGCGCAACGTTTCGCTGGGCAGGGTTTCGCTCATGGCAACAATGGACGAAGACCTTTGGCGCTATCAATGGGAGTGGCTGGAAGAGGAACTTGCAAGTAACGACGACAAGAAATACCTGTTCGTGTTCTCGCATCATCCCTTCTGCTACGGCGGGCCGGTGCGCCGCCTGCCCGTGGGCGAAGGGGGGTTCGACGATCTGTTCGAGAAACATGGCGTCACCGCCACGTTTTCCGGACATTGGCACGGTTTTGCCCACAATCGCAAGTCAGGCGTGCACTACTTCCAGATCGGCGCGTTAAGCGACACGGTCTTCTCCAAGCTGCAAGAAAGTCCCAAGGAAACGTTTGTCTTCCATCGGCATGGCCCGTCTTATACTGTAGTAGACGTTGAACACGACCGCGCCGTTCTTACCGCTTACAACCGAGAAAATAACACCTTCCACACCGTTACGCTCGCGCCGCGCAACTGATTCCAGCCGCGGTGCTAGCTGGCGATACATGCTCAGGACGGAATTTTAACCGCGGAGGGGTGAGAACGTTCAATAAAGCCCAACAAAGGTGTGCTATGAACGCGGATCGGCCAAGAGGATTGAGCTGTCATGATAAGACCGGAATTCCCTGGGTCGCAGTCACAATTGCGGCCTTGTTCTACTTAACCAATTGCCACAGTGCCCTGGGCGACGGTCAAGTAGATATTGAGCGCATTGATAGCGGCTCCATCCGTGTGCGTTGGGCTGGGCATGATGCTCAACGTTGTGAAGTCGTCTTCAGCCAAACGGGGAGTGATCCTCTGCTGAGGTCCATCGGTGTCGATCTGGATTACAGCAATGCGATCACCGACGAAGAAAGATTCACAATCAATGCATCGTTGAGCTTCCACGCAGTGAACCGCAATCAGACGCTGGAAGCGAAGTTCGCCGACAATTCATGGAACGTCACACGGCTGCCGTGGGGCGTCACAATTCGGCGTGACGGCGTGACTATTGGTCCACTCAAGGGCACACTGACGTACGACATCCTGCCAGGATCGAGTTTCGTGCCGTGTGTATTGGAGCTAACCTCAGCGACTAAGGTTGAACTTACAGGACTTGAACACCGACTTAGGCTCGATTCCACTCGCAATATCAGCCGGATTGTGGCCCGCAAGTGGAAAGGTACATTTGATGCCACAAACAATGAGCCCCGGGATTTGTTAGACAAGCCACTAGCCAGTGCGTTGCACGACAAATCCTTAGTAGTTTCCACGAACAATAACCTTTCGTTTGCCATAACGATGCCGCCGCATTATTGGTGGCAGTGCTATCCTCAAGTCGTTGATGGCCCGTTCGAATCTGGCATGATCCGACTGCCATTCTTTGACTGTTCTTGGCGTCGAAACACATCAATTGAATTTGCCAAGGGCGCTAGGAAGCGGTTCATATGCCTCTACTACCTTGGAGACGAGGCGGACGGCACGTATCTTCGACTGTGCCAGTTCCTGCGGAATGGGAAATATCCGCACTTGCCGGAATATCAAGTGTTCTCTACGCATAACCACGGAACTGTCGCCCAGATGAAACAACTGGCTCGTGTCGGTGTCAATATCGCACTTTGGAATAACTACGGCCACGAATTAACCAAAGCGATTTGGCAGCAACAGCTCGATGCCATTGCGGACCTAAGTGCGCCAGACTTTAGGATTATCCCCTCTGCGGAAACGAGTGACGGTGAAGGAGCGATTGGTAGATTGCTTTATCACATGAATTACGTCACACCGGAGCCTGTGTTAATCCGCGGCGCCGAGCAGGTCAAAGATGCATCGGGTTCCGTACGCTATGACCCTGTAGCGGGTGAAGAAGGTGCGGAACTCAGAGCTCGCTTGGCCACCCAGGCTGGCGGGTTGGCGTGGCTGAATCACCCAATGAAGATTGCCCCGGAAACGCTTGTTAACCATTGGACGCACAACTTATTTGCGCTGGAATGGAACACCTATGCAGACGTCCACAAATACAACAACGACAACCGTTTCGACTCACGGTTTGAACGTCGCTTCTTTGATCGCTATGAAGCGCTGCTGAACTCCGGTCGTAAGATCTATGTGATTGCCGGCACCGACGATCACGAGATGACGTACATTTACCAGCAGGGGGTCGTAAACTATGTGCGCATGCAGGACTCGTCCGTTCCACATCTGATAGACACGCTAAGAAATGGAGATTTTTTTATCACCACGGGCGAGATCCTAATAGCCAGTTGCACACTCAATGGCGTCAGATCCGGGGAAACACTGCACATGGGCAAGCCAAGTGCCGGGCAAGTTGCGGTAACGCTCGAATGGACTTATCCACTTCGCTCAGTCAAAGTGATTTCCAACTGTGGAGTGGAAGTGGAGCATCGAGCGGCGGTTCACCAAGAATTTGGCGAAGGTGATTTTCAGTTTCGCGTGCCGTTGGAGGGTCGGACATGGCTCCGAGTTGAAGTATGGGATATTGCCAACAACCTAGCCTTTACTCAACCTTTCTTTATTGCTCGGCGTCCCAACATCGACGCGTCCTCGTTGCCAAAAACAGGTTCTTCAGGGGGATAGTAGTGGGTGGATTTGGTGGACAACTGTATCGATAGCACCTCCGCTCAGGCTCGACAGAGGGGCTCAGCGGAACCTTGTTGGATAATCCAAAACAGCCTCAAAACACGGGAATCTCCTGTTCAGCCACTAAATTTCCTGAAGATCCCAAAAACAGGCGAACATCTATGAGAAAGCTCATTACCACCGCCGTGGCATTAAGCATTTTCACTCTGGTTCCCATCGGATCTGCGCGAACTGCTGAGCAGGAGGCGATTGTCCTATCGGCAACGACACGGCAGTCGGCTGGGCCAAGCGATCTGATCTTCAACGGTAGTTTTGAGCGCGCTCTGCCGGGTGCCCGGCCCAAGGTGCCCACGAATTGGCTAGCCCAAGGTTGGAGCCCTGCTGACCGCGTGGAGTTGATCTCCGACGCAACTGCAGCCCACCGAGGTCAACGTTTTCTCCGCCTGCGGGCGCCGGGCGAACATGGAATCCGCATGCACAGTATTGTGGACGAAGGCAAGGTTGAGCCCAAGCAACTCGACCCCGGCGTCACCTACATGATTCGCCTCTGGGCCCGTCGAGCTGCAGAGGTTCCTGCGACGCTCCGCATTCAACCGGGTGATTTCGAGGCGCGGTTAGGATCCACGTGGCAACAGTATGCGGTCGTCTATTCTCATCCGAAAGACGCGGCACCGCCGTTAGGTATGTTCTTTGAGATTCTAGGAGGTCCGGTGGATGTAGACGATGTTTCGATGGTTCCCACAAATCAAGAGGAACCGGTCCCCCCTGAACTACGGTCTGATTGGGTGAACTTAAGGATCGTCCCTGGCGAGGAACATTGGCGAGTGAAGGACGACGAGCTGTACCGCGAGCGCGTGCCCGTGGTGATCCGTGAGACTGCAGGCGAACCTGTACGGAGGCACTTGGTAAGTATTTTACTGAAAGATATTTTCCGCAGTTATAAGTACGACTTCGTATCGCCAAAAACGATCCAGGTGGTCGACAGCGCGGCGGAGGGGGCGCCAGCGGTACCGTGGGCCCTCGTGGCTCCGCGTCCCGAACGACGACTTGATGCTGATCGGCCGACCGGTGAGGATTTGTTGGTATTTCTTGTTGATTGTCCGCCCCTGTCGCAAAAGACCTATTATGTCTACCTCGTTGATCGAAATCGACGAGCCGATCCGTTCGACATTTCCGACGCCGTGCCGGAGACCCTCTCCGTCAAGGACAGCTATGCCCATGAGCTAAACGTCGATGTCGGCGATACTCAGCCGATCTTGTCAGCCTCAGCGCGTATGAGCGAACAAAAGCTCGACGTGCAGGTGGATGCGTGGATCGCTGAATCGATACGTGCCGAGATTGTCGACCCGGAAGGGCGCCGGCGATTTGAGCTGCCGCTCAACTCGTCCCGACCTGGGCAATGGTCTGGCGCCGAGAACTGGAGATTTCCGGCCGGCGCTCCCCAAGGAGTCTGGCAGGTCCGTGTGACGGCCGAGAACGCGAAAGGAGATATTGAAACGACGATGGCCCCGTTCGTTTATGGGCATGCGCTGTGGTGGGAGGGTAATAGTCGCCGCGTTTATCGCACGGATCGACCGCGCTACGGTCGAAATACCGCCCGGCTCGCCGCTGCTGCGAACGAATGGGAAGCTTTTCAAGTGGCGATCAGCAGCGCAGAGGGTCTGTCCGGCGTGCGCTTGGCTGCGACCGATCTAGTCCAGGAGGGTGGGGAGGCAAAAATCGGAAGCGACAAGATTACGATCGAGCAAGTCCTGCATACACTGGTCTTTTCCAGCGCCGAGCTTCGGTCTGGCTTGTCTCCCGATGCGCTTCTTCCATGGAGCCCGGCGAATGTCTCACCCCATACTCAGGCGGTCGCGTGGGTTACCGTCCGCGTGCCGACTGACGCGCCCGCTGGAATTTATCGGGGCGCCGTGCTGGCGGAAGCCGATCACGGGTGGCGCTCGGAGTTACCGGTGGAACTAGAGGTGTTCGATTTTTCTCTTCCCGATTCCTTTGGCTTCACAACGCTCATCGGAGCCGGCATCTCCCGCAGTATCGTGCGCGCCAACAAGCCGCCCGATTCGCCGTCCCCGCGTTCGAAAGATTTGCGGCTCGTTTATCGTTCCAGGAACAACTACAACGTGATTTCCGACCAACGGCAGACGCTGCTTGACCTCTACCGTTATCTCGGCCAGCGGCATATCACGCCGACAGGCGTCGGGCTGTTCTCGATATACGGCGAGCAATCCGGCGCACCCATTTACGATCCTGACACTCACAAATTTGATATTGATTTGACAATACTCGACAAGATCATCGAAATGATCGAAAAAGAACGGTTAGATGTCAAGCTGCTCGTCCACATGGGTGGCGAGCGTGTCAGAGGAGGCTTGCATCGTGCCCATACAGGAGGTGTACGCGTTGAGAATGCCCAGCAACCTGGCGAGATTTTGTCCGATATGATCGGAACGAAGCAGGGCGATTTGCTGCTTCGGTTATGGCTCGAAGCAATTCGCGAGAAACTTCGTCCCAAGGGTTGGTCTAACCGGGTACTGTTTTATGTATGCGACGAAGACCTGAATAAACGCACAAAACTGGGCCCAGCCAACGACCTCGTCGTTGCTTTCAACGATCTCATTCACAGTGTAGCGCCGGAGTTTCGAACCTACGTTGCCGGCACCGTATTTCGACGTCATTCATGGCTTTCGGCATTGGAGAACACCGACGTCTTCACGGGCTTTCTCGACCCCAGCTTTCTGGAGCGCTTCCTCAATGGCGGTGGCACGTGGTGGGGAGTCTATAACCGATGGTTGTATGTCAGCAGGCCGCTTGGCAGCGCTCGCATGGTCGCGCTGGATTGTTGGAGGCGCGGCTGGAAACACTATTGGCACTACCACGCCACCCATTGGGAGCAAGGGTACTGGTTCGACCCGAATCTCCTGGTTTACTGTCCAGCCAACGGTGGGTATCCCAGCCACTTCTTTGTGCAATCCGGCTACATGCCTGGCTTTTACATGATTTATCCGTGGCCGTCACACAAGGAAGCAGAATGGCGACGGGGTATGCCGGCCTTTGCCGGCTCCATTCAAATTGAAGCGATTCGTGAATCGATGGAAGATTATGAGTATCTCAGCATTGTCGAAAAATTCGCCTCGGACGCCGCCTCTGATTCCGAGCAAGCTAGCGCGAGTCGACTGCTACTCGACCAGGTGCGATCCTTCATGGAGCAATGCGATCAACGCGACGAATCCGATACAAGGTATTATGGTGCCCGGAGTGCTTTCGTTGTAGACGGCGACCAATGGCAGAAGCTTCGGCGGCAAATGGCTCGGATCAATGAAGCTATTCTTCGTGATGCCCCGGATGGGCCGAAGGGCACTAAGGCAACGGCGGAAAAATGATATACCCACCACTGGTAGCTGAATTCGCAAGAATTCGGCTTGGCGTTGCTCGTCTGAATTCTTGCGAATCCAGCTACGGGTACTTTATTTTCACGCCGCTGCCTAAGTAAAATGTGGTGTCTATCTTCACTTGCTAGCCCATGGTGGCGTAATCTGGTTTCATGGACTCAAACTGTGGACACTAGTGCTTTGTCAATCTTAATACGCACCAAGACGGTTGCGAACATTCGTTGAAAGCGTCCTGCGAAAGCAACGGACGTGACCAACAATGACCCGTCAGCCACGACCGCACGAGCCGGGCTTTCACGTCGCCGGTGGGCGGCGCCGATGGGCGTGTTCTTCCGGCTGGCGTGTATGAATCATTTTGAGTGACGTGCTATCGTTGCTGTCCTTACCGCTTTTCTTTGGAGGACAGCAGATGCACAAGAAACGGACTCAGTTACATCCTCGACCAACAAGCGGACCATCCGTTTGCGGTCCTGGTGTGATGTCTTCTCATCACGCCATAAACGTGGGAAGTCAGTGGCCAACGACAAGACCTCTTCTTTTGTCTTGTCGTCCACCAGATGGTTCCCCCCGTTCCCAAGCCCATTGTTGGCGCACGGTATCCTGCATTAAGCCCTGATGGTAAAAACATCGTGTTTGTTTACCGAAGGGACATCTAGATTTCCGGAATCAAGGGAGGGCGAGCGATTCCCCGCAGACCCCAAATCCTTGATCACTAGCAGGGTGTCTGGTTGTTTAAAATCGTTGCGCATATTCCTGTCCCACAAACAAGAAAGCCCTTCTTAGGATAGGCAAGCTGGCCCATCGAAATGCCTATCAGCTTGCGGTATTTTCGTCCCCCAGCCTTCCTACCAGAAAGAGGAGATGTCATGTCACGTCACCTGACCTTCACCGCATGCGCCGTTTTACTGGGAATCGTTGTCCTTCCGGCCGGGCCAAGGATTGCAGCCGCTGAACCAAAACAGTCGAAGCTTATTGCCTCTTCTCGGCGAAAGCCCGCCAAGCCCTACCGGTTCATCTACAACCGCGACGGGTGTTCCAGCTACGGGCGATTCGACGGGGACGCCGAAAAATGGGTGGAGTACGAATTTCACCGGTTGGATAACAGCCCGGTCGATCTATTGGCCTGGTGTTTCGATGGCGGCAATACAGCCGAATACGATAGCGACATTCTCGAGCACCCGGGCGACGCGGATCGAGCCGCCGGCTATGCGCTGCCCAACAAGAATTCGAACGGCGTATCCTTTCCCAGGGCCCACAAGGCACTGACAACAATGATCCGCGAGGGGAACGATCCGCCCAAGGTGATCATCAAAGCGGCGCGGAATCGTGGCATTGATATCTTCGTCAGCTACAGGCTCAACGACATCCACGACTCCAAGGGCACGTTTGACAAGCCCGCCTTCCCTATTCCCGAGTTCGCCGCCTTTAAGCGCAAGCATCCCGAATGGCTCCTGGGTGATATGACCTACCGCACCAAGTACGGAAACTATAATATCCATAGCGGCTGGAGCGGCGTGCGATTCTCGGTGCCCGAGGTCCGTGAGTTGAAGCTGGCGATCATCAAAGAGTACTTCGACAAATATGATTTCGATGGGCTCGAATTGGACTTTACCACGCACACGCCCTACTTTCTTCCCAATCAGGGCTATCGGCTCCAGTACGTGATGACCGACTTTGTGCGGACGGTCCGCAAAGTGCTCGACGAGAGAGCGAAACAGCGGGGCCGGCGCATCGTCGTGGCTGCCCATGTCTTCGAAAGTCCGCAGGAGAACGCTCTGTACGGATTTGATATACCCAGGTGGGTGAACGAAGGGCTGGTGGATATTTTAACCATCGGGCGGGGCAATCACCTCATTGACATCGAGGCGTTTCAACGCATCGTGAAGGACTCCCCGGTACGCATCTACGCGTGCGTTTACCGTCCGGATGCAGGATACGACGTGGCCCGCGGCTGGGCTTCCGGCCACTGGCAACAAAAGGTGGACGGCATCTACACATTCAATTGGGGCTATAGCGATCCAGAAGGCCAGGCGGCGACGATCAAGCAAATCGGCAATCCGGAGATCCTCCGGCACCAAGACAAAACCTTCCGCGTCGAGCCGGGCATGAGGAATCCGGTCTCTTGGAAGCTCCACGGGATGATGTTCAACATGCTGCCCATCGAGCTGCTCGCGATGCACAGCGGCACGCCGTTGGTAATTCCGCTGCGCATCGGGGACGATTTGCCGGCCCAGGCCGCGGTGATCAACGGTTTGAAGTTCCAGATGCGGCTCAAAAACGCCACGAAAGAAGATAGCATTGAAGTGAAAGTTAATGGCACCGTTTTGTCAAACGGTAAATTCGACGGCAAGACCGACCTGATCTATTCCCCACGGCCCAGCATCTTCCGCCCGGGACAGAACAACATCGCCTTGCGTCTCGTGCGGCGCGACCCGGTCGCCAGCAGCGCCAAGCCGCTCATCATGGAGACGATCCAACTGCACGTTGATTATCGGTGAGGGTGTACTTATTCACTTGCGTGCATTGAGATTGCGAGTCCACCGGCGTGTGGCTTCTCAATACTCCATTTTGGGCAAGGAACCGAGCCCGGTCTCTTTACCCTGGGTATCGAGAAACAGAGGGATGTACGCTATCAGCGGCCTCCTCAGCCTCTAAGGGCTTGTCAACTGGAAGCACTACATTCACATAAGAGGAAGTGCTGATACGGCATAGCCTCACAGCCAGAGTGAAGCCCCACTCGTGCTTCCCCGTTTCCTCACTCAACCCGCAAACGGCTCTTGTTGCACTTCGCAATGCCTAATGTTGCGCAGTTCCCATTCCACGTCACATTCAAGGAGCAGCGCGATGCAATCCTCCTGGGTTGTCTGCTCATGGTTGTTGAAGGCGGCAATGATTTCGCCAGCACTGGAACACTCCGTGGGGGTATTCCAATTGTAATGGGCTGTGTCGCAGTTTTGGACCGTGTCGCAGTTTTGGACCGCCGTCAACAACTGGGGAATTGACGGACTGGTCTCTGTAACTCCTAATACGACCAGACTTCATAGCCGCTTTCGGCCAAGCCACTGCATTCACATGAAAAGAATCAAGAACTCTGCCCGAGTCGGCACAATCGTTAATACCGGCATTCGAGACTGACTGACTGATACTGATAGGAAATTTGACTGATAACTGATACGAAGGTGCCCGCCGACAGCCTCCAGGCGGCAGAGCTGGCACACTTCGAACACTGGGGGCCACGCCTCATCGAGATGGAAAGCCATGAAAGGAATGATCAGCAAGTCATGAAAGCACAAATCCGGAGAAGATTGAGCTGCAAGTGGTTATTGTTGTGTATGCCCATAATTGTTAGCTCATGGCCGACGATGGGCTATGGCCTGCCACCGGACCAGACTGTGGCTAAGAAAGTGGTAGTTACTGATGACAATTGGAATATGCTATATGAGGCTGCGCCGGGGAATATGACCCGCGAGCTGTATGAGCGGTACCTGGAGCGCCTGGCGCAGACCGAGGCCGATATTATCGCCGTGGATATGGCGATACCGGATTTGTGTTTCTATAAGAGCCAGGTAAGTGAATGGTGGGGACAGTATCCTGAGGAATATCCGGTCCCTGCATCGTGGAACGTCTTCCACAACTTCAAAAGTCTCATCGAGGCCGGCGAGGACCCCGGAGAGATCTTGGTCAGCACCCTCCATCGCCAGGGCCGCACCGTCGTGGCGGGAGTCAGGACGAACGATTGTTACGGTCACCCGCAGTTACGAACCCGCTGGGAAAAACAGCACCCCCAGTGGCTGATCCCTGACAGTAGTTTTTTTGACTATGCCATTGCCGAGGTGCGGGAGCATCGCCTGGCTATCGTCCAGGAGATACTGCAGAACTATGACGTGGACGGAATACAGCTAGATTTCACTCGAAATATCCGCGTTCTGTCCTCACCGGACAAAGCTGATTTGCTGACTGATTTTGTCCGACGGGTCCGTGACTTGGTGAATGAGGCCGCTGCCCGCAAGGGTAAGAAAATGTTGCTGGGAGCAATCCTGGCCTGGGAGATGAAGGTCCTCGATGATCATGGAATAGACTATGAGGCGTGGATTAAGGAGGGCCTGCTCGATTACGTAATCGCCTCGGAGCGAAGTTTCGCCGATGGGAACGTGCGGGTGCGCCCGTGGACGAAATTGGTAGAAGGAACCCAATGCGAGGTGTACCCGTCGCTACACGGGGATGTGGGCGACGAGACTGTGGGGAGTGGGACAGACCGCGTCCCCGCACGGGCCTATTTGACTATGCCGCAGATCCGGGCCGCTGCCGTCAATTTTTACGACCAGGGGGCTGACGGCATTGCCTTCTACAACTTCTACCAGAGCTACCACGACACTAAATATCCGCTACTGAAGCAACTGCGCGACCCGGCGGCCCTGGGGAGTTATGACCGGCACTACTTCTCTTGCCGGCTGACCAGATTCGGCAAGGGAGGTTGGCTGCGTATTAGACTTGAGCCGCAGGCGGATCCCCATGAGCGAAAAACTTTCCGCTTCTATGTAGGGGAGAAACTGTCGAAGGACACGGCCACATTGGCGTTCAAGGCCAGGGGGATGGCTCCGGATGATGAACTGGTAGTAGATATCAATGGCACCGAAATTCCAGCCGAGAACTGGACCCTACCCGATCCCCTGGAGTTAATACAGATACCCACGGGCATAGAGACGCGAATGTCTGGGTCTACATTCTTCTATTGGCGGACCCCGATTAGCACGCCGCCACTACGGGTGGGTTACAACAAGATCAGCTTCCGCCGCACAAAGACTTCGTTCTTGAGTCAGAAGATAACTATCGCCGAAATAGAGATCCTGGTGAAAGGGGACTTACCCTAACACGAGTCAAGAATTTGGGGATTTTTTCGGACCAATATTTTTGCGGGTCCCGCGTCTGGCGCGTATTATTACAAAATGCTCTCCCGGCTGGATCTCGAATCGCTCATTCTCAACACCCTGGTAGAAGATCGGGTTGGAAGCCCCAGGGATGATCTCTACCAGCAGGCGACCTTCTCGCCACTGCAAGGTTGCATGCTGACGAGAAATCCGGGTGTTCCAGTTAACACCCCAGGCCTGGTCTCCTCGGCCCAGCTTGATGGCCTGGTCGGCCGGGAGCGGGCGGCGCCAGCGTTTCCGGTAATCGGCACCCTGTGCTATCAGGTCAGGCATGGTCGTGCACGGTTCGTAAATCAAGGGCAAGAAGGCTGTTAACGATTTTACGAGGCGGCCATGCTGCATGAAAGCTGGCATTGCAACGAACATCCATCCCCCGGCAGGAGCAGTGTGTTAGAATGACACGGTTTGACCGGGAGACCCTCCAACGTGTTACCCCGCTGGACACTTCGATTCACTCTTGCCGTCGCCCTGGCGGTGATCGCCGACTGCCCACTCCAGGCAGAACTCCCTCCCCCCGCAAGCGGGCCTGTCGATTTCGAGAAAGATATCCTGCCGATACTCAGCAAGCACTGCCTCGGCTGCCATGGCGACAAAGAGCAGGAAAGTGGGTTACGGGTGGATCGACGTTCCTCGCTCCTGCGCGGTGGTGATAGTGGAGAGCCAGCCGTCGAGGTAGAGGCGAGTGACAAGAGCCTGCTGGTCCGGGCGATTTCCGGCCGGGAACAAGAGCCGGCCATGCCCCCGGAGGGCGAACGACTCTCTGCCCGTGAAATCGGGCTCATCTGCAGGTGGATTGACGAGGGATTTCAATGGCCCGAATCGCACCTGGCCAAGGACCGAAATCCGCGACTGGATCGCTGGTCCTTCCAGCCACTGGAAAAAACGACACCCCCTCGCACCCGGTCACGCTGGGCCAGGAACCCGATCGACCAGTTTATCCTGGCCCGGCTCCAGGGCCAGCGGCTCAAGCCATCTGCCCCGGCCACTGGCCCGGCGTTGCTGCGGCGTATCACGCTGGTGACCCATGGCCTGCCTCCATCCCTGGAGCAACTCGACCAGTTCCAGGACCTCCAGGATGACGAAAACTATCACCACCTCGTGGATGCCATGCTTGCCAGTCGACACTTCGGTGAACGCTGGGCCCGTCACTGGCTGGATCTTATCCGTTTCGGGGAAACCCATGGTTTCGAGACCAACCGGGAACGCCTTCATGCCTGGCCTTACCGCGACTACGTGATCAATGCCTTCAACAACGACCTCCCCTATGACCAGTTCCTGCAGGAGCAGATCGCGGGTGATTCGATCGGTGCCGACACGGCAGCAACCGGTTACCTGGTAGCCGGACCGTCGGACATCGTCAAGAGTAAGGACAAGAACCTGACGCTGATGCAAAGGCAGGACGAACTGGCGGACATGGTTAACGTGACAGGCACGTCACTGCTGGGACTTACGCTAGGTTGTGCACGCTGTCATAGCCACAAGTTTGACCCCATCTTGCAGAGAGACTACTTCGCCATCCAGGCTGTCTTTGCCGGTGTGAATCATGGCGACCGGGACGTTCCGGTAGGGCCAGAAGAGTCCAGAAAACTGGCCACCGTGAATGCCCGTATTGGAGAGTTGCGAGCTGAGCTACGGCAGTTTATTTCTCCGGCGCGAACACGTTTCCAGCTGGTCGACGATAACCCCCCAGCTTTTGTACCAGTCTGAGTGAGAGGATCGGGTTCAAGAAACTAGGCTGTGTTCTGGAGGATTGAGCGTGGCGAAATCCGGAGGAACACAGCCGGCCGCAAACGCGGCGGGAGTACAGTAGTCTAATCCGCTATGTGGTCGATGGTGGTTGTAGTCGATCCGCCAGCGGTCGATCACCCATCGAGCTTCCGCCAGACTCAGGAACAATTCTCGGTTGAGCAGCTCGTCACGTAACTTCCCGTTGAATGACTCAACGTAGCCATTCTCCCAGGGGCTGCCTTTCGCGATGAACAGCGGCCCGACGCCTG
>Ga0310123_10002649_pt1 | contig 14150 bp, 12 predicted proteins | sample CB6_AW_1057_MG_FD_203505 | JGI IMG/M metagenome (GOLD analysis project Ga0310123, IMG submission 203505) | Marine microbial communities from Western Arctic Ocean, Canada - CB6_AW_1057 | ecosystem: Environmental > Aquatic > Marine > Oceanic | place: Canada: Western Arctic Ocean | collected... | reverse complement strand
AAGTTGGGCGTGAGTGCCTACGAATACCTTCGCGATCGCCTCAGCCGACGTTTCGAAATGCCATCTCTCGCACAATGCATCCAACAAGCTGCTCAATCAGCCACTGCTAGCGGTTGAGAAGATACGATCCACGGTATCTAAGATCGAAAGCTTTTGGTATAGAATGATTGGTTAAAAGCGGCGGTCAGCCGTCAATGAGTAAACGATTTCGGAGAGGTGGCTGAGTGGTCGAAAGCGCGGGTTTGCTAAATCCGTGACCGGGTTAACTGGTCCGCAGGTTCGAATCCTGTCCTCTCCGCTCTTTTTTCTTTACCGGACGGCCGTCACGGCATTTCCACGGCGGCTTTGATACATGCCGTGACCGGTCTCAGGCCGTCGGTTGCTGGGTTGTTAGCATGAGATAGCAACAGGGGGGGACAGGGGGGGGCGGGGGGGGCGGTTTTCTAGCAGCGGGGACCAGGTATACCTCGCCAGAAACAAAAACAGAAAGTTTTTTCGAACTTTTTGGATCATTCCCTTTGCTACGAGGCACCTTGCGCCAATCTCGCAACGACGTGGCGATTGGCAGGGCAAATACGACGTTTCAGCAGCTGGTAAGACGAACGGCGAACCGACGCAGTTCTTGCTTTTTTTCTAGGGCAAATACCCCTCGACGTTAGCGTGGTCTACCACGCTACAGAGTTCACGGTATTATGATGAGTGAGAATGAAAAACAACTTAAAACAAGGGTTCTAAGTGTTTTTTGCCCGTACGTATTAACACTCAGAGCATGGCGAAATCGATTCTTTTGCGTAAAATAGGTTCGACATTCATTTTGGGCGTAAACCACAATAGGAGGCAGGAAAATCAAGAGAACGAGAGTGACCCGATAGACTCGCTTGCCCCCCGGGTAGCACGCCGTTTAATGAGCTGTGGCGCAGAATGAGGCAGCCGTGATGCGACACGTTTGATGTGGCGACCCCCGCGCTGGGGGAAGTTCGTCCTCTTGCGTGTTCGCTATGATCCGCGTTTTCAGTTTTTCGAACGTTCGGGGTATGTTATGCCTGTCAAGTTATTGATTGCAGACGATCATGAGGTTGTTCGAGCCGGCATAAAAAGCCTGGTTGCTGGTACGGATATCAAGGTGATCGCGGAGGCGGGTACGGGCGAGGCGGCGGTCCGATTGACCATGAAGCACAAGCCGGATGTCGTCATGCTCGACGTCCGCATGCCGGACGGAGACGGCCTCAACGCGTTGGGTCGCATTAAGCTTGATCTGCCAGATCAGCCAATTGTGATGTTCTCAACGTACGACAATCCTACCTACATTGCCCGCGCTGTGGCCCTGGGTGCCAGCGGATATGTTCTCAAGGGAGCAACACGCGAAAAGCTGGTCGATGTGATTCACGTCGCGGCGACCGGTGAAAGCGCTTGGACGCGCGAAGAATTGCGGCGAGTAACCGGGGCGTTGGCTACGCCACGCCTTTCGGCCGACGTCGAGGTGCCGCTGACCCAGCGTGAAAGCGAAGTGCTCCGCCAGTTAGCCTATGGCCTTACGAATAAAGAAATCGCTCAGGCGCTACACATCAGCTACGAGACGGTCAAAGAGCACGTCCAACATATCCTTCGTAAGGTCGGTGTCTCGGACCGCACGCAGGCCGCTGTCTGGGCGGTGAGAAAAAACTTGGTCTAGCGGATACAAGCACGACGCGCTAGCGAGTGAGTTGGTGCGGGTCCCGTGGACTCACTCGCTAGCGCGTCGTGCTTGTATTCCAACTCTAGCGAACGGACCACTCACGTCACGTACTATGCTTGAAATACGCCCTGCGCTCGACTACCTCATCGGCATCGACTCGGACGGTTGCGTTTTTGACTCGATGGAATTGAAACACAAGGAGTGTTTTATCCCATGTTTTATTGACGCCTTCGGATTGCAAGGCGTCAGCAGGTATGCCCGCGAGGCGGCCGAGTTCGTTAATCTTTACTCGAAAAGCCGAGGTTGCAATCGGTTTCTGGCGTTGGTCGAGCAACTCGATTGGCTCGGTCAACGGCCCGAGGTCCGGCAGCGGGGCGTGATGGTTCCTCGGTTGTCTGGGCTCGAAGCGTGGATCGCACGAGAGTCGAAGCTTGGCAATCCAGCGTTGGAAAAGACGGTCGCCGAAAATGGCACCACGGAATTGAAGCAAATCCTCGCTTGGTCGCGGGCGGTCAACGAAAGCATCGCTCAGATGGTGCGAGACGTGCCCCCGTTTCCCAGCGTACGTGGATGCTTGGAGAGGCTTTCGCAGCGAGCCGACTTGGCCGTTGTGTCGGCCTCACCCACGGCGGCCTTGACGGCGGAATGGCGGGAACACCATCTCGACAAATTTGTCCAGGTGATCGGGGGCCAGGAACATGGCACGAAAGGCGAAATGCTGGCCGCCGCGGCGAAGTATCCCCAGGACCATGTGTTGATGATCGGCGATGCACCCGGTGATCATCGGGCCGCGATGGCCAACGGATGCCTTTTCTATCCGATCAATCCCGGCGCCGAAGAGGCGAGTTGGCGCCGCCTGCTCGATGAGGGTATCGACCGTTTTCTGGCCGGTACCTTTGCCGGTGAATATCAGGTACAACTACTAGCCGAATTCAATGAGTTCCTGCCCGAGCTGCCGCCCTGGCCAGTAGTCGAAGATTAGTGGCCCATTGAAAAACGGGGACTGGCTCCCGAACTATCGCGGAAATCCCGGGAGCAGGAACCAACGAGGGTGCCTGTCCCCCTTTTCCAACCGGCGGTGTCATCCCGTTGAAGGACCACGATGAGCGATGCATGCGATCTCGGGCTCGTCGGCTTGGCGGTGATGGGCGAGAATCTGGCCCTCAACATCGAGAGCCGCGGCTACCGCGTAGCGGTCTATAACCGCACCACCAGCAAAGTCGACGAGCTGGTCGCCGGCCGGGGCGCCGGCAAACAACTGGTCGCCAGCCACGGCCTCGAAGCGGTGGTGGCCGCCCTGGACCGGCCTCGCAAGGTCATGTTGATGATCAAGGCAGGGCCGGCCGTCGACTCGCTCATCGAGGCCTTAATTCCGCTCCTATCGCCCGGCGACGTGATTATCGACGGCGGTAATACGCACTTTGCCGACACCGAGCGGCGGACCCGACACGTCGAGGAAAACGGGCTCCTCTACGTCGGCACCGGGGTGTCGGGAGGCGAAGAAGGCGCGCTGCTTGGTCCCAGCCTGATGCCTGGCGGAAGCGAGGGTGCCTGGCCGTTGGTCGCGCCGATTTTTCAAGCCATCGCCGCCAAGGTCGGCGAGAACAACGACGTTCCGTGCTGCCAGTGGGTGGGCCCACGCGGAGCGGGCCATTACGTGAAAATGGTCCACAACGGCATCGAGTACGGCGACATGCAGTTGATTTGCGAAGCCTATTTCCTGCTGAAGATCGCTTTGCGTCTGTCGAACGAAGAACTCTACGATGTGTTTGCCCAGTGGAACCAGGGCGAACTGGACAGCTACCTCATCGAAATCACGCGGGATATCTTCAGCGTGAAAGAGCCCGGCAGCGCAGACGGACCCGACGGGGACTACCTGATCGATCGAATCCTCGATACGGCTGGGGCAAAAGGGACCGGCAAATGGATGAGTCAGTTGGCGCTCGACCATGGGGTGCCCAGCACGCTGGTGACCGAGGCGGTCTATGCTCGGTCGATCTCGGCCATGAAAGACGAGCGAGTTCGAGCCAGCAAAGTGCTGCGGGGGCCGAAGCTGCAAGATGTGGGCGAGTCGATACAGCCAGGCAATCGGACCGAATTCATCGAATCGGTTCGCTTAGCGCTGTATGCGTCCAAAATATGCGGCTACGCGCAGGGCTTTGTCCAACTGCGGGCGGCGGCAGACGAGCATGAGTGGCCGCTCAACTACGGAGACATCGCCCTGCTGTGGCGAGGCGGCTGTATCATTCGTGCCACGTTTTTGGATCGGATCAAAGAGGCATACGACACGGACGCCGATTTAGAGAACTTGCTCCTTGCACCGTACTTCGTCGCTGCTGTGGAAAAATCTCAGCAGGCGTGGCGCCATGTGGTGGCGACGGCCGTTTCGCTCGGCATTCCAGTCCCCGCGTTCTCGGCGGCCCTGGCCTATTACGACGGTTTGCGGTCAGAGCGGCTGCCAGCCAACCTATTGCAGGCCCAACGTGACTATTTTGGTGCGCATACATACCAACGAAACGACCGCGAAGGTATATTTCACACCGATTGGATTCGTCAGCGCTCGCAGCCGCACGACAAAGGGCAGGAAATGGCTTATCAATAACTCCAACATTCTATACCCGGGGAAGGGTTCAGGTTTTAGGGTTTAGGGTTAAACGTTGTCCCGAAATCCTGAACCCTAAACCCTGAACCCCGAAACCTAATTCACCGACTGTCCCTAACCAAAACCACTTTGAAAGAAACAAGAATGTCGGCAGAATTTTTGAACAAACTTTTCACCTTGGACGGCCAGATTGCCGTGGTGATCGGCGGGACAGGCGTGCTGGGCGGTGCGCTGGCCGAGGGCATCGCACAGGCCGGTGCCCATGTCGTCGTGACGGGCCGCAGCGAAGAAAGAGGCCAGGAGCGTGTTCGCGCAATCGAGCAGCTTGGCGGCCAGGCCAGTTACACCCAGGTAGACGTTGCCTCTCGCCAGTCTCTGGGCGAACTGCTCGCAAAGACCGTCACCGAACATGGCCGGGTCGATTGTCTGGTCAATTGTGCCGGCGTCAACTCGGCCGTGCCCTACTTCGAGATCGAAGACGAAGACTGGGACCGTGTGCTGGAGACGAATCTCCGCAGTACCCATTGGGGCTGCCAGATTTTCGGCCAGCACATGACCGAGTCGGGCCGTGGAGGAGCCATTCTGAACATCGGCAGCGTGACCTCGTTCCGGCCGCTGTCACGGGTCTTCGCCTACTCGGCCTCGAAAGCCGCCGTTTTGAGCCTGACGCAAAACTTGGCTCGCGAGTTGGCGCCAAGCAACGTTCGCGTCAATGTGCTCTGTCCCGGGTTTTTCCCGGCCGAGCAGAATCGCAAAATCTTGGACAAAGAACGCATCGAGTCGATCATGCAACATACTCCCATGGCTCGCTTTGGCGAACCGCGAGAGCTTGTCGCGGCGGCTCTGCTGCTGCTATCCCCCGTAGCGGGCAGCTTCATCACCGGCGAGGCCCTGGTCGTTGACGGCGGCTTCACGGCGACGAGCATTTAAGAAATTCCTTTTGGCGTCGGCGGCCACGCCGAAGCGAGTAGCACCGACACTTGTCCGGATTTCGCATGGCCAGCAGGCGGATGGTATCGGACACGTGTCGGTGTGCGCAGCACAAGAGGTATTTCGACCACGCGGGCGCTTTCGCCTCTTGTCGCTCTGCGACACCGACAATCGTTCGAGCCATATTCAAGAGAAGGTCAAAGTCCATTGCGAACGACTGTCGGTACTACCCGCTCTCCATTGCGAATCGGCTCTCTGCAGTTCGATCTGCCGGTGGTGCAAGCTGCACTAAGCGGCTACAGCGACAGTGCCATGCGTCGCATCGCGCGGCGGCTGGGGGCGCCCTTCACGCTGTGCGAAGTCATGTTGGATAAGTTCCTGTTGGATTTGAAGGTACGCCGACGGACACGCCATTTTCTCTCAATAGATGAGACCGAGCATCCAGTGGGCGGCCAATTGATGGGTGCCGATCCGGAGCAGTTTGGGCCCGCCGCATGTCGGCTCGTGGACGCCGGCTTCGATGTGATCGACATCAATTTCGGGTGTCCCGTCAAAAAAGTGCTCGGCCGCTGCCGTGGCGGTTTCCATCTCAGCCAGCCGGACGTAGCGCTCGAAATCGTGGATCGAGTTCGCGACGCGGTGCCGGCCACGGTTCCTGTCACGGTCAAGATGCGCCGTGGCATCGACGAGACGGCCGAAAGTCGCGATAACTTCTATGCGATCCTTGACGGGGCGTACCAGCGCGGCGTGGCAGCCGTCACCGTGCATGGCCGCACGGTGGCCCAACGCTACGACGGCCCTTCCTGTTGGGATTTCCTCCGCGAAGTGAAACGCCACGTGGGCGAGCGGGTTCTGCTGGGCAGTGGCGACCTATTCACGGCCCAGGCTTGTGTCGACATGATGCATCATACGGGCGTCGACGGCGTGACGGTGGCCCGCGGTGCGATCGGTAATCCGTGGATCTTCTCGCAGACGCGATCGCTGCTCCGTGGCGAGGCGCTGCCGGAGCCACCCCGTTTGCACCAGCAGCGAGACGTCATCGCCGAGCACTATCGGCTTGCGGAGCAACTTTATGGCGCGGAGCGGTGCCTGCCGCCAATGCGTAAATTCGGCATCAAGTACTCACAGCTCCATCCACAGTCAAAGGCAGTGCGGGAAGCGTTCGTTCAGGTCCGCCAGGCGGGCCAATGGAAAGAGGTGCTCGCGGCCTGGTATGCGGAAGATCTGCCCGGAGTCCATCCGACGATCGAAGAAATAAATCCTCTGTCGAGCGAAGTCGTGTGACTTGAGGCAGCAATGACGAAATCCGAAATACCAATGTTTAGCCGCGACGCGTAGCGGAGCGCGTTGGATCTTGCATTGCCCGGGCCAGTTCGTCGCGGACGCCCTGGTCGGTCTCCGCGGCCAGTCGGTCACCGAGTGCGGTTCGAGCCTCGACTCCCTGGTATCGTCCCAGTGCCCAGGCGCAGGCACCGCGGACGAGCGGCTCGCCGTCGTGCAGTCCACGGATCAAGTCGGGCATGGCATCCGCCGTGGGACGGTTGCCCAACACGATGGCCGCGTTGCGCAAGATGCCGCGGCGTTTTGCTCGCCAGAGAGGCGTGTGGCGGAACCGTCGGCGAAACGCATCTTCGTCGAACGAAAACAACTCGGCCAGCTCGACAAGATTCGTCTCGGTGGCCGGGGCAAAGCCCGGTTCGTCGCTTAGTGGGGCCCGCTGGTTCCAGGGGCAAACCTCCTGGCAGACGTCGCATCCGAAAAGCCAATCGCCCATGCCCGATCGGAGCGACTCGGGAATCGCCTCACGCAGCTCGATGGTGAGGTAACTAATGCATCGTGTGGCGTCGAGTACATACGGCTGAGGAAAGGCATCGGTCGGGCAAGCGTCCAGGCAGGCTCGACACGTACCGCAATGGTCCGTCTCGTGCGGTTGATCGTGCTGAAGCTCGCAATCGGTCAACAGCGCCGCGAGAAAAAACCAACTACCGGCCTCCTTGTTCAGCAGGAGTGTGTTCTTTCCGATCCAGCCGAGCCCGGCCAACTGGGCGAATTCTCGCTCGAGCAAGGGGGCCGTGTCGACGACGCCTCGGACCAACGCCTCGGGCCGATAGCTACGCAAAAAATCGGCCAACTGGTGCAGCCGGTCACGGATGACATCATGGTAATCGACATCGCCCCAGGCGTAGCGAGAAACACGACCGTGGCCCGGCTTCGATTGAGCCGGTTCTTCCGTTCGGTAATTCATCGCGAGCACGAGAATACTCCGCACCCCGTCGAGCACGTGTCGTGGATGAGCGTACGCCTCGACCCGATCGTGGAGATAGTGCATCTGACCGGCATAGCCTGCGGCCAACCACTGGGCAAACCGATCGACACCCGTCGGCGTGATGGCCGGACAGGCACCGGCAAGCTGAAAGCCCAGCGAACGGGCCTTTTGCTTCAGGGCATCGGTCAACTGCTCTGCGTTCATGGATATCTAGCCGCTGGGCTTGCCCATTGGAGCACCCCGGCTGCTGACAAAGGAGCTTCGGAGTTTTTTATGACACAGCAGCCGGGGTGCTTCTGATTGCTGGGCCTGCTCAGCGCGGTCCCAGGGGTTTGCACGAATCGTCAAGACAGTGCAAAATAGCACGTTACGGACGAATGGGCGATTGGAGATACGATGCGAAACCCAGCTTGTTTGCTTACGATGGTCTGCGTCGTACCGCTGCTTGTAGTCTGCGGCGGCGGCTGTGGACGCGATATTTCAGACGAGGAGCTAGGCCACGTCATCACGGACATGTCACAGGTGCTCGGGACAGCGGAGCCCTATGAACTGCCTGACCTGAGTGGCGGCGACGAGAAGCCCCTTGTGGAGCCGTCAGAGCACAATCACGCTCACCAGCACCACCATCCGCCAGATTCTTTGTAAAAGCGTGCGAAAACAACGTTTTTCGGCGCCTTCCGGTGGAAAACGCTTGCTTTGGCAGGCTGGGCTATTTAGCCTAAACGTTGGCGAATAATCCCTGATGAATTGAAAACACTGGTAAAAACGATTTCTTAGGAGACACTGCGATGAGCAAGCGTCAGATGGCATACACGTTGGTTCTGAGCGCCGTTCTGAGCTGCGGCCTAGGCGACGTCGCGTCGGCCTGTGGGGGCCACTACGGTGGCTTTGGCTGCGCCGGTTACATCACGACCGATCGACAGATACCCTATTTTTCCGAACACCCGCCCGTGTATTACAGTCACGTCGTGCCCAGGACGTATGGATACAGCCCGTACGCGTATCGGGTAAACATGCACGCGTACCGAGTGAACGTGCAGACCAGGCGCTCGCGTCCTTTGGTCCTGAAAAACCACCACATACAAAAAGGTTCGAAAGCGGTAGCAGATAAGGCAACAGACAAGACCGCTAGCAATACCCGGCCCGTCGAGTCGCTGATGGTCAAGCCGCTGGTGATCGAGAACCCGTATGTCACCGATGCCGGAAGCATCGCCGGGAAATAGATTAGATTTCGCATTCATGTAGGGTGAAAACCACCGCTTGAGGTTGGAATATCAGATCCATATCCCCTTCACGTGAGTGCGACTCGCACCGATTCAAACTGCCGGAACCCGGTTGCCGCGGCCAAGGCCTTGGCCGTGTCGCCGGCCGGCACGGGCCATCGATCTTCTTTCTGTAGGGAACGCCCTCCGTGGCGTTCCATTGCGATAAGCAGAAATCGGCCTGGACACGTTAGCCAAATTCGATAGTCTACGTGTCCATTCAAGCTAGACGCAAATTATTCATAAACCATCTACTGCAAAGTCGTAAGTGCTTCGGTGGTCTGCGTCAGCCATTGCAAGGTGGAAAGGAGTCTACCGATGAAGTGGCCGCTGCCTCTGTTTCTTTTGGCCGCCCTCCTGGCTGGCTGTTATGGTCAAGGCCAGACCATGGATCCGTTTCTGGGACGGACAACCATCCCACCTCCCGGTACCGGACAAATTTTGGCGCCTGGTACGGCCCAGCCGTATTACCAGGGCAATCCATTGCCAGGCGTTCCGCCGGCGGTCACTCCCTTGCCGGGTAGCACCATGAAACCGGCTGGGGCCCATTACCCATCGCGCAGTTATCAATCGAGTGAAAGTCTCCAGCGTATGGTCGAAACGCCCGGCGAACGTGAATATCGCGTGGGACGTTCGGCCATGGGACGGGCCACCATAGAACAGGGCTCACCAGAACTTCGCAGCGTGGGCGGTGTCGTCCATCTGGACGACCAAGTACGGACGGTGGCTGCCGAGGGCAACGCCTCGCAGAACGATTGGCAATCGGGCTCGGCCGGCGCATTGGTGACAAAGATTGCCGAACGGCAGGTGCGAATTCCGCATGAGGTGGCTAAAACCACAACCAAGCCGGTCAACGAGTCACCAGCCATTGCGTCCTCTTTCCAGCACCAACGTGTGTCAGCCTCGCTCTCAGATGTGGACCGGCCCCATGCCCCAGCGCGCTTCCGCCCGCCGAACCATGCCGTGGACATTGCGAAGCTCCCGCCGGCGACCAAGCGGAGAACCGGCCGAGCCAAGGTGACGACTTCCAGTTTCGTGGATCGCGCGTCTTCGTCGAGAGTTGCCTTTCCATCTTCGGCCAAGGTGTCCCCACGCAGTGGGTCTCGCTACGCCTTTGCTCCGGACCACAGCTGGTTAAAAGGCAAGTTGGAGTACTTGCACGGCCGTCAACAGTGGAAGTTGCGGTATATTCCCATCGATGGAGAGACCGACGAGTTCGGAGGGAGCGTGGTGATACCGGATGCGGCAATGCTGAGCAACTTCAAGGCGGGCAATTTTGTGAAGCTCGAAGGCGCCATCGATCGATCGAGTCTTGGTCCGGGAAAGTATGCGCCCGACTACAGGGTGGCGCGCATCACAACCGTGAAATAGGTTGCCCAGCCACCTCACGCTAATACGCGATCGGCATTCGCCGACCTTCGAGATTGCTTTCACGAGCTGCGATCACAATGGATAGGGCACGATACGCGTCTTCTAAGCTGGCCGTGTTGCGGACTAAACTGGTGACCGCACGATGGAAGTCGCAGAGCAATAGTTCGCCAACCGGACGCTCGCTGTCCAGCGATTCCATGTGTCGTCCGGCGTGATCAAACCAAATGAGGGAGGAGGGCAAATCGATAAAAGCGGTCCCGTTTTCGCAGGCCACTTGCATTGCGGCCGGCGGACGAAACGAAATCGCTTCCTGCCATTGCGCCGGGATATACTCGCCGCAACTGATCTGTGCGATCACGCCGGTTCCGGGCGACTCGGCATCCGAAAAGTCGAGGCTCATCATCCGATAATCTTCACCGACCCCGTCCGGCTCGGTTTTGTGAAACGTACCTTGCACGGACGTCGGTTCGCCGCCCACAACATACCGACACCAATCGACGGCCTCGATCAGCTCGTGGACGTGTGATCGGGTCGACTTGCTGCCGGAGGCCTCCGCACCGCGACGCTGATGACAGAATATCAAACGCGGCGAGCCGAGATGCGTAGCGATCAGTTCCTTCAATCGCGTCGTAGCAGGCGCATGGCGACAGGGGAACTCGGCCATGAAGGCAATGCCGGACTCTTCGACACGTCGCTTGATTTTACGAGCCTGTTCGACTTCCAGATCGATGGCCGCGGCACAGTACACCGCCTTGCCGTTGTCACACGCGGCCAAAATGGGTAACGCTCCGTACCACCGAGCAGACAGCACGAGGATCGCGTCGATGTCCTCGCGTCGCGACATCGCACGAAACCCGTCCACTGGACTAGCCCTCAGTTCACGCGCCACTTGCTCGGCCCGATGTGCTACGGGCGAGCAGACCGCCCGAACCTCAAAGCGATCGCTCAGCGCACGCAAGGCGGGCCCATACCGAGATTTCCAGGCACTTCCAAGTCCGACGACACCGACCCGTAATTTCATGTTTATTACAAACCTTCCTGGCTCAGTTGATATCCTCTGTTCGTGACAGATTGTCGTAACTCGCTCGCAACTGGCGTCGCATTACCTTGCCCGATGCGGTACGCGGCAACTCCCGAACGATGCGGATATCGTAGATTCTAAACAAAGGATTGAGCTTTGTCTTGATCGCTTGCTGCATCGCTGCGCGAAGCCTTTCGGCCTCGACCCGCTGCGTCGAATTCTCCAGGACAACGAAGAGGACCAACCGGTTTGGCCCACCTCCGGACGGAGGTATGGCAACTGCCGCCACTTCGCAGGCGCCATCAACACCAACAAGAACTCGCTCGATTTCCATGGTGTCGATCTTAATGCCACCGAGATTCATCGAATCATCCGTCCGGCCCAGGACACGAAAATATCCCCCCGGTAGCGCCTGTAACTCATCGCCGTGACGACGCAGAGGTTCTCCATGGGGTCCGGCGGGAGCGCCTTCATAGTAGGTCTTCTGGTGGTCACGATTCAGAAGTCGTCGCGAAAAACCGATGGCCGGCGGCACAAGAAATACCTCGCCGAGATCTGAGCAGCGGCCTTGCTCGTCCAAGAGAACAAACGCGGTGCCAAGCGTGGGCGCAGAAAATAGACTGGGAATGTTGGGATGCACCAGTGTGCTCGTGACGTAGCCGCCGCCGATCTCTGTTCCACCACAATACTCAATAACGGGTTTGCCGCCTGAGAGTTGGCTGAGGTACCGCATGTCTTGGGGATTAGAGCACTCGCCGGTGGAACTGAAGAGGCGGATCCTCGACCAATCGAGCCCGTCCATGCAGGAACTCTGACGCCACCGCCGTACCATGCTGGGCACAACACCCAGCATGTTCACGCGCGCGTTTTGAACAAACCGGCCGAACGCTTCGCCCAGGGGGGACCCGTTGAACAGAGCGATCGTACCGCGATTAATCATGGTGGAAAAAATGAGCCAAGGACCCATCATCCAGCCAAGGTTGGTTGGCCAGGCAACGACATCGCCCGGGTGGATATCGTGGTGGTAAAAGCCGTCCGAAGCGGCTTTGATCGGCGTGGTGTGATCCCACGGGATCGCTTTTGGACCGCCGGTTGTCCCTGATGAGAACAGTACATTCACAGGGGAGTCTGGCTCAGCGTGGTGTACGCTGAACGAATTCTGGTCGCCCAAGAAATCTTGCCACAACAGGTCACCCTCTCGTAGATTCACTTCGTTCGGTGCTCCCTGGTCGACAAGAATAGCGACGGGAGCTTCGGCAAGGCGTTCGTAGGGTGAGAACCGCTTACCGTCTCTCTGAATGAATGCGACCGTAAAGATTCCTTTGGCGCCGCCGATCCGAAGGCGGATACGTACCTGTTCTTCGGAGAAGCTATCGGCGATCGACACGACGACACATCCAGCCAAAATAATGCCGAGGTAAATCGGAACCGACAGAGCGATCATCGGCATAAACACGGCGATCGCATCACCAGGCTCGAAGCCCATTTGTTTCAACCCATTTGCCACGCCATTTGCCCGGCGACGGACTTCAGCATAGCTCATGGTGATCAGTTCACCGTCCGGTTCATCGCTAATGATCGCCGGAGCAGCCGGGTCGGCTTGGAAGCAGCTTTCGGCGATATTGAAACGTGAACCGGGCAGCCAAATGGGCGCGGCGGCTCCGTTTGAGAGATCAACCACGCTTCGTGGAGGCTGGGAAAAAACGATCGGCAACGTGTCGATCACATGAGCCCAGAAAGCTTCCGGTTGCTCGATCGACCAACGGTAGAGCGCGCCGTACGAAGTCAGCGATTGACTTTCCATCGTCGCGTTGATGTTAGAACTCGCAATCGTCGCCGGGGTGGGCGTCCACATCGGTTCCAGGTCGCCCAAATGGTGGAGGTCTTTAGAATCGCTAAGATCCGACAGATAGCTCATGGAGCCTAAACCGTAATTTCGCGGCTTCAATCGACGATTCGCATTTGACGAGAGCCTGGAATCCAGGACAATCACGCTGGCCATCTTACCACTTAACCCCCTGATTGTAAGTCGATCCGATGTCTTCCGACATCTCCATCATCATTCCCACGCTCGATGAAAGCACGGCCATCGCCTCGGCAGTCGAGCGGGCCTGGGCGACGCAGCCGCTGGAGGTCTTGGTTGTCGACGGGGGCAGCCGGGACGCGACCTGCGACATCGCTCGTCAGCGGGGCGCGCAAGTCATCGAGAGCACCTGCGGCCGTGCCCGCCAGCAGAATGTCGGCGCCCAGCAGGCCCAGGGCGACGTTTTGCTTTTTTTGCACGCCGACAACTGGCTCGCCGACGACGGCCTGCGACAAATCGCCGAGGCGCTCAGCGACCCGTCCATACTGAGCGGCGCCTTTCGGCAGCGGATTGACGCCTCGGGTTGGATCTACCGGGCCATTGAACGCGGTAATGCTTACCGCGCTGGCCGCTACGGCCTGCCGTATGGCGACCAGGGCATTTTTGTTCGTCGCCATGCGTTTGAAGCGGTCGACCGCTTTCCCGAGGTCCGACTTATGGAGGACCTCCTTTTGACGCGTCGGCTTCGCCGTCTGGCGAAACCGGTCCTGTTGCCGGGCCCGCTGTGGGTAAGTGCTCGACGTTGGCAAAAAAATGGAGTCGTTCGACAGACACTCCGCAACTGGTCTCTGCTGCTGGCCGAGCGACTGGGCGCGAAGCCGGACACGCTGGCCAGATATTATCCTTCGCATTCTGGCGGCTGGGCAGAAAAATAAACGACCGACGGGCAATTCTTCCTTGGGGGAAAGGCATCCTCTCAAATGCCAGCAGTGCTGACACTTGCCTTTTCAGATTTTCGTCTATGAATTAGAGCATGAGCACATCGGATCTCTAGTCGATCTTGAAACAGGTAGAGGAGCAACTGGCCAAGGTCGGAGAGCTTCGGGCGGCTGTCGAAGAGGCCTTTGGTCGACTACTCAACGTGGTCGAGGCATTGAGCTCGGACAAGCAAGCCTTGGCTGATGAAGTTGAGCGGCTACGAAAACAACTCGAACAGAAG
>Ga0310123_10002648_pt1 | contig 14151 bp, 13 predicted proteins | sample CB6_AW_1057_MG_FD_203505 | JGI IMG/M metagenome (GOLD analysis project Ga0310123, IMG submission 203505) | Marine microbial communities from Western Arctic Ocean, Canada - CB6_AW_1057 | ecosystem: Environmental > Aquatic > Marine > Oceanic | place: Canada: Western Arctic Ocean | collected... | reverse complement strand
ACATCGCTCTAAGACGACATTCCCGCCGCTCATCGCCGAGAATCAAAAATCGGTAGGTTTTTGAGAATCTCAAGAACCTCGCTTGGCTGATGGTTTGGTGGGTTAGCAGTCCGGTCCGAACGACCAAACTAACTCGCTGAGGACAGACGTACTATTCGCTTTGTCCGGTCGACTTTCGAAATGCTTCCGTTCACGTCAGCAGACGTTGACGTGTTTCAGGATCGGTGCTGCAGTTCAATTTGCCGAAGAACAGGTCTCAAGTTACATGAATTGCACTAACGAACAGCAACTGAAGCAACCGTTCAGTCACTTAGATCTCTAGCCTTTAAAAGAGACCGCGACAGGTAATCTGCGTCCATCACAGGATACAGGCTGTCCACTGATGTTACTCATTTCTTCTTGCAAACGAATTACTCTAAACATTTGAAAATAGGGAGTCAGAGCAATGGCAAGTATGAACAAGGACAAAAAGAGCGGACGCATTCTGTTCGTCGGTCAAAACGGCGACAGAAGACAGATTTGCCCTGGTAATGTGCACAAACATACTGCAGAACAGATCGGCAGACATTGCGATGCTCTGGGGGTCACAAAGGTTTCGAGTGGAATCATACCGAAACAAACTGCACTGTGACTCGGTGAGATTTGCGAGAAGCTCCACAAAAACGGGTGAAGGCAGGGCTGATTGAAACCCGTGTCGCAAACGAATCAGAAGTGGAACAGAAACCCGTTGTGGAGCTGGGGCGATTCCTGATTGAACATCGCGACGACAGGTTGACGACTAGAAGCAAAAAAGCGGCTGAATCAACTGTCAACAAGCGGCGTGCGTCGATGTTGAATCTGATTCACGTGTTTTGGATCCGAACGGGGCATCAGCGGTATCACGCATGAAGACGCTCACCAGTACTGAAAACATCTGAAGGCACAGCGCGTTAAGAAGACGAAGAAGGAACCGAAGGGAAAACCATTGGCTGAGAACAGCAGACGAAAGTACATGGACAACGCAAAGTATTTTTCAACGCTGCAAAACGTCGTGGCTGATCGCGGTCAATCCGTTCGAACATCAGGTCTCAGGAAGAACGAAAAAACCTGCATTTGTTTTGTAGCCCCGTGTTTGGTCTTGAGCTTTTGGGATTCGATCTTCTCTGACAGAGCAGTTGATGCGGTTCGCTCGTCGGTTAAAGCCCGCCGACCTGCAGTCGCTCATGGGAATCAGCGAGAATCTCGCGAACATCAATCACGATTGCCGGCAGGGTTGCGAATCCATAAGGCAGGCCGGATCTAAACCACCATCTAACCACCAATCAGTACAGTTGGACATCCCACCACAATACTACCACCATGGACACAGTTATCGCCTATGCGTGCAGCGGGCCTCTTACCTACTAATGCAGTAGCGCTCCCCTTGACGACGACGTCGGGTGGACCCACACACACACACATATCTCCGACTACCGAGGAAGGCATTCCTGATATCAGTACGTTCGCAACGCCCGGGCCGGATATCGGTCCGCCTACATGTGGAACAGGCGGCGCTCCCGGTATCACCATTGGGCAGACATGCATGTCAGTTATACGTGCAGCAGGTTGTCCCACTAATATAACTTCCTAAGAAATACCTTGACCAGCTTCAGCGTTATTCGGTCCAGTCTCTGACATGTGAGAACAGTGTCTTAAAAGGCGACCACCCGATCCGGTCCTGTGATTGTAAGCCGCCGTTCGAACTGAAATTCACAGCGATTTTAATGTTCGCGTACCCATACATATTTTCGGAACGTGAGTGAAAGGGTTGCGGAAATTTTCGGAACAGATTCAGAAATAATAAAAAAAGCTGCATTTGTTTTGCAGACCCGAGTTTGGTCCTGAGGTTTTGGGATTCGATCTTCACTGCAGGACGAACCGTAGGAGTACGGGATGGTTAAGCAGATCTGTTCCCAACACTGAGCTGTGGTTCGTCAGGAATTACGACTCAGATACACTACTGTCCAGAATTATCATGGCTGTTTACGAGCTGTGGTTTGTGGGGAATCACGACTCGGATACACTGTGAGCCCGTGTGGGGAGTCCCAGCCGTGCCCATCAAGCGAAATCGTCGCCTGACCGTCGTGCTCATGGTGCTGGTCGGCCAGTTGCTGGCCAGCCGCCACGCGATCGCGGAACAGAAACCGTACGCCGCGCCGTCGCTCTCGGGCGGGATGGGCTGGGTCAACACCTCGAAGCCGCTGAGCATGCGGGCCCTGCGCGGCAAGGTCGTGCTGCTCGACTTCTGGACCTACTGCTGCATCAACTGCATGCACATCCTGCCGACACTGAAGCAGCTCGAGGAAAAATATCCGAACCAGCTGGTCGTGATCGGAGTGCACTCGGCAAAATTCCGCACCGAGCGGGACCTCGAGAACATCCGCCGGGCGGTGCTGCGATATGAGATCAGCCATCCGGTACTCAACGACGGCCGCCAGACAGTCTGGCGACGCTGGAAGGTCGACCGCTGGCCAACGTTGTTCCTGGTCGACCCCGAAGGCATGGTGTGGTCCTGGCGAAGTGGCGAGACCCCGTTCGCAGCGATCGACCGGGATGTGGCCCAGATCATCCGGATCCACCGGAACAAGGGCACGCTCAACGAGCAGCCGATCCGTTTCGAACTCGATCGCAGCCGCCTCAAGCCGACCCCGCTGTTGTTTCCCGGCAAGGTGTTGATCGACGCCGACAACGAACGGGTGTATATCGCCGACAGTGGCCACCACCGGATCGTGGTCGCCGGGTTCGACAGCAAGCTGATCGGCACGATCGGTTCGGGCCGGGCCGGGCGAGCCGACGGTGACTTTCGCACGTCGAGCTTTCGCGACCCTCAGGGCATGGTGTTTTCCGGCAACAAGCTCTACATCGCCGACAACCTCAACCATCTCGTCCGCGTCGCCGACGTGTCAACCGGCCGGGTCACCACGCTCGCCGGAACCGGCCGTATGCTCCCCAGCTACAAGACGCTCGCTCGACGCAGCAGTTCACCGCGGCAGTATGCGCTGTCGAACCCGTGGGACCTAGCACTGATCAGCTCGAAGCTCTTCATCGCGATGGCCGGCACGCACCAGATCGCGGTACTCGATCTGGCCGGTGGCGGGATCGCAGTATTCTCGGGGACCGGGGTCGAGGACATCCGGGACGGCCGGCGGGCCGTGGCGGCTCACGCCCAGCCAAGCGGACTAGCGACCGACGGCCAGAAGCTGTTCGTCGTCGACAGCGAAGGCAGTTCGCTGAGAGCCGTGTCGCTGCCACCGAAGAACCGTGTCACCACGCTGGTCGGCACGTCCGGACTGCCCCGCTTCAAGAGCCTGTTCGCGTTCGGCGACCGGGATGGGCGAGGCAGCGACGTCCGGCTGCAGCACCCGATTGGCGTGGCGTTCCACGCCAACGTGATCTACATCGCCGATACCTACAACCACAAGATCAAGGTGGTCAACCCGACCACCCGGGCCTGCAGCACGCTCGCTGGCACCAGGTCAGCCGGCTCCGGCCTCTCCCCGCTGCAACTCCACGAACCGGCCGGCATCGCGGTTCATGAACAGACGCTCTACATCGCCGATACCAACAATAACCGCGTGGTCACCGTCGACCTGGACACCCAGGAAGCCCGGTTGTTTGAGATTGAAGGACTGGCGCCACCCGTGGCCCCCGAAGGGCCCTGAGCGGGAGGGGGTTCTTCGGCTGATCGGAATGTTCGAAATCCGAAGTCCCGAAATCAACACCCTCGGACAACATCGTTACGACGCTCTGGTTTGTCGGGAATCACGACTCGGATATACTTGGACGGCACAGAACGGAATACACCGTGTGCTGTGGTTTGTCGGCAATCACGACTCGGATGTACTAACAGGGGAACCGACCATGCTCGCTGTCGTCTCTCCGGCCAAAAAGCTGGACCTCGAACCTGTCGTTCGATCCCTGCCCCACAGTCAACCAGCACTGCTGGACGATGCGGAGCAGTTGATGCGCTCCACTCGTCGGTTGAAGCCTGCCGACCTGCAGTCGCTCATGGGAATCAGCGAGAATCTCGCCAACCTCAGTCACGAACGATTCCAGCGCTTCAGCACACCATTCACCCCGGACAATGCCAAGCCAGCGGCCCTGATGTTCAATGGTGACGTGTTTCTGGGACTCGATGCGCCGACCCTGGGCAAATCTGACCTGTGCTGGGCCCAGGACCGCCTGGCCATTCTGAGTGGACTGTATGGTCTTCTCCGCCCCCTCGATCTGATGCAGCCCTATCGGCTCGAAATGGGGACGCGGCTCAAGAACCGTCGCGGAAAGGATCTCTATGCCTTCTGGGGTGATCGCATCACCGACCAGATCAACGAGCGATTGGCGGACCACAGCGATCGGACCCTGGTGAACCTCGCGTCCAGCGAATACTTCAAGGCGGTTCGTCCCGCCGCACTGGACAGCGACGTGGTGACCCCCGCCTTCAAAGAGATCCGAGACGGCCGGCCCAGGATGATCAGCTTCCTGGCCAAGCGGGCCCGCGGCCTGATGGCTCGGTACATCATCGAAAATCGCATCGAGCAGCCCGAAAACATGAAAACCTTTGATGCGGAGGGCTACCGGTACGATCCGGCACTCTCGACCGAAACCACCTGGACCTTCACACGCGCCCAGGCCTGAGCGGGAAAGACTCGCCGGCCATACCCGCCAGGCAGCAACAGGACGGTCGACAGAGGCTGTGTGTTCCTGGGACCGGGATTTGGAAGACGTTAATCACGGAATCAATCGGCGTTCATCGGTTCCTGTTTTCATGGAGTATAAGCGACTGCTTTGATAGTTCGGGCAGGTCCGGACGCAGTGCGATGGCTCCGCGTCACTGACACCTGGCCGGCAGCGTCAATGCGTCGCTTTTTACAGCGACTTCCGACAATAATGCAGTGTCCCCTGCGTTTTGGGCACGCATTCGAGTGCCTTTATCTGTGTGACCACCTGGAAAACCAATCAGGAGCAGACACTTGCCTGACTATCACAATGTCTCAACTCGTCGGTCTTTTTTACATCACACCCTGGGAGGTCTTTCTGCAGGGACCCTTCTGACACAACACCACCCCTGCTCGGGGCATGCGCAAAATACGATCGATGATCGTACCGTTCCGGCTGCGGTAATCCACAAAACTTCGAATATTCAAATTGGCATTCGCATTCACCAGGGGTGGATGAAAAACAAAGACGACAATGACCTTCTCTTTCTCAAACAAATTGGCGTCAACCACGTAGACATCACTCTGAATCTTATAAAAAGCTACCAGGAGCACGGAATTTTCACGAAAGAAAATTTGAACGCACTGATTCGCCGTCTCGATGGTGCTGGACTCATGATCGAGCGTGCGAACTCGCTTGCCAGCCATTATCTGCATGCCCATCTGCATGATGCGCAGGGACAACGGGAAATAGACCAGCTGAAACGAATTGCCGATATGCTCTGCGACGCCGAAATACCCGTATACGGGATCCAGTCCTGCCAAGCCGCCTTACATGTCGAGAATTCAAGAGGCGGCTGGATCTATGAAAATGGTCGTGGTGGCTATCGCTTTCCTTCGTTTAATGTCAGGCGTTCCCTGTCTGCCGCACCCCAACCAAAATACCGTGTAACGGCAGAACAGCTCTGGAAAGGGCTGTTGAATATTTACCGACAGGTCATACCACATGTAGAAGGCAGTAAAACAAACATTGCCATGCATGGTAATGATCCACCGTTGTATCAGTACCTTGGAAACCCTCAGATTCTGTGTCGCTTTGCAGACTTTGACCGTCTTTTTTCAGAAGTTCCAAGCGATCATAATGGAATTACATTTTGCGTGGGAACGCGGTATGAGTCCGGTCAGAACACTCTTGACGGAATCCGCCATTTTGGAGATCAGGGAAAACTGTTCCATGTCCACTTTCGGAACGTCACAGGAACTCTGCCGCAAGATGGCCGTTATTCAGAAGTTTTCATCGATGATGGTGACATCCCTATGCCTGAGGTTCTGCGTACCCTCCATGAGGTCGGCTATCAGGGAGTGATCGATTACGACCACCCTATGGGAATTACCGGAGATCAGCCCCTGCCTAAACAGTACATTTCATTTTGTGTCGGTTATATGCGAGGCCTGTTACAAAGTTTACACAGTTAACACGCCATGGAACGAACACCGAAAGTCACCTGAACCTTCACACCCGCCCAGGCCTGAGCGGGAAAGACTCGCTGGCCGCCCGTGATGCGTTTAGTGGTGGTGAGCTTTCTGTGCCTCAGGCAGCGGCCGATGTTTGCCGGCGACGTCTGGTTACCAGAACTAACCCGCATGCGCAGGACTGGAATCTTTCAACGCCTGAGTTGCATTGTTACCGAAGGGCTGGCCATGTTCCGGGCAGTCGATGCCGTTAAGCACTCCGAGCTGACTTTGTGCAACAATCTGGTCTCATCACCCCTGCAAAATCGCCCGAATCACATTACATGAGTCGGGCGTCAGATCGTCCGCATTCATCAGCAGTTCGTTTGCCAAAGCGAATTGGTTTTGGACCGCAAACCGAGGCCGCCGGTCCCGAACAATCGACGGTGAAGTCAAAGCACAACTGGTCATTTTTTGAAGCCAGGGTAGCCGACAGGCTTCCCTTAACGATTGAGCGTCGGACCGATAATCACGGCGTGACTAGAGCTTTCAACCGGGTAGAGGCTCGTGTCGCTCAGCTCGATATTCGCGCCTGTACCTTTTGGTTCGCCCTGGAAATGGATTCGTGTAGTTCCCCGATTCGTCAAGTCAGGACTTGCCTGTACTTTCACTTTGAACGCTCGAATCTTGACCTGCCAGTCGGCAGCGATCTTCCGCAGAAAATCCCGCGAACTGCCGACTTTGCAGGTGAGAAATACTACTTCGTCAATCCTGGAGGCTCGAAATGCTTTACTGATCCGCGCGTAAGTCGGCCACATCTTTTCACTGAATGAAACTTTCTTCGACAAACTGTCATTCTTGAGATTTGAAATTCTTGGACCTGATCCATCGATATCCATGTCGTAGAAAACGGAGATGTGGTGATTCCCGGGTCCGACCTTATTATTCAGCCCACAAATTTGAAACTGCTTTCCGGGCGCCAGATCTATGTTCCCGTCGGCCCCGCCACTGGCGGCACCGTGTCCGAGACTCACGATGAGTCGTCCACCCGGTCGGGTTACCTTGAGCGCGTCCTCATACATTCTGGCGACCGCATTCTTGTTGGCAAACTTGGCTGCCGGCCCGGTCAGGATGAGCTTTCGAGGTGCAGGACGGAAGTCCACGTCTACGGATCGCTGGAACTGGCCACCCACACGAATCGGACTTCCCTTCCATTTCACGAAGGCATTCACGTACTGCCGGGCCCATCTTTCAAAGTAGACTCCGTCAACTTCGGACAACACGACATTGTTGACGTGGTTTGGCACAACTCTTCTCTTTTTTGTATTGTTATACGGGGCTTCCGAGCGGATGGGTTACTGATTCCGAAATGAAGGCCGACGCTTTATCAAGTTGAGCCAAGCAGAGCGAACAACTTCTTCCGGCCGTCCCGGAAACGAGGTCAGGCAAGCGAAATAATTTATCTATCGGGGATTGACACTCTACCATTCCCCCACTGCACTTCGTCGGCCGGTAAGCACCTGCTGAGAACACTGGCTCCACCTTCGGTGGGTCCTTTGGGCTAAGCAGACAGCTGTTGCTGATACCCCGCCAGCAACCGAAACACACTCACCTCACATGCGGATCAGATTAAATTTGTCTGCTTCCTCCTGCCGAAAAACAGCGTTCTCATTTTACCGACTGCGATGTAGAAGTCATTTTGCATCTCTATGAAGACCATGGTTCCGAGTGCCTCCAACGCCTACGGGGCATGTTTGCCTTCGCCATCTGGGACGCCAACCGGAGGCATCTGATGCTGGCCAGAGATCGGGTCGGCATCCTTAACGGAAGAGAACAGGATCAAGGATAAATTGACAGGCACCGCCAGAAGACTTCCCGCAGGTTGTTGGTCAGTGAGTAGACGAAGTAGACTGTCTGAGTCTTTTCTTGCCGTCTTGTGTGGCGTGGAATCGGTACAATTTTGAGCAGAAATCCCGCTAACGTCCGACAGAGACCGGATATGTGAGAATTCTACGAATTCATCAAATCGACGCCTTTACGGCAGAAATGTTCGGCGGGAACCCTACGGCGGTCGTCCGTGACGCCCACGTCCTGGAAGATATTGAGATGCGTCGGATCGCCCGCGAGATGAATCTCTCGGAGTCGGTCTTTTTACTGCCGAGTGAGGTCGCCGACGTCAAATTGCGGTTTTTCACGCCGCCCGGCGACGAGATTAAATTCTGTGGCCATGCAACGGTGGGGGCCCTTTACACGATCGCAACCGAATCGCTGTACGGAATCCAAAAGAAGGGACGACCCCAGGTGACCATCGAAACCAATGCCGGTGTTCTCAACACCCACCTTGATTTCGAGGCGGGGCCCGAGCCCAAGCTCATTCTTGACTGTCCGAAAATCGATTTGGTCCCGGCCCCCTACAAATTGGAGGATGTGGTTTCGGCCATGGGCCTGAAGACCGATCAGGTGGATTGGAACAAACCTCTGATGCTGGAGAAGACGAATAACTACCTGTACTTCGTGTCACCGGACCTGAAGTCCCTGCAGCAAATTGAATTGGACATTCGTGGCGCCATCGAATTTGCTCAGCCGGACCGAATTGTTGTGTTCTGTGTCATGACCGCGGAATGCTTTGATTCTTCAAACCATGTGCATGCCCGCGGTTATGCACCACTCGTGGGTGTCCCGGAAGATCCGTTTACCGGATCCATGCAGGGGGGACTGGCGGCCTATCTTGTGGCCCACGATATGGTCGCACCCGACCTGCACATGCTGGGGTCTGAACAGGGGTATTTCATTGGCCGGCCTGGAAAGGTTCACATCGAGATCGTTGCCCGGGCACCAGAATTCCAGGCCCGGATGCACGCCCACGCCGTGCGGGTCTTCGACACTAAGCTGACTCTGCCATGAAACCGACGACGTCCCCAATTCGTACGTATACGATTCAGGAATGGCTCTTCGAAGAAGCTCAGGGGTCCTTCGACATCGATCTGGGTGAAAGTGGCATTCAGTATCATCACCTTCGTGATCTTCAGCCGAACCCCGCATTCGATCTGAATTATTCCCAGGACCGCGGTTGCCAAAAACTGCGGGCGCAGATCGCGGAGATGTATGGAACCGATCCAGAGAACATCATCATCACCCATGGCAGCCAGGAAGCGCTATATCTCTTTTACGCGTGCCATCTGGGGCCCGGTGATCACGTCATCACCTTTACGCCGGGCTGGCAGCAGTCATGGGAGGTCCCTCTCCATCTCGGCGCAGAGGTGACAAAAGTTGCCCTGAAGCAGGAATCAGATTACGTCATCGATTGGAATACGGTGACGGAAAACCTCCGGAACAACACGCGCCTCCTCATACTTTGTTATCCTAACAATCCACTGGGTGTTACGCTGTCGGATCATGATTGGGAGCAGCTTAAGAAGCTGCGTCAAGATACCGGTATCACGATCATTATCGATGAGGAATATCTGACCGACTATCAAGCATCCATTTTCACTCGCATTCCTGGCAGTTACTCGGTCAGCAGCCTATCGAAGATTTACGGTTTTCCGGGATTGCGGCTGGGTTGGTTGGTGGGAGATGAAGAGGCGGTGAACCGTATGGTGAATTTGAAACGGTACACGACGGTGTGCAACTCGTCAATTTGCGAGTATTTTGCTCTCGATGTGCTCAGCAATGGACCGCACTACATCGAGCGATTTAACCGGCTCTGCCAAGAGGGACTGCGGGTGCTCCGCGGCTGGCTAGCGGTTCACGATCGGTTGTCCCTGATAGAGCCGCAGGGGACACCCTTCGCCTATCTGGCGTATCGAGGTTCCGACACATCAGCCGAATTCTGTCGGCGCCTGCTGCGACAAAAAAAGGTTTTGTTGATGCCCGCGGAAGTATTCGAAGACCGTCGAGCGGTGCGACTGACCTTTGGCCGGCATCCCGACATTCTGCAAAATGGATTGGATCGAATCGCTGAACTTCTTGCTGAACCCTGATTCATCTGTGCCAGGTTGACCACCCGGCCGCTTCTGTGAAAGGCATTGAAGCCATAACGATATCGGTGAGATTGGCGGTCGTGGGTCTCGGACGGCTCGTTTGGGGGCGATCTGGATCGCCTACCATGACAGCACGGTGACGGTCATCGGCAGCGGCTTCAATTTTGCGCACGGCGACTACATTGACGGCAGTTTCCTGGACGGGCAAGTTCTGACCGGCTTCCTCGCAGAGGGGGACGGCCATCAACAATCGGCTGCATATCTATAATTCCGCCAGGTTCATGTTGGCCGCTCCAGGCGCCGTCGTCCCCGAGCCGAGTTCAATCACGATGCTGGCCAGGGGAGCCACGATACTGGGCAGCATGTGGTTCCACCGTCGCCGAAAGCACACGCTTGCAACGCACTGATCACGCAGCATCGGGTTACCGAGATAAGTCCCGTTCTTCTGTGCTCATCTTCCGCTCGACCACAGTCCTGTCTTCAGCTTACGCATCTGTATCTCAGCTTGCGCCAACGCGGTGTCGTACGGCGCATATTTCACATAATGCTAGGCCAGACCTGCAGTGACAATCGCCTGCTATTTTCACAAAATCATGTATTCCACTCAGGATCTATATATAATTTATATTTCGCAGTCGTCTTATTGTCACTGACAGTGAAAAACCACGTCGTTTAAATGTCACGGAGGGGCCCAGTTTCGCTTCGGGCGTTGTCATCAGAATTTGCAGCCAGGGGGAGTGACATCATGAAGCGGTCCGTTCAACCAGGCATGGCAGCTGCGGTCCTGTTGATTGCATTGGCGGAGCAGCTTCCAGCTGCGCCGCTGTTCATGGGTCTCGGTGATCTGGCCGGGGCAAGTTTCAATAGCTCTGCATCTGGCGTCTCTGCGAATGGTTCGGTTGTTGTGGGGTATAGCGTATCCGCCTCAGGCGGAGAGGCGTATCACTGGGAAGGCGGCACGATGACTGGCCTGGGCGATCTGGCCGGGGGCAGTTTCTTTAGCCAGGCACATGGTGTCTCGAATGATGGTGCGGTTGTTGTGGGACGGAGCACCTCCGCCTCAGGCTACGAGGCGTTTCGCTGGGAAGGCGGCACGATGACCGGTTTGGGCGATCTGGTCGGGGGCAGTTTCTATAGCTATGCACAAGCCGCTTCGGATGATGGTGCAGTTGTTGTGGGACGCGGCAAGTCTGCTGCAGGCACCGAGGCGTTTCGCTGGGAAGGCGGCGCGATGACCGGTCTGGGTGATCTGGCCGGGGGAAGTTTCTATAGCGTTGCATTTGGCGTTTCGGATGATGGTTCGGTTGTTGTGGGGTATGGCCACTCCCCCTCAGGCACCGAGGCCTTTCGCTGGGAAGGTGGCACGATGACCGGTCTGGGTGATCTGGTCGGGGGAAGTTTCTCTAGCCAGGCAAATGGTGTCTCGAATGATGGTTCGGTTGTTGTGGGGTATAGCCACTCCGCCTCAGGCACCGAGGCCTTTCGCTGGGAAGGCGGCACGATGACCGGTCTGGGTGATCTGGCCGGGGGAAGTTTCTCTAGCTATGCACAAGCCGTCTCGGATGATGGTTCGGTTGTTGTGGGACAGGGCACTTCCACCTCAGGCTGGGAGGCGTTTCTTTGGACTTCCGGCGACGGAATGCAGTCTGTTCAGGACGTCCTGACCGATGACTATGGTCTGGGAAGCAGTCTAACGGGCTGGACATTGACAACAGCTAGTGCTGTTTCCGCTGACGGCACAACGATTGTGGGTTATGGTTCCAACGCCGATGGAGACACCGAGGCGTGGATGGCGCGACTTGACAGTCCTGGAACAGTGGTTCCTGAACCCGGATCGATCACGTTGCTTGGCATCGGTGCGGTGATCCTCGGAATGAGATGGTTGCAGCGCAGAAAACACACGCTCGCAACGCACTGATCACGCAGCGTCTGCTCATCGAGACCGGTCCCGTTCTTCCTTACTCATCTTCCGCCAGTCCCACGGTGCAATGATTTTGTGACGGCCCGACCACAGTCCCGGCCGCCAGCACCGGAAGCTGTTCTGTCAGCAGTAAATTTCAGGCCAGATCTAACATAGGAACTGGCACCATCTATGGGGGCAGGTCAATGATCTCGGTACAAAAGAAGTTCCTTTTCGTTCACATTCCGAAGACAGGAGGAAACAGTATCCAAAACTACCTGCAGCACTTTTCCGAGGACGAGATCACGGTCAACGAAGAGCAGGACGGAATCGGCCGATTCGGTGTTAGGAACAACGTCTACAAAACCGTCAAGCACAGCAAGCTACGACGTTACAAGTCCGCATTGCCGCGAGACCTCTACGCCTCGCTGTACAAGTTTGCCACTATCCGCAATTCATGGGATCGAGTCGTATCAGCGTTTTTCTCGCCAGCGAAAAAACGAAAAATTTCACCCCGAGGCGTTTCGCGCAAGCATCCAGCGAAAGGCCCTTTTACGCGACTTTCTGAGCGAGTGGCCAGCCGTACTCTTGCGCTTGACCTGCCACACAGGTTGGCCGCCCTTGGACTACCACGTCGACTACTTGATTCGATTTGAGCACCTTGACCATGATTTTGCTCACGTTTGCAAGGTCTTGAACATCCCGTACGGCCCCTTGCCGCACCGCAACGCGTCCACCCGCGAACACTATTCTGCCTATTATACCGACGAATCTATCGAGCTGGTGCGCGAGCGCTTCGCCGAAGAAATAGCGTTCGGAAACTACCAATTCGAACGTTTGTAGGCAGTGACTAGAAGAACCGTTCTTTCACGACCTCGCGCAAAAGGTCGCGCGGCCCCGTCAGTCGATAGAGCCGTCTCTTAGAAATACCCTTCAGTAGCGGCGTTCCCTCCCGAACCACGCGAATGGCCAGGGCTATCCGATACCGATCCATGGTCTCCACCTTGCCATAGGGGTTGATCGTCTGGTGCAAGCAGTTGGTGTTGAACCAAATCGCCTTGCGCAGATTGCTACCAACCCGAAACTCCAGGGGCTCGGCTGGATAGAACCCTTGTGGTGGTTTGTAGCGGTTTAGCTTGAGCCATCCGCCCCCCCCTTAGGAACTCGGTATTTCTCGTAGGTGCTCCCGTCGTAGATCGATTCGCCCCAACGGAAAGACGCGAAGCCCACAGTCTTCCATATTCGTATGCTCCAGCGGCTGTTCTTGTGACCAGTCACAGCAATCAAATCACCACTTAACGAGTGGTACCATTCACGGGGGCAGGTCAGAGGCGGTTGCGACGATCAACAAAACAAGGCGGCAAAGAGGACTGCCGGTTATCGAGCTCAGCTCAATTGTAAAACAGCAGGTGGACTCCTTGAAGATTGGGGAACAAGCCTTGATTGATGCGCTTGCCCTGAATCCAACCCTGGAGGAACTGGGCGAACGTTATTTTGTGTTGCGTTACAAGCAGGTTCATATGTATAGGCTGCTGGCGGAACAGAATTACGATTACATCATGGCCAAAGAGCAGTTGAGACTGGACAATGATGAGGCGGCGGAAAAACACGTTCGGGAAGGTATTCGGACGATCGACAGGATGTATGACCGGTGGCTCACGGTAAAAGCGGATCTCAAGGGAAAGCGGCATAAGCATCCATCGGAACGGTTCTTCAATGATGCGGTTATCAGCGGCAAGCGCGTGTTGATCACCCCGGCGACCTTCGAGCCGTTAAAGGCTAAATTCAAGGATTTGATGAAAAACCGCGGCTTGTAGTCAGGGGTAGGAAGTTTCGAAAAACGTTCACCCCCGTCTCGGCGATTTGTGGGCACCGAACAAGGGGATTGTTCGGGCCGGAGCGAACATCGCCAGTAGCTTTTTGGCTTCGTCTTCGGTGACATTCAGAACCAGCACCGGCACCTCGTCGTTTGGCGTGAGCTCTGCCCGCAGATTCCGGAACAGCTTTGGCCATCGGCTCAGCCCGGCCCTGTCGATAATCTTGCCGAAAGTCGTCCGCAGGTTAGCATCTGCGTCCCGGTATCGCGTGATAACTGGTCCCGGAAGGCCGCCGGTGATAGCAAAGGCCTCATCGAGTTCCTTCC
>Ga0310123_10002647_pt1 | contig 14153 bp, 11 predicted proteins | sample CB6_AW_1057_MG_FD_203505 | JGI IMG/M metagenome (GOLD analysis project Ga0310123, IMG submission 203505) | Marine microbial communities from Western Arctic Ocean, Canada - CB6_AW_1057 | ecosystem: Environmental > Aquatic > Marine > Oceanic | place: Canada: Western Arctic Ocean | collected... | reverse complement strand
TCCAAGGCCACCAAGTGTGAATGCGGGGCGAATCAGTAACGGGAATCCACCCAATTCTTCTGATGCCTCAATCACACCCTCTATAGAATTACAGGCTATTGCTTTCGGCACAGGAAGGCCAATTTCCTCGCAGACTTGCTTGAACAAGTCTCTATCCTCGGCCTCGTCTATTGCAATCAGGTCACAGCCGATGAGTTCGACACCAAGTTTTGCTAGAATGCCTCCATGGGCAAGTGCGCTTGCGATATTGAGGGCAGTCTGCCCACCCATGCCGGCAAGCAGCGCATCTGGCTTCTCAATCTCAAGAATGCGCTGCACCACTTCAGGCAGCAGCGGCTCGATGTAAATCCGGTCTGCCATCTCTGGGTCATTCTGGATTGTTGCTGGATTGGAATTGACCAGAATGATCTCGTAGCCATCTGCTCGGAGCGCGCGGCAGGCTTGGCTGCCACTGAAGTCGAACTCGGCCGCCTGCCCGATGCGAATCGGGCCCGAGCCAAGAATCATGATGCGCTGGATATCATTACGGCGCGGCATCATTCAGCCCTCCTGCATAGCGGCAACTTCCCGTCCAGATGCTTCTCGACCAAACCGGAGAACCTGTTGAACAGAGGATTCGCATCGTGTGGACCGGGGCATGCTTCCGGATGGAATTGGATAGTGAATGCCGGTTTTCCGACCACATCAAGCCCCTCTACGGTGCGGTCGTTTGCATTGACGAAACGGACCACTACGTCGCTGCGAAGCAAGTCCTCAACGTCCCCGCTATTAGCTCCCGAAGGGTGAGGAGCAAGCATCCCCTGTTCTGGGTCCTGCACCGCAAATCCATGATTCTGGCTGGTTATACTGACCTTCTGAGTCTCAAGGTCAACAACCGGCTGGTTACCACCACGATGTCCGTAACGCAACTTGTAGGTACGCAATCCCGAGGCCAAACCCATCAATTGGTGGCCGAGACAAATCCCCATCACCGGCAAATCATCTCTTACTGCATGAGCCAATGTGTGGCGGGCCACAGTTGCTTTTCCTGGGTGAGCGGGATCTCCGGGGCCATTTGAGCAGAATAGTGCATCAATCTTCCAATTCCCAACCAATTCGTCGTAATCAACGTCAGGCGGGCACCACACCACTTCGAATCGTGTGCACAACTCACGCAGAATGTTGTATTTGATTCCACAATCCAATACTGCTAGGCGGGGCAATGGAGTTCCATCCTCCAAGGTAGCACCCTCGTTGAGCAAGACTGAGTCCTCACGGCTCACCTCGTCAACCAAATCAGCGAGGTCGGGTGATTCCATCACATCGAGAAGTTGTTTCATCTCCTGCTCTTTCTCAATAGGCCCAAAAATGCACAAGATGACTCCATGCTCTCTAACCCTGCGAGTAAGGGAGCGTGTGTCGATGCTTTGGATGCCCGGGACACCGTGTGCAAGCAAAAAATCGTGAACCGAGCCGAGTGAGTGACGATGGTCTGGGGTCGGCATCATCTGACGGCAAACCACGCCTCGGGGCCAGACGCCGCTGGATTCGGAAATACCGGGGGCGATTCCGTAGTTGCCAAGCAGCGGCCAAGTGAAGGTGAGTACCTGCCCTGCGAATGATGGGTCTGTCAGCGATTCCTGATAGCCAGTCATGTTGGTGGTGAACACCAACTCGCCTTCTGAAATTGTAGCCGCGCCGAATAATTCGCCTTCGTGTCGTGAGCCATCGGCGAGCAGCAAAACACCGTGACCGCTCGCCGCTTCATGACCTGAATCAGCGGCACCGGGAAGCAGCCTATCCGCTGCGTCCTCATCGGAATAGGGAGAAGAAACACCGGGTTGGCCGACGCCAGGAGAGAAGCCCCCTACTGTCACCAACCCTCTACACCCTGAGTTGGTGCTAGAATACCCCTCTTAATCATTGAGATGAGAAAACCGGCTTCTCCACTCACATAGTGAGTGTCTAAATCATTCCTTCTCGATGACCACTTTGCCCTGCGCCGATGGTTGAATCTCCAACCTACCGCCTTCAAATCTATCCGGGCCGGGAATTTCTCCGAATAATTCGTGCAAGAACAGCGCAAGAGCTGCAACCTCTGAGTGCGGCTGATTCCCAACTGCGATGTTGTGGTCCGCCAACGTATACATCTCGCCAGGAACCTTTGCACCACCGACCACGACAGCAAGTGGAGTGTCGCTGGGAATAGACGATATCGCCTGATTCAGCGTTTCACCATACATTGTGAGATGAATAACGGCTCCACCCTCTCGCTTGAATGCCTTCAGCCAGCCCATCGGCCTTGCTTCATGTGCAGCAGTGAATGAACCACCGAACCGCTCCGTCACGCTGCTTACCGTCTCCATAACATGCTCGTCCTCATCGCCACAAAGCAGGAAATGGTCTGCCCCCAGCGCGCGCGCTGTAAGTCCGAGATGACTGGTGATGCGCTTGTCGCGCTGTTGTCGATGACCCAACCTGACTACAGTGACCGGGGCTCCGCTCATGCGCATCTCCAGATGCAATGCGGCTCATGCGCCTTCATCAGCCTGTCCCTCGACAGAATCCCCGCCAGATAACGGCGAGATGTCGAGGGGGAAGGTAATCAGCAGGTTACGAACCCAAGAGAGTAACAGAGCGTCAAGGAACATGGTGGCGCAGTAGTAAACCATCACTCCGAGCACAAACAAGCGGGATGAAAGCATCAACATCACGCCACCCGAATCACCGAATGTCATGTGGCCAAGCGGCTCGAGCGCAAGGAAGGTGGCGAAAATCAACATCGCTCCGGAGGCAATCCCCGGCCACGGCTGGCTCCTCTCCCTTGACAACATCATCAGAACTGTCGAGAGGAAGACCAGAAGAGGGACCATTCCCGAGACGGTGACATAATTCCAACCCAGAATCAGCGATTGCGGTGCATCGGTTCCACCCAACTCGCTGGCGAATACCTGAACGGTCAGCCACCAGAACAGGGCCATACCCATCAGCAGAATCCCAGAATAGACCGCATTATGGTAAACCATGCGGCCCATCTCATGCCGGTCGGCTGGCTCTAATCGCTGTAGAACCGCCTCAGCCAACTCCAAGGCATCAGAAGAAGGTAAGTTGGCTGAATCCTCAGTGACGGACAGCCTCGTAGTATCATCATCAGACCCTTCAAGAGTCATCAGACCCAAAGATTCGGCGAGTTCCACTCCTACCACGGGTGTGAACGGCCTCTGCACACATCATAAACCATGCTACAAGTGCCGGCTACATGGAGGGCGAACTGGCACCGTTTCTCAAACACCGCCCAGACGGGCGCCCTCGATTGATGGGCATCATCAACACAACGCCGGACTCCTTCCATGCACCCTCTCGACAGAGTGAGGTTGAGGCTGCAACAGAGTTGGCATTGCAAATGTGGAAATCCGGAGCCGATTGGGTAGATGTCGGTGGCGAATCCACTCGCCCTGATGCCGACCCGGTGGAACCAGATGTGGAGGCTGCTCGAGTCATACCGATAATCGAGTCATTGAATGCTGCTAGGCGAGATTTTTTGGCAGACGGAGGAACCGTGGAGTCCGCTATGCTGATTTCGATAGATACGCGGCGCCCAAGCGTTGCAATAGCAGCCCTCGCTGCCGGCGCAGACATGGTGAACGATGTCTCAGGACTTCGGGATCCGGAAATGGTGGATTTGGTATTGGATACTGGATGCGCTGTCTGCATCATGCACATGCAGGGCAATCCCAGCGAAATGCAGGATAGTCCGGAATATGGTGATGTGGTCGCCGAGGTGAGCAGAAAATTGCTTGCAACCACTTCCGACCTGATAGAGCGGGGAATGGATGCAAAGTTGATTTGCATCGACCCGGGAATCGGATTCGGCAAGACCCTTGCTCACAACCTGCAACTTCTACAGAATCCAACCGACCTGCGCGGCGGCAATGGAATCTCAGTGCTTTGGGGGGCAAGTCGCAAATCTATGTTCAAAGATCTGCTTGGCAGGAAGAATACCGATGAGAGGTTGGCTGGCACACTTGCCGTCGCTGCACACGGTATGGCAAGGGGGGTGGACATCTTGCGAGTTCATGACGTGCAACCTCACGCTGACCTGCTCAACACACTGGTATCTCTCGATGAGGTGGCACGATGAGCGATGTTGAGAATTGGGACGAAGGGAAGCCAATTTCAGAGAAAGAAATCGAAGACTCTCCGAAAGAAAGTTTGAGTTTCAAATCTCCCATTGTTGACATCGATGAGAATCTGCGGCTGATTGGCACGGCTCATATTTCGAGGGCCAGCGCTGATGATGTTCGCTCGGAAATCGCCAACTGGGAGCCGGACATCGTCGCAGTCGAATTGTGTAAGAGCCGCCTTGATGCCTTGACCAAGCCAGACCGATTTGATAACGAGACGCTGGGCAAGGTTCTGAAAGAAGGAAAAGCTCCGCTTGTCTTGTTCCAATCAATGCTCGCAGCAGAGCAGAGGAAACTGGGCCTTGCCGAAGGCGAAAAGCCCGGCACGGACCTGCTTGCAGCCATTCAGGCGGCTGGAGAGGCGAAAAAAGAGGTCGCATTGGTCGACCGTGACATCCAGATTACCCTACGCAGGGCATGGAGGAGGATGCGCCTAAGAGAAAAGTGGCGAGTCATCACCGCACTATTACTCGCTGATGATGACGAAGAAGATGATATTTCAGTCGAGGAACTGCTCCGCGATGGGGACCTGATTACCGAGATGCTGCATGAATTGAGAATAGCTGCGCCAAATGCGGGAGTTGTGCTAGTCGATGAGCGCGATGAATTCCTTGCAGGAGCCATCGCTCGGCTGCGTGGAGAAGGCAAAGTTCTCGCGGTGATGGGGGCGGGTCATCTCTCAGGGGTATCGACACGCCTTCAAGCAGGTGACACCCTCACACCAAATCGATTCAAGGAACTCAACCATGTACCACTTCCCTCTCCAGTCTGGAAAATCCTGAAGTGGACAATTCCATTGTTGATGTTCAGCATGTTCGGGTATCTCATCTACCAAGGAAATTGGGAGCAACTTCGGCAGAGCGCAGGCATGTGGCTATTCCTCAACGCTGCGCTTTCAGCGATTGGAGCCACTATAGCCAGAGGTCACCCCTTCGCTATACTGACCGCCGCTTTAGCCTCGCCAATCACTTCACTCAATCCTACACTGGCCGCCGGCTGGTTCGCGGGAGCGGTACAAATGAAGGTGGCTCAGCCGTCGACAAGAGATCTGCAGGATTTCCTGCGCTTGGACCGTGTTTCGCTGTTCTGGCGTAACAAAGTCGGGCGTGTGCTGTTGGTCACAGCCCTTGCAAATCTGGGCTCGGCTGCCGGCGCGTGGATAGCAGGCTCTGCCATCGTGTCTACGTTCATCGGCAACTTCTGAATAAGTGCCGCTTCAGGATTTCAGAATCGGAAATCGCATCCGTTCCGTTGAAGAACCGAATGCGGGTCGGCGCAGCATGGTCGAGGACGTCGTCATCGTCGGCGGAGCGAGAACACCGTTCTGTGAATGGCTCGGCGGCAAGCGTGGCGATGGAGAGCGCGGAGGACTACTCGCAGGCGTGACCGCAGAGGATTTGGGTGCTGTCGCGATTAGAGGCGCGTTGGAGAATACAGGGACCGCAGCCTCAGCAGTGGAACACGTCGTCATGGGTCACGCCCTGCAGACATCAGACCAGGCAATCTTCGGCTCACGCCACGCCGGTCTGAAGGCAGGGATACCGCAGGAGGTCCCGATGCTCACGCTCAACCGACTATGCGGCAGTGGAGCCCAGTCAATCGTATCAGGCGCCCAGATGATTATGCTCGGCGAAGCCGAGGTGGTCGTGGCTGGAGGAATGGAGAACCTGAGTCAGGCGCCCCACGTGCTGCGTGGGATGCGCGACACCTACGGACTCGGGAGGCCGCCCCGAGAAGGAGATGAACTCCCCAAGGACATGGAGGACTACCTATTCACCAACCTCGTCGACAGTACCTGTGACTCTTTCATGGCGCAGACCAGCGACGAACTGTGCAAGCGAATCGGCGTGAGCCGCGAGGAAGCGGATGCCTTCGCTGCATTAAGCCATCAGCGCACCGAGAAAAGCATCGACGATGGTGTATGGGCACAGGAAATCGTCGAGGTAGAGACGCCTGATGGAGTGGTGGGCGCGGGCGATGAGGACCATTTCGTGCGTGGAACTACCGCTGAATCACTTTCTGGACTACGAACTCACTTCGGACCTGAATCACTGGTGACTGCCGGCAACGCATCTGGTGTTGTCGATGGTGCCGCCGCAGTTGTCATCAAGTCAGCCAGCCGAGCTGCGGCTGACGGAGACACACCTCTAGCCCGTATCGTGTCATGGGGAATCGTCGGGCTTGAGCCGGCAATCATGGCCCATGGGCCGGTGCCTTCAAGCCGTCAGGCGCTCGAAAAGGCTGGACTCACAGTTGACGACATCGACCGCTGGGAAATCAACGAGGCGTTCGCTGGTCAAGCGGTTGCATGTGTGAAAGACCTTGGAATCGATGTTGAGAGAGTCAATGTCAACGGCGGAGCGGTTGGAATCGGCCATCCACTCGCTGCAACAGGCACCCGACTTGTGCTCACTTTGGCTCACGAACTGCAGCGCTCAGGTGGGCGTTACGGTATCGCAACTGCCTGCATCGGCGGTGGTCAGGGAATCGCGCTCATCATCGAGTCGATTTGACTGTTTTTCCTTATTTTACGACGTAGGAGGGGTTAACTACCGACCGTCCTGCATAGAACGGTGATAACATGACGGAGCACATCATTACCGAGCACATCGAAGGGGCGGGACACGCAAACAAGACACGCAGTCTGGTGAAAACCCTGACATGGAGAACCATCGCGACGACGGATACCATCATTATCGCCAGAATCATCACCGGAAGCTGGACTGTAGGTTTCGGGATAGCCAGCATCGAGGTAGTGACAAAGATGGCGCTGTACTATCTGCACGAGCGCGGTTGGAGCGCGATGGATTGGGGTCTGGAGGACGTCGATGTAGATGTAGATGCTCTGGCAAAGCAAGAGTCGGTTAAGGCCGCAGAAATTATTGCGCCTCAGGCCGCAGAAATTATTGCACCTCAGGCCGCAGAAATTATTGCACCTCAGGCCGCAGAACTTATTGCACCTCAGACCACCCAATTCAATGTGAATATCGTCAACAAAGAATACACGGATTCTGTTCATCAAGAAGAGAAATAATCGAATATGGATGATTCGAATGAACCCTTCCAACCGAATATGGTGGTTTGATGGGATTTCAGCGGGTCGGTTTAGTGGACATCCCGCTACAGTTTGAGCGTGTGTAAACGGCCATTTGTCCCTACTGGCGACCGTATCAAGTTAATTGAGATGCAAACGACGTCCCGGCCGTCAGCAGGGGGAGACTCGTGAAGGCGGTGGGAACATGAGTGTGACAAAAGGTAGAAGTTTGATGAAGGCAGTATGTTGGAGAGCCATTGCAACCATCACCGGGGCAATGATTGTGTTTTTCCTCTACGGGGAGTTTGAGGCTGTAGGGAAATTCATGATTGCAGACATCTCCCTCAAGATGCTGTTCTACTATGCACATGAGCGTGGTTGGAGCATGGTCAAGTGGGGCAAGATTCTGGAGCCAACACCTGAATCAACCGATTAGTAGCAACTCGCGGATATCAACCAGATACCGTATCAGACTCGCCACAACAGCGATGATGAACGGATAGGTCAGAACTCTTTGGGGAAGCAGTTTGATGGCTGTGCGGGCTCCCAACCACGCTGTACCTGCAACTACTAGGCAGATTGGCACGATATAGATGCCAAGAGTTTCGACTATCGATGACCCTGAATCATCAATCAATAGATGGGCAAATATCCCCATCGGGACCATCCAAGTCTCAATGATGTATGAAGTTCCAGCTGCCTGATGTTGCTTGAAGCCAAGTGCAGAACGGTGGAGTGTCATGAAGATGGCGCCACCTCCGATTCCAAACAGGCCGGAAGCGGCACCGCCTCCAAAGCAACCGGCTCGGTATATTCTCAGAATTTTTCCTTTGACCTCTAGGATTTCATCATCGCCGTCACCATTGCCATTCAAATCGATTGTCAGTTTTTTCACCGTCGAGTAGATTACCCAGACCAATAGAAATGAAGCCATTATTTTGATTGACATATCACCCATCTGATTGATGAAAAACGCTGCAAGGAGTGTCCCGACTATTGCCCCTCCCAAAGCGGCAACAATACCTTTTCGTCCAACATCAGCAACAGCATATCCCCCTTTCAAATGGGCAGCGCGGCTGCCGAGTGAAACCATCCACACCAGTATCAAAGAGCATACCAAAGCGAGGTGAATATCCCATTCAAAGATGAATAGGAAAATGGGGACATACAGAACCCCACCGCCAAGGCCAAGTGGTGCAAACATGAACGCTGTCATCAATATCAGCACGATTGCCAGAATGATAGCGAATTCCAAGTTCATTCCTCCTTTTTGATGTACCAGTGTTCAGGACGTGGCCCCAACGGTCGCTTCATCCAAAGTGGTCTCCTCTCGCCTCTCGGATGGGTCTCTCGTTCCTTCGCCCACCGGTTCCACTTTTTGTAGTGCGCCATCGATTTCGTCATGTCTACCTCAACATCGCCATACTGTTCCCCTTCGCTGGGCCTTGAAAGCCAGACCTTCTGCAGCCAACAATGGGCGCCACTGATTGGGTCGGGTTGCACAGCGTGGGTGATGTTCTGATGGACGCCCCCGTCGCGCCACCAGATTCGATTGGTATCTGGATCTGTGGATTTCCATGGTTGGACTCCTTCAACGGTTCGCATCCGCATCTTGCCGCCCCCAAGATCATCAATTTCGACCGTGTTGGTTAGGAAGCGGTTGCCACTGTCCTGCTTTCTTCGCCACCTGCCGATGTGATGGGAGCAACCGACGACTCCGGGTTTGATTGATTCTGTGACCCAGACCTTGTCTACGAACCAGCCGATTTCGGTTTTGATTTTCAGCAGTTCGCCTTCAGCGACGCCCAACTTGGCGGCGTCAGTCGGATGAATCCAAATCGGATTCTTGTGAGCGATTTCAGTCAGCCACTTAGAATTTGCAGAGCGTGAGTGAATGTGCTGTGGCAATCGGAAGTTGGGAAGCAGGCAATACTCATCTTCTCCTTGAAGATTTAATGGATGAACATGGCTTTTGATGTGGTAGTGAGGGATGGAGTGCTCAGGATATCCAAACTCGACCATCGTGTTTGAGTAGAACTCCTGCTTGCCACTCGGGGTTGGCCAGCCTTCCTGCTCGTGCTTGCTATAGACCGCTTCCTCAATCAGGAATGCGCCATGCTTACGCATGTAGTTAAGCGCGGAAAGGCCCTCCTTTTCAGCCGCTTCAGGAAGCCCCGGAACATGTTCAAAGGTGAACTGGTAATACTCGTCAACGGTGATTTTCTCGCCCTCTCGATATGGGCTCAGGAAATGCTCGCGGATTCCCATCGTGCCGTCGTCGATTCGCCATGAGAGTTCAATCCAGAACTCATCTTCTTCCCACACTTGACCGGGGTTGACCTCGTGGGTGAACTCAACATTCCTACCCTCGCGACGAGCATATTCTCGCAACACTGGTTGGCGGAATGCGACCCACTTACCGGCCTGAGTGGCATAGGAATTGATGTCGTGACGCTCGGAGGCGTGGCCCATCGGCAGAACGTAGTCGGCCAAGAATGCGGTCTCGTTCCAAGTCGGTGTAAGCGCAATGTGACAGCCAATCGAATCCTCGTTCTGCAGCATTTCCATCCATGCGAATCCATCGGGATAAGTCCAGACTGGATTGAACACCCGCGTGAAGTAGACATCCATGGTGCCTCTGCCTTCCTTCACCATATGCGGCAGAATGTGACTCATCTCGTAATGGGCAAGAGTGTATTCTGGTGGAAAATGCAACTCGTTCCAGCCGTCAGGGTCTGGCGGCTCATTGAACAACTTCGGCTTGTATTTCGCCCATGAATTAGGTGCTGTGCCTCCAACTGTGCCAACCGAACCGGTCAGCACACTGAGGAAATGCAGGGCTCGTGCTACCTGCCAGCCACCAAGATTCCCAATCGCTGCCGCGCGCCATACGTGCGAGGATAGGGCGGAGCCTGCCTCAGCCACAATTGCGCCGACCTCGATGACCTGCTCGACCGGAATCCGGCACTCCTCAGCGGCAAATTCAGGCGTATATTCGGCGTATTCCTCCTTGAGAAGTTCGATGAATCTCTCAAAGGTTTGTGGCCCATCTGCATGACAGGCGGCGAGCCAGTCTGCCCAGTTTACCCAGTTTTCGAGGAAATCGCAGTCGTATGTCCCCTTGTCGAGAATCATCTTGGCCCAACAGAGGAAGAGAGCAGTCTCAGAGCCCGGCCATGTCGGAACCCAATGGTCAGCCATTGCGGCGGTGTTTGATAGGCGCGGGTCGATGACAATCAGTTTGGCTCCATCCATCATCCCTTCGAGGATTCGCTGTGCGTGCGGATTGAAGTAATGACCAGTTTCAAGGTGCGAAGAAGTGAGCAGAATGACCTTCGCGTTGGCGTGGTCAGGCGATGGGCGGTCGTGTTTGTGCCAAAGTGCGTAGCCAGTGCGCGCTCCTGCTGAGCAGATGTTGGTGTGGCTGTTGTGGCCATCCACCCCCCATGCCTTCAGCACTCGATTGGTGTAACCCTCGTGTCCCGGACGCCCGACATGGTAGACAACCCGATCCTTCGCTCCAGTTTTCAGAGAGGCGCGTATCTTCGCAGAAATCTCGTCGAGTGCCTCGTCCCAGGATATCTGCTCCCACTCGCCTGAACCTCGCAGCCCGGACCTGCGCATCGGATAGAGAATTCTCTCTGTGTCCTGAATCTGGTTGATTGTAGCGGGGCCCTTTGCACAGTTTCGGCCGCGGCTTCCCGGATGGTGCGGGTTACCCTCAAACTTGGCTACTTGGCCTGAATCCTTGTCAACGTAGGCGAGCAAACCGCAGGCTGACTCGCAGTTGAAACAGGTGGTGGGTACCAGCGAATAGCGGCGCTCGACCCGCTTTGGCCACTCATTAGCATCGAGTTCGATGTGGTCATGCCACTGCTCTGAGTCAGGGTAGTTCCTCAGTGGTCCCTTCGCACCATGAGCCCAAGGCCTGTCGGATATTTTCGGGATGATGCGAAAACCCTCGGCAATTCTCTCGATAAATGACCTCTTGACTACCATTTTCTCACCTCACAATAGTGGTTCAATCTGTGCCTTCTGCAATCCCTTGTTCACATGCTTGAATGCAAGATGAATGAATGCCAAGAGAAGTACCACTCCAACAAGTGCCAGTGGCGTTTGAATCTGCGAACTATCGAAGGCGTAACTCACCAGAATGTAAGGCACCAATCCAAATGCCGCCATCTCAAGGGTAGCAGTGGTTGAAATCTCAAGATTCGAACGAGACGCCCAGATTGTTCTGCCCTTAGCTTGCTTGAACAGCCAACCGGTGTAAGAACCAGTCATCCATGCGAGCGGGATGCCAGCGAACGCCAACGGTTGGTGCAGCGAAGCATCTAGATTGAGCAATTCAATACCAATATGCGCGGTCAGTACTGCTCCGAAAGCACCCAAGATATAGGCACCTCTAACCAACCAAGAATCCCAATTTGGACGGAGAATCACATACAAGAATCGCTCAGGTCGGTCTAGGTCTTTGACCAGCAACAAGCCGGTCAATCCCAATAGGACAATGCAAGGGGCCGCAATCCAAATGATGTCGTCACCACTGACTACAATCCGATTGTCTCCCAACAGAATCCCAAGCATAGCGAGGATGTAGAAACCGGCTGCCATCGATTTCGTCATGATGTAGGCTGAAACCTCCCATCCCCACAGGATACCTTTGGATGGCTGGTCGTAGGACCGCGTCGCCTTTGGTGATTGGTCAGCCAATTTGGCTGCTACATCTCGGATGATGGCTTGGTCGCGTGGGTTGGCAGCCTTCGCTTTCTTTTCCAATGCGAGTTGAACCAGCATCGAAGGAGTATCCGCTTCACTAAGGCGGGAATCAGCATATTTTGCGAAATGCCCCACTCCAACCTCTTGTTCGGTCCACATACCACTGCCGGTCAACTCAGTCGCGCTCGGGTCGAGCATCGCCTCGCTCGCCTCGATATAGAAAACGTTGGGATTCGCCCCTGACTCTGGTTTGCGCACCGTCGTATTGTGTGAGGCCACCAACTGTGCGATCTTTGAATCGGGGTCGTCAAGGTCACCAGAAACAATCGATTCGGTAGGACAGACGATGACACAAGCCGGCTCGTAAGAGTTCTCGACGCGGTGCGCACAGTAGTTGCACTTCGCCGCAGTTCCCTTGTTCGGGTCAATGTAAAGCGCATCGTAAGGACACGCTTGCATACATGCCCTACAGCCGATGCACCGGTCGTCATCAAAGTCAACAATGCCGTCTTCTCGAGTGTACAGGGCAGTAGTTGGACAGATTGTGGTGCATGGGGCGTCTTCACAATGGTTGCAACGATGGACGGTGAACTCACGAGATGAGTTGGGATAGGTTCCAGTCTCGATGTACTTGACATGGGTTCGGTTTACTCCAATCGGCACATCATGCTCCGACTTGCAGGCGACCGTACAGGCATGGCAACCTATGCAAGTACGGTTGTCAATGACGAACCCGTAGTTTACCAATCTCCCGCCCTCACTTGTGCTACGCACACGGTAGCCTATCAGATGTTCAGTCCAACACTTGGCTTCGTAGGGGGGACGTCAGGAAGCCCAAACGAGAGTCGAGTTGCCACCGACTGGCAACTCGGGTAATTGAGCGACGTCGCCGATTAGTGAAGGGCCGGTGATGTAAGTCCCAACGATACCCATTCCGCCCTCGACGTTGTGAGCGAGGGCAATCCAAGGTCGGCCGTCATCATCAATCTCGATGTCGATGAAATCACCAAATCCGCCACAGCGAACATTGCCGCAATCGTCAGTAATATCAAGAGGGTCGTTCGGGTCATTTACTGCTACAGTTGTGATTAGCGGGTGCTCAGCGAAGGCATCTGTAATCACTCCCAAATAACCGGACCAGCCGCCGAGGTTGTCTCCCTCACCGATGTACCCGAAGGCAACACGGCCCTCATCACCGGCGAAAATAGTAGGGAATCCGGTCTCGTTCACACCCGGTGCTGCGACCATCCAAGGCTCGCTCCAAGTCTCACCTTTATCTCGTGAATATGCCACATACGGCTTTTGGCCGTCTGAAATCCACATCGCGAAGATATTGCCTTCCGCATCAGCAGCCACTGCAACCTCATGGTCATGCCATCCTTCTTGCATACCGATGGTCGTCGAGATTGTGTGTTCTGTCCATGAATAGCCACCATCCTCGCTGCGATAGACCGCGGGACCATCACAGGAGGGGTTTCCACGCATGATGGTACCATCTGGACTGCCGGCTAGATGACCGTGCAGGCCTGAACACTGTGGTGTGCCAATCGGGTATCCCGGCCTCTGCAAGTCCCATTCATGGCCGCCATCAAGGCTGCGGGAGCATTGTGGACCCAAAGCGGAGGAGCCGGTGTTAATGCAAAACACGTAGATGACTTCATGGAAGGCGGTGACACCTTCTGGAGTTGGCATCGAAGCGACTGACTGGTGGTCTTGTGGAGCATAGTATCCATACGCAGAAAACGGGACGCTCCATGATTCGCCATTGTTGTCAGAGTATTCGAAAAACATCGCAGTCAAAGCGTGCATGTCGAATTTCACGATACGGTCAGTCCAGGGGTCAACGTATAGGTAAGGGTCGTTGCTATTGGGTACCTGTCCAATGGGAAATACTGGATTGAACGGCCCGATATCATCCCAAGTCAGCCCCTGGTCCTGTGAGCGGATGATATGGGTTCCATCTCCGCTGCCACGATAATTCGTCATCACGATGGTTCCGGATGAGGTGATGCCGATGGTAGGCTCAAAAGTGGTGTAACCAATTCCGTAGTAAGTGCCGTTGGCCCAAATAGGGATGTTGTTGCCGGTCAGATTCTGAGTGATGTTGCCGCCATCGAGGGCGGACTGGTTGAATACAGAAATTGCACCGGGGTAATGGTAGAAAGTGTTGACCGGAATGTCCTCATCGAAGTCGAATGGTCCAGAGGGAGGAGGAGCAGGCGCATCCTTACCACCAA
>Ga0310123_10002646_pt1 | contig 14158 bp, 9 predicted proteins | sample CB6_AW_1057_MG_FD_203505 | JGI IMG/M metagenome (GOLD analysis project Ga0310123, IMG submission 203505) | Marine microbial communities from Western Arctic Ocean, Canada - CB6_AW_1057 | ecosystem: Environmental > Aquatic > Marine > Oceanic | place: Canada: Western Arctic Ocean | collected... | reverse complement strand
CTACGCTACCTCGACCAGTCACAAACATAAATTTACCCGCCTCCACTCGCACACGTAGTGGGACAGCTTGTTTCTAAAGTCACGGATACCGACTGCTCGCATAAGTATCAGGGTGATGAAATCCACGCTGGTGTCATTGCACTACCTCCGACTTTCGGGTTATATTCGGTATCCTATGCAGACGCCCCCCTACATCGAACTTCATACCCACTCGGGTTACTCCTTCCTCAATGGTACCTCTCACCCGGAAGAACTCGTCATACGGGCTCGTGAGCTAGGCTATTCAGCCCTCGCGCTAACAGACCACAATGGAGTGTACGGAAGCATGGAATTCGCGCGGGCCGCACGGGAAATGGGGATCCAGCCCATTACCGGAGCAGAGATCACCGTGCGGGGATGTCGTCTTCCGCAAGCAGACGACACACACTCCTCTCGCTCCAACGAACCCGTGGATCGGTGGCACCTCACCCTCCTGGTTGAGACACCGCAGGGATATGCAAACCTCTCACGCCTTCTCACTGAGGCACATCGAACCAGCCCTCGCGGCGTCCCTTCCCTTCACCTGGACATGCTCTTCGAACGAACCGAGGGGCTTATCCTACTCACCGGATGCCGTAGAAGCCCCCTCCTCGAGGCCCTCGAAGATTCCACGACTACGGGCGAAGCCTTTGCCAAACGTCTCATTTATGCGTTCGGGCCAAAAAACATCTTTGTAGAACTCCAGGACAACCGGGTTCGTGGAGATCAGAATCGGATGCGACGCCTGGCCCGACTCGCCGACCAATTAGGACTTCCGGTCATCGTCACGGGAAACGTCCACTATCACCATCCAGAACGGCATCCTCTCCAGGATGTTCTCACCGCGATCCGCCATCGCTCCACGCTGGACAGCTCCCACAAACGACGACGTCCGAATGCGGAGTTCTATTTGGCCTCTCCGAGTGAGATGGCCAATCGTTTCGCTTCACGTCCAGACGCGCTCATCAATACCCTCCGAGTCACTGAGCGCTGTGCCGCCTTCGATTTGACCGAAGACCTGGGCTACGTCTTTCCCGATTTCGAGGGAAATGAGCACGGAACCGCCATGGAGGTCCTGGCTACGGTCACCCGAGCGGCATTGGAGGAGCGCTATCCGGAGGACCTCCACGCAGCCTTTTCCGAACGGAAACGAAGAGCCGAGGCGGAGCACCGCTTGGAAGAGGAGCTACGTCTGGTGGAACACCATGGCTTGGGAGGTTTTTTCCTGGTCTATCGGGACATCATGGAGCTGACACGGGATGTCGCGGCTCGAGTTCGGGGAGCTGCGCCCAGGGCGAAATCCGGGCTTCCTCCCGGCCGAGGCCGGGGCTCATCCGTTTCGTCCATCATCTGCTACCTCATCGGCCTTTCCCATGTGGACCCGGTCGAGGCCGATCTCTTTCTGGGACGGTTCCTGAATGACGCCGTCGGATCCGTCCCCGACATCGACCTAGACTTTCCTCGGGAAATCCGCAAAGAACTCATCCTGGCGGTCTATGAAAAGTATGGGCACAACCACGCAGGTCTCGTGGCGACCTTCCCTACGTATCGCCTCCGCTCCGCCGTCCGAGAGGTGGGAAAGGCCCTCGATCTTCCTCCTGGTGATCTGGAGAAGGTGTCGAAGCTGGCCGAACACCGCTCCGCCGCCGGACTTCAGGAGGACCTAACTCGATTTCCCGAGTTCCGGGAAAAGCTGAACAGCCGCCAGTGGACCCTCTTCCTCAAGCGAGTGGAGGAGATTAACGGCCTTCCTCGTCACATCTCCCAGCATGTAGGAGGCATGATCATCTCCAGTCGTCCTCTCGTGGAATTGGTTCCCCTGGAGCCGGCAGCCATGGAGGGACGCTTTCTCTGTCAGTGGGACAAGGATTCATGCGACGACGCCGGGTTCATCAAGATTGACTTCCTGGCTTTGGGCATGCTCTCCCTGGTGGAAGAAGCGGTGGATTTGATCGCGGAACGGAGCGGGAAACTAGACCTGTCTCGCATCGACATGAAAGACCCAGAGGTCTACAGGCGTATTCAGGAAGGAGACACTGTCGGAATCTTCCAGGTCGAGAGCCGTGCCCAGATCCAGATGCTCCGTCGTACGCTTCCCTCCAACATCGCGGAGCTATCGGTCCAGGTAGCCATCGTACGCCCCGGCCCTATCGTAGGTGGTGCAGTAAACCCGTACATACGAAGAAGGGAAGCCCAGAGAGAAGACCCCGACTACCAGATCCCCTATGACCACCCTCTTCTTGAGAATGCGCTCGAGGAAACGCTGGGCATCATCATCTACCAGGACCAGGTGCTCCAGGTTTGCCGAGACTTGGCTGGATTCACCGACGGCCAGGCGGAATCATTGCGTCGTGCGATGAGCCGGAAGCGATCGAAGGACGCGATGCGGTCACATTGGGAGGCGTTCCTCAAGGGGACCCTGGCCCAGGGTGTGGACGAAGAGACGGCGAAAGAGGTGTTCCGGCAGGTAGTGGGGTTCTCCGAATTTGGCTTCCCTAAGTCCCACGCCGTAGCGTTTGCACTTCTGGCCTATCAATCAGCCTGGCTTCGCCACTATTTCCCCGCTGAGTACTACGTGGCGCTGTTCAACAATCAACCCATGGGGTTCTACTCCCTCGACGCCCTGGGACGGGATGCGCGCCGAAACGGAATCAGGACCCTGCTTCCCGATGTGAACCTAAGCCAGGTCATCTGCACGGCCGAGGGAAATGATCTGAGGATAGGGCTCGGGTTTGTTCGGGGGTGGGGTACCGATATCGCTACCCAGGTGGTAGAGGAACGAGAGCGAAACGACCCCTATAGTTCCCTAGTGGATTTTCTCAGGCGGACCCCGGCCGCCCTCAAACGGCCCGCCGTGGAAAACCTCATCTGGGTGGGAGGTCTGGACAAGCTTGGGCTCACGCGTCCGGAACTCATCTGGCAAACGGGGCTCTGGCTGGGGCCGGACACAGAACGTACCCAGGCCCAGGGAAGATCGGACGACCCGCAGTTCTCCATTGTACTCAGTGACACCGATACGGATCGGTCTTTCCATGACCTAGATGAACGTGACCGGATCATAGCCGAATACCGGATGCTCCGGTTCTCCACCAAGCTACACCCCCTGAGTCTGGTTCGCGATCGGTTTCCTCCCTCGACTCTCTCGTCAGATCGACTGCCTGAGCTCTCCGAGGGATCGACGGTGACTCTGGCAGGCATCGTAATCGCCCGACAGAGACCACAGACTGCAAAGGGATATGTATTTATTTTAATTGAAGATGAATACGGTCATATAAATGTGATTGTTAAGCCGAAAATATATGACAGATGTCGGGCCGCCATACGCATAGAGCCCTTCCTACTCGTCCGAGGAAATCTCCGGAAGGACGGAGCAACCCTGAACATCATTGCGCAGGATATACGGGCGCTGCAATACCGGCCAGAGTGCGGGCAAAGCCCCTCCCCTTCGGAGACGCCTTCCGAGGACACCAGCTCCTTCGCATATCTGAACTCCCTGAGAAAGCATCCCCCAGGGACGAAGAGCTTCGGATGAGGGATCCGAGCGATGGGACGACAAGCACCCCACTGCTCCGAAGATGCCTTCTACTCCTGCCCCCCCCCCCCAGCGACCGTAAAGAAGATGGTGTCCGTGACCACAGGATCAAGTGGAATGTGAACGCCATCCCCGACGACCGCAATCAAGCGATGTTCGCCTGGCGCCACGCCTTCTAGGGTATGCACGCTCGTGCCATCCCCCTTGTGGATGATCCCTTCGACACCCGCGGGGATCACTTCGCCCATGGGCGTGACATCCGCGTCCAGGAAGAGGTGATGGTGCCCGGTGGCAGGATCCATGACACCCGCTTCGACGACCGAAATTCCTGTCGTCTCGAGAACGACCTCGACGGTCGAGCCCATGACCTGGGCTCCGTCCATCGGTTGGGCGAAAGACACTGTACCTGATACCATGGGCTGCCCAGGGGCCTCCTCGTCAGAAGCGGCGTCTCCGCAGCCCACGAGCACGAATAGTCCTGTAATGGGTAGCCCTACGATCCGCCATGTTCGCATCGAACTGTCCCCCAAAGCTTTATGGTTTCCATTTCGAGATTCCGTACGGGCAAGAAAACGACCCGGACCTCAAACATTCTGACGAACGTGGGCCCTCAGGGAAACCCCCGCTCGCCCAGATCGTGTCCTACGTAGAGTCCGACAGGATCTACCCTGATAGATTCCAGCCTGACTCAGCGCTGCCTACAGACCCCACCAATCATCGATTTGGATGAGATTCCGGATCAGGATCTTGAGCGCACATTATTCATCAGTGGCTCTTCCTCCACCACAATTATTATACCCTGATCTTCCGTTCAGTTATACCACGCGAGCCAAATCTGGTCCTCCTCCCTAACCTACACCTCCCACCAGATCGAACTGCGGATGTGGATGGGGATCAGACAACTCTCACCGTGGCTAGTCCCGAAAGCTCAGTGACACGGACACGCAGGGACTTGTTCACCTAGGTCGAAATCCCCATCGAACAAGGAGACCTGTCCAGTTTGTGAGATCCGATTCCATAAACTCATCAGGACAAGTGAGTAAGATCAAGCATCACGTCGGCTGGAAGTCTTCCCCGCGTCACCAGCACCGAAACCAGATCTCATGTCCGCCCCTGATGGCTTTTGATACACTCTCAGTCCAAACTCCGGAATCGTAGCCAGGACATGATCGAAAATGTCCGCCTGAATGTCCTCATAATACATCCAGCGGGTGTCCGACGTGAATACGTAGATCTCAATCGGTAACCCTTCTGGTCCCGGGGAAAGCTGCCGAACGAGGAGAGTCATGTCGGCGTGAACGCCAGTGTGCTGTTTCAAATACTGGAAGATATACGCGCGGAGTGTACCAACATTCGTCATCCGCCGCACATTGGGCACACGAATCTTCTCGTTGACGCCATGCTCATGATTATGGACCTCTATATCGCTTCGCTTCCGTTCTATGTAGTCGCCGAGCAGCTCCCATTCGGCGAACCGTTCCACTTCCCCGTCAGTGAGGAATCGAATCGTCGTTTGATCGATGTCGAACGATCGTTTGATACGCCGTCCCCCCGACTCCTGCATTCCTCGCCAGTTCCTGAAAGAGTGCTCCAGGAACTTGTGAGTCGGGATCACGGAGAACGTCAAGTCAAAGTTCTGTACCTTGACCGAATTCAGCGCGATGTCCACCACGTCTCCATCTACTTCGAATTGGGGCATCTCAATCCAGTCGCCGACTCGAAGTAGGTCATTCGTCGTGATCTGGATTCCGGCGACCAGCGAGAGAAGGGTATCACGGAAGACGAGCAGGAGGACCGCAGTCAAGGCTCCGAGTCCACTCAGGAAGATCACTGGCGATCGGCCCATCACGATCGAGACTACCAGAATCAAGCCCGCAAGATAGACGATAATATTCCCCACCTGGAGGAACCCCTTTATGGGTCGCTCCTTCGCCTGAGGGAGTTGGGAATAGATCCGCTGGCCGCCCTCTAGCGCCGCATCAAATGTGCGGACGAGCACCACGACCATCGAGGCGAGGAGGAGGCGCTGGACGATCGTGGCCCCCCCCTCCGGGACCCCTGGGACGAGAAGGACGCCATAGTACCAGATGATGAGCGGAACACCCCAGGTGAGGCGTTGGGGCATCTGCGCCTCGAATAGGACGTCATCCCAGTCCATGGGGCTGTGTCGGGCAATGTTCTCCAATAACCGGAGGATGTAGCGCCGCACCAATCGGTGAACGACCTCCCCAAGGACAATGACAACTAGGGCTATCGTCAGTCCGCCCCAGATCGGGTTCGCGGCGAGCCAACCTTCTATAAAACTCAAGAGCGGCTGGATCTGATCTATTTCCGATCCAGGGAGTGGTTCGGTGACCTGAGCAGCAAGCATGACAAGCTGAACGTAAGGAGGGAGGTTCATTCCGGGCCCTGGGTTGATCGGTACGGTTGTGGCTCCAGGCCTCAGACCCGGAGTTGATCTTATTTCAATAGAAATGATGACCCGATGGGCATGGCACTCCCAGGGATCGAGCAGTGGACTATCCTCGTCAGCAGCCATCCTTTCACTGGTGGACCGGTGGCAAATCTGCTGATAGTTTCCTCCCAATCACTCGTGACACCTAAAAATACGCACAAGGGAAAACTACATGGTACACAATCTAGCGTCGAGACGAGCCGGCATGCTTTTCGTTGCAGCGCTGGTGGCAGGCTGCGCTAGCGCAGCAGAGCCAGAGCTCACAGCTGGGCCTGTCCCAGTTGCCGATGCCAGAGTTACGTCGACTCCTGAGCTGATCGCGGACGGTCAACAGATATTTGGTGGAGCTTGCTCGGTTTGCCATGGCGCCGGCGCTGTCGGTGGGCAATTTGGCCCAAACCTCACTGACGATGAATGGGCTTGGATCGATCCAGCCAGCCCTACCGCAATATCGGATCTCGCGAACCTCATCCGGACTGGCGTTATGGAGCCTCGCATCTCCGACTCTGGAATGCCACCGATGGGCGGACGAAACCTTACCGATGCCCAACTCAATGCGTTAGCCGCCTATATTCTGTCTCTCTGATCTAACTCATGGTTGAGCCCATAAAGGTAGGCCCCTTGGGGATCGAAACCCTGGATCGTCATTTGACAGCAACCGCTCCGCAATCTACTCTCACTTGGGCGAGTATCTGAAGGGTAGGAAGAAGACCAGTAACTGAGGAGATTCTGAGGATCTGAGAGACACGTATTCTCAGGTCCTCCTTTCTTTTCTTTTTTCTTCTCGGCGGTGCGCCTACGCAAAGTGCGGGAGCGGACAATCTCGCAGCTGACAGGTGAATGAGCGGCACGGCACAACCTGACCCCGACTTCACCAACGACCCGGAGTATGGAATGAGCACCACCGGAACGGTAAAGTGGTTCAACGACGCCAAGGGATTTGGCTTCATCACTCCTGAGGACGGCTCGAAGGACTGCTTCGTCCACCACAGTGCAATCCAGCAGGAGGGGTTCAAATCCCTGTCTGAGGGCGAGCGCGTTCAGTTCGACCGAGTTGAAGGAGAGAAGGGACCTGCCGCGGAGAATGTGACAAAGGTGGCTTGACCATCATCGCTTCTTCCCTGGACCATGGTCACGAAGGCCCCCGGGCTTAAACCGGGGGCCTTCGTGATTTCATGGCTATGGCAAGAAACTGGACTCTCCCCCTAGCAGTAGTCACTCTTCCTCCCAGATCCCCTCGCTAACCAAGAATTCCTGAACTGCTTCTGCCCGCCGATTATGGTCGCGGACGAGTGAGTCGCATCGGCACGCCAAATCTCTCAACTCCCCAGTTTGCCGCTCCCACTCCCGGATCGACTCGTTGTAATCTACGACGCGCCCGATGTACGCGTCATAGACGTCGCTAGGCACTCCCCTGGGGTCGAGGGCCTCGAGCCAGTTCCACGATTAAGCGCCTGAAATCGGATCTCAGACTTATTCCGGATGGCAAGACAGGCATCGATCTCGGCCCGTAGGCTCACCAAATCGTCTCGCAACCCAACCGCAACCACTGACGACGAATTCTCCCGTGTGAAACGGTCAAGCATTGATGACCCACCCGCCATCACAAACAGAATGATCCCGCCGAGGAGCCAGCGATTCCCACCTCTGCTCAAACCTCATCTCCCTGAGTTCTACATCGGATCACTGGGCTTCGACGAGTTTCAGGATGTAAAACACAGGCGAGGAAGTCGAGCTTGTAACATCGGCGTGATGATACATTGGAGCAAGCCAGCGGGCCGCCCATTCAGGACGGTTCGCACGTAGGGGTCCCGCTTGCTGCGCAGGGCCCCTACGTGCGAAGATCAATTCACTCAACGGGCCACCCTAAATCCTCGACCGTGGGACGATACGTCATGGTGGCCATCTTGGCTTCCAGGAGAGCTTGTATGACTCAGAGATTATTTTATTTGGTCGCGGCAGCCGCGGTGGGGGGGATTCTCCCAGGGGCCGCGATCGCACAGGAAGCCAACGGCTCTCATACGCATATTCGGCACGTCCTCGAAGCGTTCGCCCCCACTCCGGAGGGAGAGGGTTTATTCCCTATAGCCGTAGCCGAGGCCTCGATCGCTCTGGAACATGCTCGACTCGCAGGCGGCGACCCGACGAATATCGATCCTATGATACGGCATACCAGACACGTATTGAACGCAATCGACCCCGAAGAGTTCGCAAATGGACCGGGGTTGGGATTCGGAGTAACGAGGGCCACAGAGGGAATCGTTCAGCACATTGAACTGGCTGCCAGTTCGAGCGAAGCCTCCGCAAATGTCCGGACCCACTCAACGCATGTGGTAGCCGCCGCAAGAGGTGTGACTCAACGGGCAGAACAAATCGTGGACCTTGCGAGACAAATCCTGTCGTCCGGGGTGTACACCCGAGCGTACCCGCTGGTCGAGCAACTTCAGGTCTTATGTGAGGAACTTACTACCGGAACCGATGTTTCCGACGATGGGGATATCTCGTTAGAAGAGGGTGAGGGCGGAATCCAACAGATCCAGCAACACCTGGCATTGATGGTCGAAGGGGAAGGGATACTCTGAAGTCAACAGAGTTGACTACAAACCAAGCCGACCGCGTCCGATTCGACTCAAATCCAGCTGTCGACTAAACTTTATCGAGGCTGTCCGTTCGAGAAGGTTACTTGTGAGGCCCGCAAGTCTTTCATACTGCCGCTCGTTGAAGACGATGAACAGACCCGTCCCCGCCGTATCGACCCAGCCGAACCGGAAGTTTCCAGACCAAACAGCCGTCTGCGTATTGTATTGGATGAGAGACTGAATGTAGAGGGTGGGGCTAAACGAGTAGCCAATCCGGCTGCTGAGCAGAGTAGTGTCGAAATTCCCTCCCGGCCCCGGAAGTTCAATCTTGTTGTACTCTAGACCGATTGCTCCAGCCAGAGCACCCCCGAGCTGAAACGACAGGGACGTGTTCCCTCCCTGGCGACTTCCAGAGAAGAACTGTCCGAGCAAGAGACTCGTACGCCACACGACAGGCACCTGAGTGCTCGTATTGACCCCGGGAGCAAATAGCCAACCGGAGTACTCCCCAGTTGATACTTCAACTGAGGTTCGGTCGCCGTCATCGTCAACGCCTGTTGTCAGACTCAGTGGCTCGGTGATCCCATCGAAGATCCAGTCAGCCGCAAAACTGAATTGGCCACCGTTCTCAAGGTTCATCATATTATGCATATGGAACGTGGCCGTCTCCTTGACTCCACTTCCAAGTCCATGCGCAACGGTGTAACTCGTATGGGGACTAAACTGTCGAATCCAGTCCGACGAAGGCACCCGGATATCGCGCCAAATGGTTCCCGACACCTGTTGGAAGTCGGAGCGTCGAAGGTAACCGACCTCGGGATTGAAGTTCGCGCCAATTCGATCGTAGGAGCTTCTAAACTGCCAGTTTGGGTCCCGGTAGGTGGCCGTGAGGATGATCGCCTCACGAGCGTCGGTCAGGGTTTCCTCACCCGGAACGCTTGTCGTCGTCGCGCCCATTACACCAGTGAAGTTGAAGAACTCTCCGATCCCGATGTTAGCATCTGCCGCAAAGGTACGCCCATGATCATTCGCGACCTCGATCGAGGAGCGCTCAGTGAACATCACGCCCACTCCGGATCGATTCGGAAGCTCTCGTGAGAGCCGAGCTACCGAGTAGCCATTCCCCGATTGCCCAACCTGCGCTCCCCCTGTGCGCATGTGAATTAGCCCCACATCAAGACCTCCTGCCCTCCCGCTCAACCGACTCCCCCACTCGATCGGGACGGGCACCCCACCCTCTCCAATCCCAATCCTCCGACTGAAGAACATCTGGGCTGACTGGTTGTTACCAACGGCGAATCGCCCAGCATTTTCAAGAAAGAACGGACGCTTCTCCGGAAAGAATAGGCTGAATCGAGTCAGGTCCGCTTGCTCGTTGTCCACCTCTACCTGTGCGAAGTCGGTGTTCACCGTCAAATCGAGTGAAAGGGCTGGAGTAATCCCGATCTTCGCATCTGCACCCACTTCGAATGGATAGTCGACCGCCAGGCTGTTGGCCGGGACCTTCTGCGCAGAGCTGAGGGCATAGGGGGTAAAGGTCATCAGCCTCTGGGCAGGAACATTCAGGTCCTCCAGCACCCCCGCGTACGAGACCCGATAGAGATTGTCCTGACGAAAGAGGGGGGCCCAGTATACCTGCTCGTTCTTTCGCCCTATGTATCGGCCGAAGTTGACGCCCCACTCCTGCTCCGTCCCAGCCCCATACCGTAGGGTGGAGAATGGAATTCGGAAAAAGGCGTACCAACCCTCCTCATCGCGGTCCGTTGATACCGTCCAGCTGCCATCCCAGTTGATGTTGAAGCCCCCCTGGGCGCCCCCCTGCTGTCGTCCAGCGTTCCCACGCGCGCCACCTCTACCCCTGCCGGTTTGGCGACCTTCATCGATCACCTGTCCATCGTGCTCGATACCTCCCGGATTCGTGGCGAAAGCAAAACCGTTCTCATCGTCGTTATAGGTGTCTAAAACGAGGAGAAACGCGTCGAAGCGAGTGAGACTCGCGTCTCGACGTTGCTCCCCAACGACAATCTGACTCGGCTCCGAGTCGTACAGCCATGCACCGACATAGATCGCTTCCTCGTCAAAAGCGACCCTCACTTCTGTCCGTTCCGAGGCAGGCAATCCCTCGGTCGGCTCACTTTGGATGAAGTTGCTAATGACCTCCGCTTCTCCCCAGGCCAACGGATCCCGCCAGTTATCTGCACTCAGACCCTGAGAAAGCTGGCCCGCCGACATTCGTACAGCTCCACCAACAGTCGGTGTCGACGCTCCAGCTGGCTCGGTTTGCGCGGAAATGGACCCAGCCGCCACAGCACAAATCACCGCAATAATTGCTATGTGTAGAAGGCAGCTAAGCCTCACCTCGCGTATACAGGGCAGAGGGGTCATTACTCTTCGGAATTGCTCGGTGTTAGAGGCACAGGACAAAAAACATCCGCTCGCCATATATGAAACTGCTAAAAAACTTTGACTTTGCGCTCAGCTCTGTACCTCGGCCTGTCAGGCCGCAATGGCGGGGCAAAATCAATGCGCTCCAAGGCCCATTCCATCCGACCGCCGATGCGTCACAGCCGTCGGTGAAAGAATCCTTGGAGCGCAGTTCGCAAATTTATCTACAACAGCTAATACGAGGATCAACAGGGATGACTTAATTTCCGTTGAGCCGAATGAACTTCTGGACCCGATGTCCTGTTTGCACTTCTCCGGTATACATATTTCCCTGAGAATCAAAGTCCATATAGTGTAACCAATCAAATTGGCCCGGCTGTATTCTCCCCTGTCCCCAGGAGTACACAACCTCCAGCGTCTCCCGGTCGAGGGTCCAGACCTTGTTGTTAGTCCCGTCCGGAACGTAGATGAACCGCTGCTCAGTATCCAACGGATCGAACTCCACTTCCCACGTGGATCCAGGTCCGTATGTCTCCGGTGCAAGAACGGCCTCAGTTACGTATGTCCCATCTTTTTGGAACACCTGAATCCGGTTGCTGGGACGGTCTGTCACATATACGAGACCATCATTGGAGATCGCCACACCATGGACAGGCGTACGCCAGGTTCGACTCGGTGGCGCGTTGGGATCCCACGGACCCGGGTCTTCGTCTACCGGCATTTCACCGTAGGCTCCCCAATGTCTACGATATTCTCCCGTCTCCGCATCGAAAACGGATAGTCGGCGGTTTCCGTATCCGTCCGCCACGTAGATCTCGTTCGTCTCCGGATCCACCTCCATGACCGACACTCGGTTCACGGAGTTCGTATCGTTACTGCCCTCACTGACCCCTACCGCACCAATCTGCATAACGAATTCACCGTCAACCGTAAACTTCATCATGTGGTGGTCGTTCGTACCGTTTCCCGCAACCCATACGAAGTTGTTGTGATCCACGTGAATCCCGTGCTCACTGTTGAACCACTGATACTCACCGGTGGGACTATCACCACCCCACGCGTGAATGACGTTTCCCTCAGGGTCAAAGGCAAGAACGGGAGGAGCGGTAGTACAGCAGAGGGATTGGAGAGGATCGTGACCCCACGTCTGATCTCGTGTGGTCTGCAGCGGAGTCGATCCCGCGTTTGTCCCCTGCACAGTAAACGGACGATGGATGATCCAGACATTGTCATCACCATCAACAGCGGTGCCGGCAATCTGTCCCATAATCCAGTTGTTGGGGAGGGGCTGTGGCCAAAACGGGTCCACTGTAAACTGCGCCACACCCTCCGGAACCTGTGGTCCAGACGCGTCAGGGGGGTGATTTCCCATGCTCTGGGTCATGGCCATGCCAGCACCTTCCCCGCTATCGGGCATACTGCCGGCTTCACAACCCAACAACATCAAGCTCACCACCAGCCCCACACCTACTAACAGGCTCTTGGGTGCCTTCGTATCCATAATTTATAACCTCTGCGAAAGACGACCTTCCCGAACAGACGATTACGATATCTGAGACTCTATGAATAGACAAGCTCTTCCGAGTTCTCCTGTAATCCAGCTAGCTAAAGCGAAAGGACAGACACGACGAATCCCCCTTACCAACCCCCACCGGGAAACGGATCGTCTTCCCACCATTCGACATCCGGCCTTTGGGACCACAGAATCCCCCGAACAAGTAGCTCCGTATCATCCGTCAACTCTTCGAGGAGCCTCATCGACATTTCCTCCGTGAGAGGACCAGGATCTCCTTTCGCCAAGGCTTCCTGTGCTCCAAACAAGATCGCCTCCGAGGCTCCTGCATTCTCCGATGGCGGAATGTCCTCGGGATCCTCGCCGACTTCTCCCTCAGATGACTCTGATGATGCTTGTTCAGACTCGTCCTCCCGCATTTCCGCCTCTCCACCCGCGTCGTTTGCCGGACCTTCCCCGAAGACCTGAGCCAGTTCGCCATAGATTCGCAGCGCTAGGGCAAGGTTCCACTTTGCATTCTCATCCGCTGGATCAAGCCGCAGTGCTGACCGGTTGTGGTCGATCGAAGCCGAAAGGAGCGGGACCGCCGAAAAGGGATCGCTGTCCGCCTCAATACCAGTGAGCAGGCGGTACCCAAGATTATAATGAGCCCGCTGTACCGCTGTTACATCCGAACCCTCAATCGCACTGATCAGATACCGTTCGGCCTGCTCCGATTCCATCTGAATTAACGCAGTACCGAGGTTATACGATGCCCGGAATCCCAGCGCAGTCGTATCAATTCGGACCGCGTAGACGTCCGCGGCAGCGCGAGCGGAACCGGCCCGATAGAGACGGTTTCCTTGCTCCAGAGTCGTCCGGTTTTGTCCTACAGCCACAGCCAACAGGATGCCAGTGAGGACAATCCCTACCCACGCAAGTCCTGTAATCCCGTATGGCCGAAGGTTCCTCACGACTTCCTCCACGACAGCATCATCCGCCTTCCTCGGCCAGGCGCCTCCAGAAGGCTATCCAAGAGCAGCAAAAGCAGACCAACACTCGCGAGTACGAATGTGAGATCCGACCCAGCCAAGTAGGGTCCGACCATCTGCTGCTGAGCTCCGGGTTGGAGTGCCCGATACATGCGGCGAAGAGCGGAACTATCTTCAGCCCGGGCGTATTCACCCCCACCCTCTTGAGCAATTCTCTGGAGCAGAGGTTCCTGCAACCTGGATATCCCCGGAGCACCCGTAATATCCAGCACTAGCCCGCCCATCTGATATGTCCCCCGTGGGAGCAACATCTCGCCCCCCTGCAGGGTGCCCACCCCGACCGTGTGCACTGAAACCCCGTCGGCCCTCGCATCCCGGACGGCCGCCGTGATCTCTTCATTCGGTTCGCCCGCCTCCCCATCACTGATAAGGACAACAGCGCGCGTGCGCATCGCGTCCTGGGCCGAGAGAAGGGTCGCCGCATCCCGGATTCCAGCGGACAATAGTGAACCAGGGTCCTGCGCACTCACGATGGTCGGGGTGACTCCCCGGAGAAGAAAGGTCAGGGCTTCAATATCTTCCGTCGGTGGAGCAAGGGTATACCCCTTCCCAGCGAAAAGCAGGAGCCCAACCCGTGTCCCTTCGGCCCTTTCCAACACCTCTCCCGCAATCTGAACCGCTTGAGCCAACCGAGTGGGGAAAAGG
>Ga0310123_10002645_pt1 | contig 14165 bp, 12 predicted proteins | sample CB6_AW_1057_MG_FD_203505 | JGI IMG/M metagenome (GOLD analysis project Ga0310123, IMG submission 203505) | Marine microbial communities from Western Arctic Ocean, Canada - CB6_AW_1057 | ecosystem: Environmental > Aquatic > Marine > Oceanic | place: Canada: Western Arctic Ocean | collected... | reverse complement strand
TCGGATAAATTTTTGCGGAGGCCTAAAGTCACCGTTGCGGTTTCGCGGCCTCGCGGAGTTTTGCGCGGGCGAACTCGAGGTAGCGTTGCACCTCGATGTCTCGCGGGTTTTTGGTGGCCAACGCCTCGAGATGCCCCAGCGCAGCGCTGTATCGCTCCAGTTTGAGCAGGCCGGTGACGAGGTTGAACCGCGCCTGCGGCAAGTCCGGCTTGAGCGCCACCGCCCGCTCGAAGCTCGCCGTCGCCTCGGCGATCCGGCCCGACTCGACCCGGCGCGCCCCGATTTGAAAATGCGCCTCGGCAAACGTGTCGTCGAGTTGCGCCGCCCTTGTGAAGTGACCAAGCGCCCCGGTTGCGTCGCCGGCGGCCATCGCTTTTTCGCCGAGGCGATACAGGATGCCGGCGCGCGCCCGGGCCAATTGGGCGGTCGCCTCGGGGAAGTCCGGCTGAAGCGCCAGCGCGCGGCCAAGCGACGCCGACGCGTCACCGTATTGCCCGGCCTTGTTCTGCATCGCGCCAAGTTGGTAGTGGAGAATCCGGCTCCACGATGTTTGCCCGATGGCGCGCTTCAGCGAATCAACCCCCTCGTCGTGACGGCCGGCGGACGACAGCAGCAACCCGCGCCGCTGCAGCAGCCGCCAGTCGTTGGGCCGGGCTTTCAGCGCGTTGTCGTAAGTCGCCAACGCCGCCGTGCGGTCGAGCCGCCTGGCCACGCGCTGCGACTCATCGCGCAGTTGGCCAAGCGCCTCGTCGTTGTTGAGCCGGTGATTGAACGGCGGCTGTTGCAACCGCCGAATGACGCTGGCCAACACCACGCCGCGATCCCAGTCTGTGTACGCCAAACGCCCGGCACACTCGCCGGACGTCAGCCACGGGCCGCTTGGCTTGTCGCCGCCCGACGCGAGCCGCGACGCGATGCCCTCGGCGAACAACTTGGCCAAGCGGTGGTTGCCCTCGAACGTAAAATGCACGTGCTCGTAAAACGTCTCGCGCCCGGCGATGCCGCTTGGGCTTTGCGCGTCGAGCGCGGCTTGGGCGTCGATGAAAGTCACGTTGCCGGATCCCGCCTGGCCAAGTGCCTGGGTGATCGCGTTCAGTTTCGAGTCGGCGCGAAAACGCAGCGCGTCCAAGTCGCGCGCCCGAACGTAGTGGCTGTGCGCCTCGCCGGTTTTGCCCTCCGCCTCGAGTGAGCGCGCCAACTGAAACTGCTCGACTGCGTCCGGCGCGGCGAACGGCGCCGAGTCGCGCAGGTTGGATGCGACGGTTGAAATCACGACATGCACCCCCGCTTGGCGACTTTCCGCGAGGATGTCCGACAGGTTTTTGTTGTGCGAATCGTAAACCCTGTTGAGTTGCGGATCGTCCGCGCGAAGTTGCTGGTCGAGAAACATTCCCATGCCCTTCCACTGCGTGCCGTCTGCGTTCTCCGTTGAGTCGCTGAAACTGGCAACCCACTGTCCGAGCCGGAGCTGCTTAAGGCTCAAGCCCAGCCGTAATGTGGTCAATGGCGGGGTTTTTCGGCCAAAAACAGTGCCCGCGCCGAACGGCCCCATCACCTCGTTGTGCCCGATGTAAAGCACCCAAAAGTCGCCGTCGAGACCGGCGCACTCGCGGGCGATCGGCAGGATGGCGTGGGAATTAATGGCGGTGACGGCGGCGTTGATGACCTCGAAATCGCGCCCGGGAAACCGGCCCTCGAGCAGCACCTCCAAAAGTCGCGGCATGCCGAACGCCGGCTCGGGATCGCCCTCCGCCGCCGACTCGCCAAAGAAGAACACACGGGTTGTGCCGGGCGACTTTTCGCGGCGCAACAATGTCGGCTGCGATGCCCGCGCGAGTGTCGGCGGCAGAAAGCGCCACGCGAACTTTGCGTTCTCGATCAGCGCGCCGTTTTCGTGGTGCGGCGAGGCGACAAAAAACGAAGTGGGATGCCCGTAACCAGCCAAGCGGAAAGCGCCCTCGGCCAACCCCAGCAGCAGCGCCGGCACACCGAGCATCAGCGCGAGGCGCAACAGCCAAGTGCGACTTGGGCTGGGCTTCGGCTTTGTGGACAGCTGAGGCTCCATGCGGCGGCGCGTGGATTACTCCGGCTTCGGCGCGGCCGGTTTCGGCTTGGCCTTGGCCGGCGCGATGGTGCCGAACATGTGGCCGCCCACCTTGCCGTGCGCCCATGTGCCGGCGTATTTGCTGCCGTCGATCACCACGTGCGCGCTGAAGGTGCCCAAGCCGGGGAGGGTCAGGTTGTCGAGCGAGATGACCGGCGTGTCGCCGGCCCACTTGACGGGGATCGGCATGGGCAGTGTCACGTCGCGTTTGCCGTACTTGATCCGCGCGGTGAACACCCACAAGTCGCCCTGCGACATTTTCCGCACAGAGAGAATGGTGTACGACTCCGTGCGCGGCGGCGCCTCTTTACCGACGACGGTGAACTGGCCGGTCAGCACGGCGTTGGTCAGCGTCGATTCAAACTGTTTGAACAACCGCGCCTGCCGGGCCTCCGGGTTTTCCGGCTTGGCCTTCGGTTCCTCGGCGTTGACCCTGGTCAAGCCGGCGATCAGCACCGCGACACTCAAGCACCCACGAATTAGATTTGCGCGCATGCGGCGACTTTCCGCCGGGCCAAGCGCCAACGCAAGCCGGAAGGAGCGGGGCGTTTTGTTGGTTGCGTCCCGGTATTCTAATGCTACCCTGTGGCCAAGCCGACAACGGTTTTGGTGAATAGCCGGTTTACGCCGGGAGTCTGTTTACTGAAGCCGATTATGGCATCAACCGTCTGGAATCATGAAAGCAAACATTCATACCCTGATGGCTGGCAGCCTGATGCTGACCGTGGCATTGGCCGCCGGATGCGAGCGAGAGTCGAAAGGCCCGCGCGTTTACAATCACCCCCCAGCGACCGTTGGCCCGCCGGCCGACCTTTCGCAGTTTGACGCCCCGGCGCCCCCCGCTCCGGGGGAGGCCAAGCCGGTGCCGGTTGCGCAAGTTGCCGCCCCGGCCCCGGCAGCCGGCTCGCTGGAGTTGCGCCCGGAGGTGGCCGACGTGGTGGACATGGCCAAGCGCGGAGTCGGCGACGAGGCGCTGTTGGCCTTCGTCGAGCAAAACCCAGTCATCCACCGCATCGCGCCGGAGACGATAATTTTCCTCAACGACTTGGGGGTCCCGGAAAACGTGGTGGCGCTGATGATTCGACAGGGCGACGCCGTGGAGGAAGAGCAGGATGGAGTGCCGATGGAGCCGGCCCAGGTGACGGGACAACCGGTGGCGAGCACGCCGCCGCCAGCGCCGCTGCCACCGGCGAACGATCCGACGGTGGTCAACAACCATTATTACGGCGCACTCGACCCGTACGGCGACTGGTTCTACGACGGCTCACACGGCTGGGTGTGGCGGCCGACCGTGGCCGTGGTCGATGTCGGCTGGCGGCCGTACAGCCAGGGCGGGCGCTGGATTTACAGTGACGTCGGCTGGTATTGGAACTCGTACTACAGCTGGGGCTGGGCGCCGTTCCATTACGGGCGCTGGCATCGCTCCATTCTTCACGGCTGGTACTGGGTGCCCGGCTACACGTGGAGCCCGGCATGGGTCATGTGGCGCTCCAACGACCATTACGCCGGCTGGGCGCCGCTGCCGCCGGGCTCCCACTACGTGCACGGCGTTGGGTATACTTGGGGCGGCTCGCATGTCGGGTTCAGCTTCGGGTTCGGCCTTGGCCATGGCTGGTTCACCTACTGCGACTATGCGTATTTGCGCCACCGCCGGATGCACCACCACCGGGTGGCGGACAACCGGGTGGCGATCATTCACAACGAGACGACGGTCGTGAACAATTACGTCACCGAGAACAACACCACGATCATCAACGCCGGCATCCCCCCGGCCGTGATCGCCGAGAAAACGCGCGAGCCGGTGCAGAAGATGCGCATCCGCGAGCTGGATCTCGAGATCGAGAGCATCGCCCGGGTCGGGCAGATTGATGCCAACGGAAAAACCATGGCGGTGTATCGCCCGCAAGTGCCCACACTGCCGGACACGCCCGGTGAAAAACCGGGTGGCCGCACACCGGTCACCAAGAATCCGACACCGGAAGATTCCTCAGCAGACAAACCGGAGGCCGACCAGAAAATATTGAAGCAGTACGGGAACGGCACCTCTGTGGCCAGCCGGAGCAAAACCACCGGCAGGTTGACCCCGGGAATACTCGCAAGGCCGCTTGGCCGGAGCTACACCCGCCCGCGCAGCAGCGGAGCAATTGCCGCATCGCCAAGCCCCACCGGCTTGGCCAAGCCCGGCCGCGGTGCCAGCGCATCGGCCAAGCCGGACGCGAGCGGCAGCCGGACGCTGAAATCCACCTTCAGCGCGCCGAGCAAAAGCCGCACCACGCCGCCGAGGCCAAGCGCGCGCAAGTCGTACAGCCGCTCTTCGCCGAGAGTGAACATCACCCGCAAACCCGGCCCATCGGCCACCTCGCGGCTGGTGACACCCTCCACCCGAAGCTCGGCCACGCCAAGCCGTGCGTGGCAGCAGCGACCCTCCCCCTCGTACAGCACACCCCGCTCGACGCGACGCTCGGTGGCTCCCAAGCCAACCGCGCGGCCCTCGCGCCTGCCAAGCGCACGCCCGGTCGCTCCGAGCTACAGCCCACCGACACGCAGTTACTCGGCGCCGAGACAGTCCCGTCCCGCACCCTCGCGGAGTTACAGGGCTCCGGCAGCATCACGCCCGGCTCCTTCACGCGCCACCAGGCCACCGACACGTTCAACTCCCAGCCGATCCTACTCCGCTCCTTCCCGAAGTTACTCGGCACCGTCCAGAAGCTATTCTCCTCCGGCACCGAGTGCTCCCTCGTCGTCCTCGGGTGGAGGTTCCTCCTCGGGATCATCAGGTTCGTCGGGCGGCGGCGGCAAGGATCCGCGCTGACAGGGAGTTGAGCCGCAAACAGGAATGAGGGGGGTAACGAGACGCACCATCGCCGCCTGTTGGCTGGCGGTGTCACTTGGCTTGGCGAACGACACCGCGCTTGGCCAGGCGCGGACGGTGTACTACAGCGGCTTCGAGCCGGGGCAGGATTACGATGCGGAGTACACCCTCATCGACCAGGACGGCTGGCAGGGGAAAGGCACCGGTGGCAACGGCCTGGTTGAGGATAATTTCGAGGGCCTGGGCCAGCAGGGCTACATCGGGTTTTGGCCACCGGAGGAGGACGGCGAGACGTTCACCAGCCTTTGGCGACCGGTCGAGGGGATCGATCCCGAGGAAACAAAGGTCACTTTCACGGTGCTCATGATGATTATCGCCTCCACCAACGGCCAGCGGGACGACTTCCGCTGGGGCGTTTACAACGACAACGTCCAGCGGTTGGTGACGCTGGACTTCGACAACGAAACGCGAAACATCAACTACGCCCTCGATGACAACATTTTTTTGCCCACGGGATACACCTTTGAAAACGAGGAACTCTACGAGTTGAAATTCGTCATGGACTTCGCCGCCAACAACTGGTCGGTGTCCGTCGGTGACGAGGTGCTCTTGAACAGCAAGACACTTACCACAACCGGGGCCAGCCTGACCTTCGGCGACCTCGGCCCACTCTGGGTCTATCGCAAACCCGAGACCCCGGGCAACAACTACATGGTCTTCGACGAGTACAAACTCACGGTGGAAACCAGCGACGAGCCGGTCAAGACCCCGCCCACCCTCGCGTGGACCGGCTGGACGGATGACGGCCGCGCCATGCTGCAAATGGGAGGCGACGCCACGACCGACTACACCGTCGAGGTTTCCGACGACCTGAAAACCTGGACCCCGCTCGAGACCGCCAAGCCGGGCGACACGTGGAAGGAAATCACCGACCCCGAAGCACCCGACTACGAGCAGCGCTTTTACCGCGCACGCACCGCCGACTGACTTGGCCCGGCGCCGCGCTTGAATACGGCCACGCGGCCGCGCGTCCAATGCGACCTTGGTTGACTTCGGGGGTGGGCTTCAGTAAAACCCCCGCCCCTCGCGCTTAGGCGCCTGCAAAGGGAAACCGCAAAAGGATTTTTACCATGTTGAAACACATTGCCGCACTCATGCTCATTGGTGGGTTTGCCGCGTCGCAAAACGCGAACGCCGAGCCCGTGGAAATTGATGACCTTAAGGCCAATATGGCGGACTTGTCGGCCAAACTGCCGCCCGCAGCCAAGGCGAAGGTCAGCTACAAGAAGGACATCAAGCCGTTGCTTGAAAAATCGTGCCACAATTGTCACGGGCCAAAGAAGCGGCCCAAGGGCAAGTTCCGCATCGACACCCGCGAACTCGCGCTCAAGGGCGGCTCCGAGGGCGTGGCCATCATCCCCGGCAAAAGCAAAAAAAGCCCCGTCAGCTACTTCATCACCGACCAGGTCGTGGATTACGAGATGCCCCCGACCGACAAGCGGGAGAAATACCCCAAGCTGACCAAGAAACAGATCGCCCTCTTCCTCGCATGGATCGACCAGGGAGCCAAGTACGACAACTGACCGGCGGCGGCGACTTCACTTTTAACACACCCCGGCCTCGACATTCGGGCCGGGGTTTTTTATTGCAGAGCGAGTGGGCATCACGTCGCAACAACTCGCCGCCATGCAGCAGCGCCTCGCCAGCGGCAGCGCCGATGCCCAGACCGCACTCGCCAAGCCAGGCGCAACCGGCCCGCAGGTCATCCTCGGCATCGACCCTTCGCTGCGCGGAACCGGCTACGGCGTCATCGACACCGCCCAAGCCACACCGGCCACCCTCAGCCAAGGCACCATCCGCTGCCCCGCCGATTGGCCGCTCTCCCGCTGCCTGAGGGAGATCACAGAAACGCTCGAGGACATTCTCCAAAAAACCAAGCCCACCATCGCCGCTGTTGAGGGCCTGTTCTTCGCGCAAAACATCCGGACCGCACTCGTCATGGGCCAGGCGCGCGGAGCCGCGTTGGCCGCCTTGGCCAAGGCCGGGCTGGACGTGTTCGAGATCGCGCCGCGCAAGGTCAAGCAGGCCATCGTCGGCTACGGTGCGGCGCAGAAGGAAGCCGTCGCCAAGATGGTGCAAACCCGCCTCGCCCTGCCCGAACTTCCGGCGCCCGACGCCGCCGACGCACTTGCCATCGCCCTCACCTACGCCCAATCCTCCAACTCCCCAATCCCCGACCCATCCATCAAGCCGGTGTAGCCCCTGCGCCTGGCCAAGCGCGGGCGGAGTTCTGAAACTCTTTCGAGATTGTCCGGATTGTACAGCCCCTGTAGCTTCCCTCGCCGGTGCAACTTAACCGCCCAATCCGATCCAACGCAGTGGAAGCGAGGCATTTCTCGGTTCTGCTCGGCTGCATCTACCTGCTTGGCTGTAGTCCGGCCGAACAGTCCAAGGAACAGGCGGCCACGTCGGCGACACCTCAACCGGAACTGATGGAAGCCAAGGTGGATGCCGCTCCGGGCCAAGCGGCGCTCCAAACATTGGCCAACGAGCAAGTTCGATTCGACCAAACGATTTTCCGCCACGAGGTCGATGCCCAGGCTTACGAGAGCACGTTTGTCGCGCTGTGGGATCGCCTGCGCTCCACCGAGCCGTTCGAGGTGCTGCGCCAATTTCCCTTCGTCCGGCTGGAGTTACTTCTGCCCTCAGAGTGGGAACCGCTGCCCTTGGGCATGCCCGGTATCCGGCAGGCTTCGCTCGATGGTGAAACGATCCCGCTTGATCATCCCGCTTATCTGGCGCGGTTGAGCGAACTGAAGGCGGCCGGGTGGAAGATTATCCAGACCGAGTGGCACCACTCCGAGTTTCGCCCGGGCAAAAACGGCCAAGCGCCACAGTCGGTGATCTCGTTCGAGATCCATTCCACAAACACGAGCGACGAGCGACGCGCCATCGTCAAGGGCCAACTCGAGGTCACATGGACACCGCACAAGACCAACTCCGGCCTGCGCATCCCCGGGACGATCAAGGTGCGGGACACCACGATCACCGACTACACCGGGAAGCCCGCGTTCACCGAGTTGCTGCAGATCGACCCGAAAAAAGTCGATGCCAAGCTCTACCCGCGCGTGAGCCCGCTGATCGTTTACGACCTGAACCAGGACGGCCTGCCGGAGATCCTCCTTGCCGGTTGCAACCTCGTTTACTGGAACCAGGGCGGCGGCCGGTTCCAACACGAACCGATGCTCAGGAATCCCATCATGCCGCTTGGCGAGGCGGGGATTCTTTCCGACTTCAACGGCGACGGCCATGTGGACTTCGTCTCGACCGGAAAAGAGGACGGCCTGTTGCGACTCTGGACCGGCAGCGCCGGCGGACAGTTCACCGCCAAACCGAGCGTCTGTTTTCAGGACAGGTACGAAAACCAGCACACGATGACGGCTGCGGACATCGACCTTGACGGCGACCTCGATCTCTTCGTCGGCCAATGGAAACAGCCGTACCTGCGCGGCTCGATGCCGACCCCGTATTACGACGCCAACGACGGTTACCCTGACACGCTGTTGCTGAACAACGGCACGGGGCAGTTCACCGACGGCACCGAGGCGGCCGGCCTCTCGGCCAAGCGGAACCGCCGCACCTACAGCGCCTCGTTCGCCGACCTCGATGGCGACCACGATCTCGACCTGCTCACTGTTTGCGACTTTTCGGGGATCGACCTTTACCGCAACAACGGCCATGGGGAATTCACAGACATGACAGACCGGTGGGTGAAGCAGCGACACGGCTTCGGGATGTCCCACACCGTGAACGACTTTGATGGGGACGGTGTACTGGACATCTACATGGTCGGCATGAGTTCCACCACGGCACGGCGGCTTGACCAGCTGGGGCTGGGTCGAGAGGGCTTTGAAAAACTCGACGCCATGCGTGCGCCAATGACCTACGGTAACCGACTATACATCGGCGGCAAGACCGGCTTCCACCAGCCAGACTTCAGCAGCGATGTCGCCCGCACAGGCTGGTCGTGGGGTTGCAGTTCGGCGGACTTCGACAACGACGGCGACATGGACCTCTACGTCGCCAACGGCCACCTGAGCGGCAACTCCGCCCTCGACTATTGCACCCGCTTTTGGTGCCACGACGTGTACACCGGCACCTCCAAGCCGAACGAAACGCTGGATACCTTTTTCTCCGGCACACTGCAGGGACTCGGCTCAAACTATTCGTGGAACGGATTCGAGCACAACCACCTGTTCCTGAACCGCGACAACACCGGCTTCAGCAACGCGGCATTCCTTTTGAGCACGGCATTTGAGTTCGATGCACGGTCGGTGGTGCTCGCCGATGTGGATGTCGACGGACGGACGGATCTGCTCGTCGTCCAGTATGATGCCAAGGCACGACAGCAACGGTTGTTCGTGATGCGAAACCAGATCCAAACCAAAGGCAACTGGGTTGGCCTGCACATTCCCGACCGGCCCGGCCTGCCTGCCAACGGGGCAACCGTTCAACTGCACACCGGCAACCGCAACGATGTGCGTCAACTCGTCACCGGCGACTCGTTCACCGCGCAGCACCCTGCGACGGTCCACTTCGGCTTGGGTGAAAATCAGATGGTCGATAAACTGGTGATCCGTTGGCCAAGCGGCAAGACCGTCACCCTGACGCAGCCGGCCGTCGGCCAATATCACCGACTGAAAATTTAGTCCGATGAACCGGCAGCCTCTTGCTGCTTCAAATCCTCCTCAAGGAATCGGGTGACCTCCTTAAACTTGGCCTCGTTCTCCGGGTTGGCGTCGGTGAGGGTTTGGTGTGCCTCCAGGCTGGTGCGGGTGAGTTCGGTTTTGTCCGGCGCTTCGCCGGCCTCAACCGGCTCAGCAGCCTCCGCTTTGTCAAGCGACTCTGCAGTACTGAACAACTCGAGGATTCCCAGGTTGTCGAGCAGGACTCGAACCGGCTCCGTTGGTCTGTAGAGTGAAAATCCCCCATCCGGTTCCGACTGGCCAAGGGTGCGGTTCAGACCAACCAACACCCCGAGAAATGTGCTGTCCATCAGTTGGCAGTCGCTCAAGTCTAGCGTGAAGACCCGGCGGCCTCGCTCAATCAGACTGTTGATGACGCGCTTGAAAGGGACGCTGGACAGGCAGTTCGCGCGGCCCGTTATGCGAACCACAGCCCACTCCCCAAGATCCGCCACATAAAGTTTTGCAGGTGCAATTCCCATAACCAACTCCTCGGGCAACCTCCGGCAGATTTCGCCACCTGTCAAGAATTGCAAAATAGGGTTGCAAAAACAGCTCAACCGGTGAAGCTTAAGCAAAGCACTGAAACGAACCATGAATACTCCAGAAAAACGCGGGGCGGGATTCACGCTCATTGAACTGCTGGTCGTCATCGCCATCATCGCCATCCTGGCTGCCATGCTGCTCCCGGCACTGGCGAAGGCCAAGGAACAGGCCCAGCGGACCAACTGCATCAACAACATGAAGCAAATTAGCATCGCCTCCGCCATGTACCTAAACGATGCCGAAGACTACATGCCCTACCCGGGTTGGTGCTCCGGCACGATAGGGTTGCCCAACTGGGCCTACACCAGGCGCGCCAACGGCCGCCCGGCTCGCGACCTCGTTCACGAAAGTCAGCTGTGGAACTACCATAACAATAGCAACATCCTAAAATGCACGATGGATTACATCGTCAAGGATAGGACACACCGTAACTTCAAGCAAAGGGAGAATCAGGTGACCAGCTACATCATGAACGGCGCCTTTTGCGAATACACGTGCAACCTAGGCCACAAGCCGGGAATGACCTATAAGGCGAATCAATTTCAACCGGGCGACATGGTATACTGGGAGGCCCACAGCGACGACGCCGGTGCCTATGACAATGCCACGAGCCGCGCGAGCGAACCGGTGGCCAAGCGACACAAGGAGGGATTCGTGGCATCTTCAGTCGACAGCCATGTCGAGTTTATCAATCCCAGAATCTACTATGAGGAAGCCCGCTCGGCTCCCCCTGGCGGAAATCGCTGGTGGTGCAGCCCGAGAAACCGCGGCCGTTGAACCGGCCGAGAAAAGCCAATGTTTCACAAACTCAAGGCTCCCCTTTTCGTAATGTCGCTTGGCCTTCTTTTGACCGGCTGCAGCGAAGTCGCGGAGGAGGCGCTTCAGGCTGACACCGCCGAGGAATCCGCCAGCGACCTGATCACCTACTTCGAGAAGGCCGACCCCAAGCTGCAGCAACTGGCAAAGACCGCCAGCGACGCGCTTGATCAGGGCAACTACCCATTGGCCATCCAGTGCGTCAACCAACTGAAAGCCAACGGCGCCAAGCTGACCGTGGACCAGTTCATGGTCGTCAGCGAGGCCGGTGTGAACATCCAAAACGCATTGATCGAAGCCGCAGAAAACGGCGACAAAAAAGCGCAGATGATGCTCAACATGCAGGGCGCCGCGAGGCGCAACTGAGCGCGATCACGCTTTTTTCTTCGCCTTGGCCTTGGCCTTTGGCTTGGGCTTGGGCTTGCTGGCATCCGGCGGCGCTTGGCCAGGCTCCTCCCCCTCAATCACCACGACCGCCTTGCGGAGCACCTGCCCCTGGTGGGACAACCCCTGCGCGGCGATGCCGATGATCTTTGCTCCAACTTCCGGTTCCGCCTCGGGATCGCGCAGTTGATGTTTTTCGGCATCGAAACCCACCTCCGCCTTCGGCTCGTGGGTGACCACCCCCACCCTGCGGGCCACGTCCCGGCAGGCGACCTGAAAGTTGTCCAGCTGCCGCACCAGTTTTTCCTGCCCGGACTGGCGCCCGGCCTGGTTGAGCGCGAACACATGGTCCAGCATCCCGGTGACCACCTTCACCCAGTCGACCTGCGCCCGGTTGAGCTTGTCCACCTCGAGCCGCAGATGGTTCTTCTCCGTATCGTTGGCTTTCTGCAGAAACTCGGTGAATTCGCGCGCCTCGGCGTTAATCTTGCCGGCGATCTCCCGTGAGGCGGCGTTGATCTCGTTGGCCCGGTCCTCCACGTGGAGCCACTGCTCGGTGGCGTTCTCGATCTGCTTGGCAACGGCATCAACCGAGGAGATTTTCTCAACCGAGGCGGCCAGTTCCTTCGCCTCAGTCAGGTCGGCCTGCGCCTGGAATTCCCTGAGAAACGGCAGCACCATGACCCACACCCCTGTCGCCACACAGGTAAAACACCAGAACGCCTCCAGCCCACCAAGCGATGCCTTGGGGTCGGAGTGGTAGTAAACCAGCCAAGCCATAATCAGGAGAGCCACGTCTCCGGCGATGAAGGGCCATTTCTCGATTTTCGGTGCGCTCGATTCGCTCATCGGTGCGGGTGGTGTATCCCAAACCAAAAGCTTCGACGAGCAAAACCAAACATTGCTTGAATCCGAGCCTGGCTTTGTTTAGCGTTGCTACCGCAAAATTATGTCTCAATTATATTCACTCAACCGCTTGGCCAAGGGCTTGCTCGGCTTGGCCGCCAGCTTCGCTTTGACCTCAGCCGCCGAGGCCGCGCGCACACCGAACTTCGTCCTCATTTTCATGGACGACCAGGGCTACCAAGACGTCGGTGTCTTCGGTTCGAAAACCATCAAGACCCCGAACCTGGACAACATGGCCAAGGAAGGAATGAAGTTCACCGACTTTTATTCGCTTGCTCCGGTTTGCTCGCCGTCCCGCGCCGGGTTGATGACCGGCTGCTACCCACCGCGAGTGGGCATCACCGGCGTTTTGTTTCCACGCCACAACATCGGCCTGAACCCCGAGGAGACCACCATTGCTGAGATTCTCAAGACCAAGGGCTATGCCACTGCGGCCGTGGGTAAATGGCACATCGGCCACCTGCCGAAATTCCTGCCGACCAACCACGGCTTCGACAGCTACTTCGGCATCCCCTACTCCAACGACATGGACGGCGTGAAGGGCAAGGACCGCAACCTGGACCGTGCCTGGATCGAACGCGACATCTCCCCATGGAACGTCCCGCTGCTTCGCAACACCAAAGTGATCGAACGCCCTGTGAATCAAAACACGATCATCGAACGCTACACCCAAGAGGCGCAGCAATTCATCCGCAGCAACAAGGGCAAACCATTCTTTCTCTACATGCCACACACCATGCCCCACATCCCTCTTTTTGTGTCGGACAAGTTTTACACGAAGGATCCAAAGAAAGCGTACATCCGCACGATCGAAGAGGTTGATTACTCGATCGGCCAGGTTTTGAAAACGCTGAGAGAAACCGGCGTCGATGACAATACGGTCGTCATCTTCACCAGCGACAATGGCCCATGGCATCTCAAGCTCCGCCACCACGGCGGCTCGGCACTGCCGCTCCGAGGGGCGAAATTCAGTACATGGGAGGGAGGCATGCGCGTGCCGACCATCATGCGCTGGCCCGGCAAAATCCCGGCAGGCTCCGTCTGCAGCGAAGTTGCCGCCGCATGCGACATTCTCCCGACCTTTGCCAAGCTCGCCAAGGCCGAGCTGCCCAAGCGCAAAATCGACGGCAAAAATATCTGGCGGCTGATGTCCGGCAGAGAAGGAGCCAAGAGCCCGCACAAACAATTCTACTACTATCGCGGCGCCGGCCTGCGCGCCGTCCGCAGCGGCGATTGGAAACTCCATATTGGCGGCGGTAACAAGAAACAGCAAAAAGAAGGACTCAAACCGGTGCTAACACTTTACAACTTGGCCGACGACATCGGCGAAACGACGGATGTCGCAGCGGCAAACCAAAAGATCGTCCGGCGGCTCTACAAACACGCCTTGGCTTTCGACAAATCTCTCAAGGCCGACGCTCGCCCCGCTGGTGAAGTGAAAACCGCAGGATAAAAAGAACTGCCAAACCAAGTGCTTGCCAGGCGGGTTTAACGCTTCAAGAAACCCATGCTGTTCAACCAATCACCACAAAGTTCCGGCCAGGCGGTGACAGGGTGTTTTGAGGGACGAAGGCCAAAACCGTGGCCACCTTTCGGAAATACATGTACCTCCGTCTTCACTCCCTTGCGTCGTAGCTCCTGCCAGAACCGCACGCTTCCTTCCGCTGGAACAGAATCATCACCCGCATGGGCAAAAAAAACTGGAGGCGTGTTTTTTGTAATACGCAACTCCGGCGACAGTTCGGTCTTGGTTTCTTTATCGACGAGGTAGGCTGGATAAATCAATACGCCAAAATCCGGACGGCAACTCGCCTGGTCAATGGCATCAATCGGCTTGTAGTTCCGCCTGTCA
>Ga0310123_10002638_pt1 | contig 14186 bp, 12 predicted proteins | sample CB6_AW_1057_MG_FD_203505 | JGI IMG/M metagenome (GOLD analysis project Ga0310123, IMG submission 203505) | Marine microbial communities from Western Arctic Ocean, Canada - CB6_AW_1057 | ecosystem: Environmental > Aquatic > Marine > Oceanic | place: Canada: Western Arctic Ocean | collected... | reverse complement strand
ATCTTTGGCCCACGCTCCCAGTAACGCCGGAGATCCTGGTCCTGCCAGCCGGCATCCAGGTTGGTTGTCCCATGAGAACCTTTTCGGATACGTCCAATTCCGACGCGGCTTCATGGGGACATCGGTGACCGTGTCGCTGATCCTGGCATAGCGAAAATCCATGGACAGGCGCAGGCGATCGGGGGTGTGATTTTCACGCGCAGCGTGCACAACCAATCCATGAAAAGCCAGGAGATCGCCGGCGCATCCGCGTATACACCGATGGACGTCGACAGCCATTCCTGCAGTTTTTGCCAGTAAATCTCCCGTGAGACGTTCAGGGCCGGCAGGAACGTGAACAGGCAACTAGGTCTTAGGGTCGCCCACTTCACGAATCTGCGCCAAGGCTCTTTCCTTAATTAAGACTGACTGCTGTGCCGCTACAATTTCAGTCAGGGTGCGAAAAAAACCAACACCCCCCACCCGCTTTAATTTTCGCGTAGGAAATCGTATCACATCGATCAGCACGTCAGTGACATTGAGCTTCGGCAGATTCATCGGATTCAAATGGATTGCAATCGGTCTATCCATAAAGATATGCTCGCCGCTGAATTTTAACCACGTTGTGCAGGACCATGCATTATTCGGACCGACGGTGCCGGCGCACCGGAGAAGCCGGTTTGTATCCACTGAACCACGGATACAGGTTTATCCATGGCCGCAAAACTTGGTTGGATTTACCCACCGTGGCACAGGCATCCTGCCTGTGGTAGCGAACGACAATACCGATTTTCGGCAGATCCAACGGAGTTTTGCGGTCACACAGGTTTGTTCTCCTTCGCTCTAATAATCGCGTGCATCCGAACGTCATACTGCTGATGTGGGATCTGTCCGGAATGGCTGTCGGCACTGTGCGCCGACGGCTGGCGCACAGTGCCGGCGCGAGTGGAACTTAAACTTTCCTTAGGGAGGATCTGTGCACCCGGCTATGTAAGTGACAGAATCACGGCCGTCTGCAACCATTCCCGAATATCACGTGACCATCCCGCATCCGGGACACGTGTAACGTGACTCGCTTCGCCGAACACCGAGGATTCTAAGGACCGCCTCGCGCCGTTCTGCCACGGTGAGTTTCGATCGCTTGGTCATATCAACCTTTGCATTATGTAAAGCTTCACATAAGCTGTGCTACTTTGGACTGTCCAGCTAACAACGAAGTCGACCCCGAACACCCGCCTTCGCTCTACGAGCTACGGCGTGGCAAACCCAACACACAAAGTCGAGATTTTAGAATATTAAACCGCTTTGCTTTTTCTGCTGACTTCTGCTATAGTGTCCGACAATTTTTTATTCGTAGTGGTATCTTTGGTATGATGATTGCGGAAGAAAACTTCAACTTCGCAAACCCCGCAAAATGAAGGAGAGGCACGAAACATGAAACCGACACAACTGATTACGGCGGCACTGATTGGCAATATTCTACTCGGGGGCATCGCTTGGGGCCAGGGCAAAGCTCTGGCAATCGTCGAGGGGTACGGCAAGACCCAATGGGGACAGTCCGTCGAGGAAGTCACCAAGATTCTCGGCGATGACGCCGAGGTGGGTGCACGGAAGATCCGGGTCACCGGCGAGGCGCCGGTGGTCGAAATAAATTACGACTTTCTCCAGGATCGACTGCATCGGGTGCGCGTGACCTACGGCTTCCCGGGAAAACCCGAAAGCGGAACCGATCACCACGCGTTGAAAACGCTCAATCAATTGATCGCTAAGAAGTATCGGGCTGACCCCCAGGTCAAAAGGGCGCTCAAGCAAGCGGATATCTATATCTCCGTATCTTCGGTCAACAACGGCCGAGTACAGGTAAACTACTTCAGCGAGAAGTTCACGGAAATAGCGCGAAAGGCGAAGAAGGAAGCCCAACGGAAGGAGCGCTTAGAGAACATGTCGTCGGAAGATAAAGAGGACCGCAGCAAGATCTTTGGCGCACTCCAGGATGAGTTGTAATGTAACTGTTCCGGGTGTCAGCGAGAGAGACATGAAAAAGCCCGTCCGCAAGGACGGGCTTTTTTCGTTGTTCCGCCAGCCTGGCCCTCTTTCAACGGCTGATCGGCATGATGGCGCGGATCGAGCGATTCCGCGATCGGCGGTAGATTTCCGATACCCACCATAGTTCACTGAACTGTTTCGCAGCGTTCTGGGGAACAACCGTGCAAACTCGTCAATTTTGTGCGTGCCCCGGCACAAGGAAATCGCGGCATCTCTGCGGGCGACGTTGCTGCAATGATCGCGGCGTAACCGGCGACCCGTTTGCCGAACGAGTTTCCGCCGATTAACAAGGAATTGAAACCACTGAGACCGGTCCGGCAGACAATCCGCGGGGTAAAACAATCTTGCCGTGAACAATACGCAGACAGTTGAGCTGACGGACGGACGGACAATGACGATCGCGGCCGCGGTGTACCCGATCCCGATACCCGATCAAATTACTTTGATCCAGCTGTGGCGGACGGAATGGGACAAAACGGAACTGGACTGGCTCGCCGCCATGAACGGTGACTACAGCCAGACCCTGGCCATTCATTCGGTTATCGGCACGGTCGACGGACAAGCCGCGGGGACAACTACTGTTTACCATGCCGTCGAAGAACCGGAGGTCGCATTGGTTGGTTCCGTTCTGACCCATCCGGATTATCGTAGTCTCGGCATCGCGACGCACTTGACGAATGGGATCGTCGATCTCGGTTTTGATGCCGGCTGCCAGGTCTGTTTTCTCGCCGCCACGCGGAGCCCGAAGTCGGTCTATCTTCGCTGCGGATTCGGTTGGTGGAACGGTGACGTTATGCGCCGGCCCGCGCCCGGCTCTGATGATTGCGAATCGAAAATTTTCGCTCCTGATCAGCGTACCGCGATACGCGAGGCGGTTTGGGGTGACATGCCAGGCATGACCTGCCTGGTCATTCAACCCCTGGACTGTTTCGTACTGGACTATGCGCGCGCACTTCATTCGGGCAAGTATTCACGGCTTGGATGGTGCGTCTCTAATTTTCCGGCTGTCTGGTACAATGTTAAGGAGAACGATTTCGGCAAGGAACGTGGCGGCGCCATGTGCGTGTTGACCGGTGCGCACGCTCATCGGGTCCTTGGCTTCGCAACGCTGACGCCGGGGCGAGATCCGTGCCGGGGTCACAAGGCCGTGATCGACCTGGCGACCCATGACAATTACGAGCATTGTGGTCCGGATTTGCTCGACTTCATTTTTTCGCAGGCCGCCGGGTGCCATGTCGAAACTGTACAAGCGTATGTGGCCGGCCGCGATAACGTCAAACTCCAGTGGCTGCAGAATGCCGGTTTCGAGCCGGTGGTGACGCTTCCCGGTCAAGTGTTCATCGACGGCGAGATGATCGATGTTGTTGTCCTCGAGCGTCGCGTTGCAGAGTCGTAGTCCTAGCGCTGCCAGACGTCCTTCCGCATTCAGCGAGTCTCATGGAGGTGTGTCATGTCATACAGCTTCGAGAACACCGACCGCGATACCGACCTGGAAGCGGCCGAAACCCGCGAATGGCTGGAATCTCTCGACTACGTGCTCGAGCATGCCGGCCCGGAACGGGTCCGCCGGCTCCTCGACCGCCTCCAGAAACACGCCCGCCAGTCGGGGGTGGGCATCCCCCACACCGTCAATACCCCGTACGTCAACACTGTTCCCGCCGCCCGGCAGACGCCGTACCCCGGCAGTCACGACTTGGAACGACGGATCCGCAACATGATCCGCTGGAACGCGATGATCATGGTGATCCGGGCCAATCGCGCCGATCCGACGATTGGCGGCCACATTGCCACCTATGCGTCCGCAGCCACCCTGTATGAGGTCGCCCTCAATCACTTCATCAGGGGGCGCAGCGCCAACTTCGAGGGCGATCAGGTCTTCTTCCAGGCCCACACGTCACCGGGTGTGTACGCGCGTGCCTTCCTCGAGGGCCGCCTCTCCACCGAGCACCTGGATAATTTCCGGCACGAACTGGGTACCGGCGGCGGACTCTCGTCGTATCCGCATCCGCGGGTGATGCCGGAATTCTGGCAGTTTCCTACCGCCTCCATGGGGCTGAGTCCGATCATGGCCATTTATCAGGCCCGCTTCAACCGCTATCTCGAAGACCGGGGAATCAAAAAACCGACCGACGACAGAGTCTGGGCCTTTATCGGCGACGGTGAAACCGACGAGCCTGAGTCACTCGGGGCCATCTCGCTGGCTGCCCGGGAAAAGCTGGACAACCTGGTCTTCGTCATCAACTGCAATCTACAGCGCCTGGATGGGCCGGTGCGGGGCAACGGCAAGATTATCCAGGAACTGGAAACCGTCTTTCTCGGGGCGGGCTGGAATGTCGTCAAAGTTATCTGGGGCAGCGACTGGGACCCGCTCCTGGCCATGGATCATCACGGGCTCCTCGTCAAGCGTATGGGTGAGCTGGTGGACGGCCAGTACCAGAAGTACAGCGTCTCCACCGGTTCCTACCAGCGCGACCACTTCTTCGGTGTCGACGAGCGCTTGATGGCGATGTCGCAGCAGCTCACCGATGAGCACATTCGCACCATTCGTCGCGGCGGCCACGACCCGGAGAAGGTATACGCAGCCTACAGGGCGGCTATCGACTATCGCGGCGCGCCCTCAGTCGTGCTGGCAAAAACCATCAAGGGATACGGCATGGGCGAAGTGGGAGAAGGGCGGATGACGGCCCATCAACAAAAGAAGCTGAACACCGATGTTCTGCGGCAGATCCGCACCCGCTTCGGCATCCCCATCGCCGATGACGCGGTCGAGGAACTGTCCTATTACCGGCCGCCCGCGGACAGCCCTGAGATTGAATACTTACTCGAACGCCGCCGGGCTTTAGGAGGGCCTGTCCCGCACCGGACGGTCGCCCGTGCATCCATCAAAGGTCCGCGGCCCGATCTATTCGACGAATTTTTGACGGGCTCCGGCGACCGCCAACTGTCATCGACGATGATGTTTGTCCGTGTCCTGGGCAAACTTCTCGCTGATGACGGACTCGGCAAACTCATTGTCCCCATCGTCCCCGACGAGGCCCGCACCTTCGGGATGGAGGCCCTGTTTCGGAAATACGGTATCTATTCCCACATTGGCCAGCTCTATGAGCCCGTCGACAGTGAGATGCTCACCTACTATCGCGAAGCCCGCAATGGGCAGCTCATCGAAGAAGGGATTACCGAGGCAGGCGCGTTGTCTTCTTTCATTGCAGCGGGAACGGCATACACCAGCCACGGAGTGCACACTCTGCCCTTTTTTATCTTCTATTCGATGTTCGGATTCCAACGCGTCGGCGACCTGATCTACGCTGCCGGCGACCAGCGTACCCGCGGCTTCCTGATCGGCGCCACTTCCGGACGTACTACCCTCAACGGCGAAGGGCTTCAACACCAGGACGGACACAGCCACCTGCTCGCCTATGCCTTCCCCCACGTCGTCTCCTATGATCCGGCGTTCGGCTATGAGCTGGCGCTCATCATCCGCGATGGCATCCGGCGGATGGTCGAACAGGAAGAGGACCTCATTTATTACATCACCGTGCAGAACGAAGACTATCCCATGCCCGACATGCCGGAGGCCTCGGAAGAGGGCATCCTCAAGGGGATGTACCGCCTCCGCAAGTCACGCCGGCGTCGGCGCACAAAAGCGCACCTCTTCGCCAGCGGCTGCATTGTCAACGAAGCCGTGAAGGCTCAAAGAATTCTCGAGGAGCGCTATAACATCGCTGCCGACGTGTGGAGTGTAACAAGCTTTCGTGCGCTCCACCAGGACGGGATTGATGCCGAGCGGCAAAACATGCGACAGCTCGACGGCAAACACCGACGCCCATGGATGAGTGAATGCCTCATCGGTGCGGAGGGCGCCTTCGTCGTCGCGTCGGACTATCTGAAAGCCCTGCCCAACACCATAGCCCGTTGGTTTCCCAGCCCGCCTGTGACTCTGGGCACCGACGGCTTCGGCCGCTGCGAGAGTCGCGACACCTTGCGGCGCTACTTTGAAATCGACGGAGCGACGATCGCCTATGCCGCCATCGTCGAACTGGCCAGGCAGGGGAAGTTGGAGATGAAGGTCGTCAGCCAAGCCCGCACGGACTTGGAGATCGATCCGGACAAACCGAATCCCGTGTACTTTTGAGGCGGCTCCTGACAGGTCCCGAGATCATATTATATTTAGCTCCTGGTCGCCGAACATCACTGATGATGTCAGTGAAGCGATATACTTGGGCAGCAATTCATATGGTGATTTTTCGTCCAAATGCGCTATCTCATTTTTCTTTGCCCGTTACTGATGGATATGGCGGCTGGCTGTTTCTTTTTCACCGTCCCGATGGAGGCCAGCCGGCTTGGGGCGTCCAACATCGCTGCCGGCTGGCTGATGGCCATGTCCAGCATCGCTTACGTGCTGTTCAGTCATTGGCTGGGCGGCTTCGTCAGCGAGCAGCACGCCGGCCGTCTAATTTCGATCAGTGCAGTCATACTTGCCGTTGCAGCTTTGTTCCTGCTGATCGCGAACACCCTCTGGATGCTCTATATCTGTATGATCCTTGTCGGTGTCACGATGGCTATATTTTTCATCAGCTTCCAAGTGTTCATGGGCCCGTCCACAAGCATACACCCGCTGCGCAGCGCCGCAATTTACGGTTGTGCGTGGAGTCTCGGCATGTCCGTCGGGCCGCTCGTCGAGGGGATGCTTTTCAATGTCGCCAAGTTCTGGCTCATCATACCGATTCTCCTCATAGCAGTGGGAATTCCCGTTCTGCATCGACTGCAGCAGCATCTTTCCGGCGGCGGCGCCAACATCGGAAGTCCCGGCCTTTGTACGTCTCCGGCCAACGACCGACGCTACCTGCGAATCGGCCGGTTCGGTATTTTCGCCGCCGCCTTCACGGGATTCGGGATGAAAGGGCTTCTGCCGAAAATCGGAATTGAGGCACTAACGCTGACGCCGGCGTTCATCGGCATCGTCCTGTTCCTGAGTGGCGTCTGCCAGGCCCTAACCGCGCTGGGCTGTCAATACCTGACACGACTGCATTATAACCGCAAATCACTACCTGTAGTTTATGGTGTGGGGATGGCTGGCATGGTGGCCATCATCGCTTGGCCGAACAGCCCGGCAGCACTTCTCGTCGGCCTCGGCGTATTTGGAATCACCTCGGGGATACTGTTTCACCAGGCAGTGTTCTACGCCCTCAATCAGCCCGCTGGCATCGCCCGCAATGTGTCTGTTAACGAGATCCTGGTCGGTGCCGGTTCTGTCGCCGGGTCGGTGATATGCGGATACGCAGCGGAGTATTTCGGGGCACGCGGAATGTTCGCGGTAGCCGCTGGAGCGCTAGGCGTCATCTGTTTGATCCAGCATTTTTATCGAGCACCGGCCGGCACGGCGTCGGGCCGCAAGACTTCACCGGTGACGGATGAACTCTGAGAAACCATGGCCCTGCGCGTCGGAATCGCGGAGTCGGGCCGAAATCGAGTCCGCGTCTCCCGTGCGTCTTTGTACCTTTCCGTAAGGTTCTATACCTTGCAGTCTCACGAACGTGTGTCTATTTTTCTGATGGTACCCGAAAACCGGTGTCACGATTCCGACTTTCAGTCTGGATCCGGGAGTCGAGTTTTTTGGATGGCCGATGGGATGGATAGATGGATTAAGGTTCGCGGGAAGAACAAACCATGTCAGAACCATCTCTATCGTCGCAGCCGGCAGTTCCACGCATCGACGATCGCGACTGGAGCCGGCTCACGCTCGGGCTGCGCATTCAGCAACTCGACGTCGAAGGCTACCTCGTGATTCCCGGGTTGCTCGACGCTAGACCACATTGTCCGGCTCAAGGAACAGACCGGGAGATTCGAGACGACGAACGTGGGCGTCAGCGACATCGAAGACATCGGTAAGGTCGGATTTGGCTGCTACGCGGCCGGCGGCGCGCCCAGCGCTGGATACTTCCCGATCAGGGAGATCAACGTTCCGGCGGAGGTCGGCGGTGCCCGGATCGAGCCGGGAATACCGTGCACGGCGACAAGGACGGCTTTGTTGTACTTGACCGGAGCGGGATCGAAGAGTTGATACAGCCGGCGCAGAAGACCAAAGACGAAGAACGATCCTACATGAAGTTTTTCAACAGTTCCGAATTTAATGTGGCGGAACTAAAGCGAAGGTTCTGTGACGCGTGAATGCGTATCTATCATTCCAGGCGCCGCCCCATGAGTGATGACACAAACAAGCGGAAGATCGAGCATATCGACATCATTGCGGCTGATCATGAGGTGGATCGTCGTAAGTATTATTTCGACGGTATTCATCTGACCCATCGGGCGTTGCCCGAACTGGACCTCGAGCGGATTGACCCCAGCGTCACGTTTATGGGAAAACGATTGTCGTTTCCGTTGCTCATATCATCAATGACCGGTGGTGATCATGACCTCATACGAACGATCAACCGGAACCTAGCGACGGCAGCGGAGGCAACGGGAGTTGCCATGGGCGTCGGCTCCCAGCGTGTCATGTTTACGAATCCAGCGGCGCGAGACAGCTTCGAGCTTCGCACACAGGCGCCAGCCGCGCTTCTGTTTGCCAACCTTGGCGGCGTCCAACTCAACTGCGACTTTACGATCGATCACTGCCGGCAGGCAGTCGGGGCACTGGATGCGGACGGCCTTTACTTTCACTTGAATCCACTGCAGGAAGCCGTCCAGCCCGAAGGCGACACGAACTTCTCGGGATTGGCTGAAAAGATTTGCGCCATCGCCCAGCAACTCGGAACGCCGGTCATTCTGAAGGAAGTGGGGGCCGGCATCTCGCCCGCCGACGTTGCCCTCGTCATCGACAAGGGTATCCGTTACATCGATGTTGCCGGCACCGGCGGCACGTCGTGGAGCCGTATCGAACATCGCCGAAACGCCAAAATCGAGGACGCGAACAACCTCGGCGAATCGTTTCAGGACTGGGGGATACCGACCCCTATGGCTCTCAAACTTCTGAGCCCCTATCGGGATCGAATCACACTGATCGCGTCCGGCGGTGTGCGCAATGGTATCGACATGGCAAAGGCCGTCATCCTGGGGGCTGCGCTTTGCGGTCTGGCTTCCCCGTTCCTGGAGGCCGCCAAAGAGTCAGCCGATCGCGTCATCGCCGTCGTCAATACTCTAAAACGCGAGTTTGTCACGGCCATGTTTTTGCTCGGCATAGACCGGATCGATCGGCTCCAAGGCAATGACGAATTGATTATCGGGGATGAGTAGTGACGGAGATGTCTGAAGCGATACCCACGACCTTGCGCTGTCCGTTGCACACAAGCCAACGAGGCATTTCAGTGCACTTTCCCGTCGGCGTTGACATAACTACCGCGCGGCGATGCCCCCGCAGTATATGTGGGAAAACGATGTCGCAGCTGCAACCGGCGAGGTCGGGTTGATGGACGGATCACGGCGGCGGGACAGTCTGCTCCCGGCACCGCTCGATCGCTTTGCGCATGATCGCCACGGCCCGGTCGATCTCCGCCTCACTGATCACGAAGGCGGGTGAAATCTGCAGCTGATCGCCACGGACACCGTCGGCACAGCCGGGAAATCCGCCGATCAGGACCAGACCCATATCGAAAGCGGCGCCGACGATCCGTTCAGTCAGGCGGGCCTCCGCCGGATAGGGTTCCCGGGTCTCGCGCTGCACAACAAACTCGATGCCCATAAATAGGCCCCGGCCTCTGACGTCGCCGACGATGTCGATGTCCTTCAGTTCCTCCAGCCGCCGGCGCAGGTAGTCGCCCAGTTCCGCGGCCCGCTTTACCAGATCATTTGCCTCAAGGTATTTCAGAACCGCGAGACCGGCCGTGCAGGAGAGCGGGTTCCCGGAGTATGTGAAACCCTGGGAATGTCGGCCGCTACCCGAGTTAATCGCCTCAGACACTTTCGTGCGCACGACAACCGCCGACAACGGTGCGTATCCCGCCGCCAGTCCCTTGCCAACCGTGATCATGTCGGGGACGGTCTGCCAGTGATCGATGCCGAAGTTCCTGCCGGTCCGCCCGAGCCCCATCAGCACTTCGTCGGCAATGAACAGTACGTTGTACTTGTCGCAGATGGCCCGAATAATAGCGTAGTACTCCACCGGCGGCATCACGCCGGGAAGGGTCGTACCGATGATCGGCTCGGCAATGAACGCGGAAATGTTCTCCTCGCCCTCGGCTTTGATCGTATCCTCGAGCTCGTGCGCGCAGCGGACGCCGCACTCTGGGTATTTCAGGCCGAGGGGGCATCGATAACAGTACGGCGCCGGGATCTGCGGGAACTCGTACATATAAGGGCGAAAGTGCTCGCGCCATGCCGGCCGTCCGGAAGCGGACAAACTCCCCAAGGTGTTGCCGTGATAGCTGAACTGTCTTGAGATCACCTTGTACTTGGATTCGTTCCCGGTCTCACAATGATACTGGCGCGCAATTTTTATCGCCACTTCGGTTGCCTGCGAGCCGCTGCTGGCAAATACGACCTTCGTCAGATCTCCCGGACAGAATTCAATGAGCTTTTCCGCCAGTTGGATTCGCGGCTCACTGGTGAAATAGCCGTTGAAGACGAAGGTCGTCTTGTCGAGCTGCTTCGCCATTTTCTCCGTGACCTCGGCGACGCTGTAGCCGATGCTCGTCACCCCGATTCCCGCCCCGAAGTCGATGTACTCCTTGCCTCGGTTGTCATACAGGTAAACCCCTTCACCGCGCTCGATGACGGGATAGTCCCGCTTCGAGTCCCGGTAAAAATTGGCATCGTTTGGTGTCGGCATGTTCGTCCTCAAATAGAAATTCATAGGCGCTTGAGATTAACGCGAATCAACGTCGGTCAACAGTTATCTTCCAGCCCGAATTCCCTCGATATTTCCATGATCGCTTCCCAAGTGGCGTCTTCGATGTGGATGCCTGCCGCTGTCCGTGCGGCTTTCTCTCTGGCGCTGCGTTCACCGGGTATCAATATTTCCGTCACACCTTCGGCCTTCGGCGTCGCTTTGATCGTCTCAATCAGTTGCGTGACTCGTTCGAGAAATTCCTGCATGGGAGTGAAAGCGGCAATGTCGATGGCCTGAATAAAGATCCCCTGGGCATCCCGTTCACCGCTGCCGCTACAACCCGCGCCGCTGAGCGCGCCGGCGATGATGTCGATGGCCAGGCTGAGCCCGAAGCCCTTGTGCCCGGCCACGGGCGCACCAAGCGGCAGCAATGCGCCGGGCAGCGCGCCGAAGAGCACATGCGGATTGGTCGACGGCCGGCCATCGGCGTCAATGATGCAGCCGGGCGGCAACAACGCGCCGCGCTGACCGGCAAGCTGAACCTGGCTGCCGGCAGTGACGCTGGTGGCCAGGTCCGTACAGACGGGCGGCTTGTCGCCAGCGGGAAGGGCGACCGAGATGGGATTGGTGCTGAGGAGTGCGGAGCGCCCACCCCATGGGGCAACGTAGGAATTCGAGCCGCCGTCATTAAGCGTCAGGATACCGATGCAGTCATGAGCAATGGCCCGGAGCGTGTAGGCGCCGAGCCGGGCGATGTCATTACAATTGAAAACAGCAACACCAGCAACGCCCTGGGCACGGGCCTTCTCGATGGCCAGGTCCATAGCCATTGTGGCCGCCCGCTGGCCGAAGCCCCAGCCACCGTCGATCACCAGCGTGCCCGGCGTCTCCGTGACCACGCGGGGCCGAGCATTGACATCGATGCCGCCGGCGCCAATCGCCTTGATGTATCGCGGTAGCCGGATAATACCGTGCGAATCATGCCCGACCAGGTTCGATTCGACCAGGTTCCCAGCAACCAACTCGGCGTCCTCAGCGGAAGCCCCGGCGGCAACGAGAATTCGGGATGCCAAGTCTCTCAGACTGTGCGGTAGGATGTTCATTCGATTGATTCGCGTAATGTTATTTGCTTTTGATCTTCATGCAACTCTGGGCTTACATACAGCGGACACGCAGTCATACAGGGGCAACGCCAGCATCGCCATTCTGGCGGCGATGCTGTTGCCGGCCCTGCACGCGGCCAAGGCAAAAGGCCCAGACGCTGGTTTTCCTTGGAAATCTGCCACAACGGGCCTGACGATGCACTTATACGCCGAATTCCTGCCGCATCCGTCGTTCAACCAATGGGATGAACCATTCCCAGGCGAGTGGTTCCTGATTTATCAGAACTACCTGCTCGATGTCGCAGCCCTGGCCACCGCTCCCGCAATATCCAGGACCTCGGCGAAAAGATATGCCGGGGTTCGATTGCCCGACGACAACGGATCCGATCCACTTTGATGCGCAAGCACCACAAGCGGATCCCATACTTGCACTTGAAGAGCGTTGACGCAGATAAACGAGACGCAGTGACCGAGGGCAATGTCTCGTTCGCGGAAGCCGTAGCGGATGATATGTTTGTGGAACCGCAGGAAGGAGTCATTGATTTCGATACGTTCCGGGATGTGCTCGAGGAAGCCAACTATGACGGCTTCGCCATCGTCGAGCAGGATATGTTCCCTGCCCCGATCGGCAAACCGCTGCCGATCGCCAAACGCACCCGCGATTACCTCCGCGAAATCAGAATCGGGTGACGACGATATCACGTTGATTTGAAGCCGAGAATTTTTATGGACAGGATCTGGCGCGCCTGGCAGCAGCGTTCGGAATGCGGATCGACATTGCGAAACCTCGGGGGCTCACACAAGGATAAACGCCATGAAACAACCAGGCATCGACGGACCTCGCGCCTGTACCCAGGCAGACTTGCCCGGGGTGATCAGTGTTGCAGATGCCGCGCTGCGAGAGGGCAGCAACCAAACCTTTCTAACGGACTACCCCCTCGTCTATCGACCCGCCAATCTGGCAAATGTCAGTATCCTGAAGGTTGATGGTCAAGTGGTGTCCGTGGTGCCGTTCATTCCATGGCAGGTGGTCGTCAACGACTGCCGGTTTTCCCTTGGGATTATTTTCCCTACCGCGACCGCTCCGCAACACCGTAAGAAGGGTTACGGCCTGCAATGCCTGAACCGAAGTGTCGGCAAAATGATGGCCGACGGTGTCAATCTGTCTATCCTTTGGACGCTGATACCGACGTTTCGGTTCTATGAACACGCGGATTATCAGGGCGTACACACCGAAAACTGCGGCTACGACTGCTCGCTTGAAGACAGTTCGCTCTTTACCGATCACGGCGAAAAGGTCATCGAATACAACCCGCAATCGCAACAATATATCGATGACGTCCAGGTCATTCACGAGCAGGAACCGTACGGGGCACTCCGTCCCAATGAAAGCTACGCCGTATTGTTATCGCTTCCAAAAATGAAAACCCTGCTGGCGCTGCGGGACGGCAAACCGACGGCATATCTGGTGTTCAGCAGAGCGCCGAATAAGCCCGGTGTAGTCGAATCCGGTGGGAATCCTGAGGCGCTCCAAGACGTTGCTGCACCATGCGCTGAATTCGCTGACTCCCGATGAGCGCATTGATTTGCGTGAGAACGATGCGGCAGCCGCGTTGACCGTGATATGTCAACGCATCATGCCGGAACGCCGGCGATGTTTTCCCTGTAATCCAATGATTCGCATCAATCGCCCACGGCACTTTCTCGAAGGCATCGCACCATGGCTGCAGAAACACGACCGCGATGCGGTCCGCCAATTTTCGGTACACGTTTCGGACGCCGATGAGACCGTCAGCTTCGAGTTCAGTCCCAGCGGCCTGACCATCGGCTCCGGGCAGCTTGAAGCACATGTAGAGCTGACACGTCGCGAGCTGACGTCTGTCATATTCGGCCCCCACGCCGATCGTCCAGTTGTCACACCGGAAGTACTGTCATGGCTGTTTCCGTTCCGCTTCCCACTCTGGACTCTCGATCAAAGCTGACCGGACGCATGCGGTTCAGATCAAATGAGGCGGTGCGCAGACCTTCTTGTCGGTAGACCCATTGATTCAGCGTTTCGAGACGGTATACTTGTAGCGCCCTATCCGCTTGTATCGCGAATTGGGATACACACTGATCGTAAACTAATAAAAGTGTCCTAAAAATGGCACCAAAATCGCTCTTTGATGCCGTCCAGAAAACCATCGCTTCCCACGAACAGCTGGAAACGCTGGACCGCGACCTGTCGTTTCACCCGAGTTCGCCGGAGACCGCGACCACACTTTCACCGCAGCAAGTTGAAAATTTCAACC